>Ga0315310_10000029_pt1 | contig 103844 bp, 88 predicted proteins | sample TDP5_MG_FD_203630 | JGI IMG/M metagenome (GOLD analysis project Ga0315310, IMG submission 203630) | Freshwater sediment microbial communities from Lake Towuti, South Sulawesi, Indonesia - TDP5 | ecosystem: Environmental > Aquatic > Freshwater > Lake > Sediment | place: Indonesia: South...
ACCGTCTTCCCATGGTCAACATGACCAATCGTCCCAATGTTAACATGGGGCTTGGTCCGCTCAAACTTTGCCTTTGCCATAAACATCCTCCTTCAATATTATGATGACACAGACTTTTTATCTGTGTATCAAGTATTGGACTCTTCCAATACCCAAGCCGTGGTCGGATTCCAACCGACATTAAATTCTTTCACCCTTATCTAAGCCTGGAGTGGGAATCGAACCCACCACCTCGTCCTTACCAAGGACGTGCTCTAACCGACTGAGCTATCCAGGCACACAAACTGCAGGGTTCACCTGAGCTACACAGACTTTTAATAATACAGACTTTAATTATATAGAAAATTAGAAATTTGTCAATACAAACTTGCAAGAGCTCTCAAAAATACCCATAACTTTTGATTATGGAGATTACAAAAAAGATAGCAGAGGTTAAACTGAACTATCTACCTCAATAGTATTACTTTTTTAACTTCTGTAAATTTGTCTATCTTAAGTTCTACAAAGTAAATCCCGGCAGGAAGTTTTTTACCAGAATTATCATCACCAGACCAGATAATTTGGTCTAATAGTCTCATTGTCTGATAATCCCATTGTCTAATTAAACGACCGGTTGCATCGTAAATATTTAATGAAAATTTGGATTCGGGATTTACCTGCCCCGTTGAATATTTAAAATCTAACGGGGTAAAGGATTTGGTCCCTGATTTAATCAGGGATGGGATTTGGAATTTAATATAAGTATTTTCTCTAAAAGGATTGGGGTAGATTTCCAGTCTTACCTCTTGTTTTTTAACCTTTGTTTCTTCTTCAATCGCCAAGGGTTCCAGCCTTACATTGAGAACTGTGGGAATGCCGGGCTGAACAAGAATACTATCGAAGATTGCTATTTTATAACCATTTTTTATAAACTCAAGTTTGTATGTTCCGGGATTGACGACCCTTCGATACCTACCATAGATTGAATCACTGAGACGGGGCAGAAGAGTTGAATCGTAGTAATCAACGATTCTCACCTCAGCACCCAGGGGAAGATAGGTTACTGAATCGGTAATCTTACCGGTAATACTTGAACCAAATGTTCTTTCCAAAAGATAATACGCCCCAGGAAGATTACGGAAACAGATACTGTCAACGAGATAACCAGGGGGATAGCAACTTCTACTCACCTCAATTGTGTAAGCAAATGTCCCACAGACACCATAGAGCCAGTTCCTCGCTGTTCCTTCTGTTGCATAACCATACATTGGAACATAAGTGCCGTTGCCCTGGTCATTTATTATTTTTGAGGCAAGGGTATCTACAACCTTCTTTATAAAAGGATAGTCTACACAGAACTGAGTTCCCCAGCGCCACGGATAGTAAACCAATTCACCCTGACCAGTGCGCACACAGTGATAACAGATGTCAAAGAGAAAATGTCGGTCTAAGGCAAGGTCTCTAATAGCCTGCGTTTCATTCTCAGAGAATGGTGTTGGTCCGCGATAATTTTCTGAGATCGGGTCTGGACTCCCACCCAATGCCCAGTTAAAGTCATAATTTCGATTCAGATCCACACCATCAGAATCAGGGTCGAATACACCATTATTATTATTATCCCTCTTATTTTTTCGCCAGATAGTATCAAGCTCGGTCATTACAACATTATGACCCTCAGGATTTAGGATAGGAACAACCCAGATTTCAGTTTCATTTATCCAATAAGTAGTTGCTGAATCGAATGAGTATTTACTAACCAAATCATTGATTAAATATAAACATACCTCAGCCCCGAGCAGTTCATCAGCGTGGTGGATGCCATTGTATAAAATCGCAGGTTCATCCTCTTCAAGTCCTGGATTATCAGAAATCTTTATTGCAATAATAGGCAGACTGTCTCGGGTCGAAACACCAATGGTATCGAGTCTTGTTATTGCTGGATATTGTGTCGCAATCGAATCGAGTTCTTGGATCGTCTCCTGGTATGTATGGTACCGGGGGTCTATCAAACAGATAATAGAGGTCAGATAACAGATTTGAGTTAAAAACTGAAATACTTCAATCATTGTATAAACACAACCTTCTTCACCTCCTTAAATTCAGGAGTCTCAAGCTTGACGAAATAGATGCCAGTGGGTAGTTGCCGACCGAAGTCATCACAACCATTCCAGCTAAATTTGCCTGACGGCCTAATAGTCTTATAGTCCCATAGTCTAACTAACCTCCCTGTTACATCATAGATTGCCAAATTAGCTGGTAACTTCGAGTTGGCTATAGCGAGGTAGATATTGAGACGGGAATGGGCAATGGTTGGGATGATTTCAAATTTATTAATCTTAACCATCGAACTATTTTCTTCTATAAAAACTGGATTATGAATGAAGATTGTAAAGTAACTGTAAGTCTCATAATTACCGCCATTCCCCATAAAATAGACAACAAAGCCAACAACCGTATCTGAAGGATTACTACTGATTTGAACATCATATGGGTCAAATGAATTATCATTTATACCACCAATTACTATATCGCCAAAATTTGCGACACTATCAATGATTGTAACATTAGATGAATTACTCCTCAGGATGCCATTAACACTTGTTACTATCGTATCACCGTCGTTTTTAATTGTGAGTGTAATCTGAATAGTCTCACCAGGTTCGGGTATACCGTTGTTATTGCCACCAAGAGAATCGTCAATTGTATGTGTCAAAAGATATAGCCATGGGTGGTGTGGTTGACCACCTATTGGCGGTTTTGTCGTAATCAATAGTGCCCTGCCATTAGTCAATATGGCGGCATTGGGGTCATAATAATTATTATAAACATACTGAATGCCTTGGGTCTCTGTATGGTCTTCGATACCTACTGTATTACTTGTTGCATTAGCAATATTTCTGTAGAAGAAAAGAATTTCGCCATCACCGGTAGGTGTTGGATAGTAGATTGGGTTGCGTAAGACTATCTGGAATGTCTCCCATGGATGGGGTTGATAGCCAAGTGCAACCTGATAGAACTCTACAATCCAGCGATGGCGTGGGGCATCATAAAATTGATAGATATCACCATGACCCATCTGTTGCAAACCAGGATTCAAGTCGTCCCAGAATGGCGATACGAGCCGTTTTGCCTTGCCGGGCATCGGAATCATGTCGTTATAGGCATAAGGATAGGTTGCGTTTCCTAATTCAAGAAATCCGTTAGAGCAAGCACCGATTGAATTATAATTTATTCCATAAAACTTGAAGTTAAAAGGAAGGGGTAGTGTAACAGTATCAGCATCTTCATTCGTTATTTGCGAAATGATTAATCCTGGTCCACCGGCAGGCGGTGCAATTTCAAACCAGCTATAGACCGGTGCATTACCAGTCAATGTATCAGTATTATCATAGATATAATAGCCGTAAGGGTCGGGACCTATCTCGCCGCCACCGCCGCCACCCCCACCAGTAGTCATAACAGAAAAATTGTCACTCCAACTATTTCCATATGCATCTTTTATGATTATATCAAAGGGTATGGCATGGGCCGGGGTCGAAGGCGAAACAGTAAAGACAAACGGATTAAATCCTTGTGAAGAATCGCCACCAATCATATTGCCGTAAAAAGAGGTGCTGTCGGTAATAAAGATTAGTGTATCCGTGCTTCTTAATATTGCTGAGACGCCATAGGCAGTAGCTGAACCGAGATTTTTTATTATCGCGCGGAGTAGAATGGTCTCACCCGGATTTACCACACCATCGTTATTCCCGAGTGAATCTTCAATGGTATTATGTTGATACGAAAGATAAATATCGTTGCTCATTACAGGGATGGTTGCCTCATATGGGTGAAAATTTCTTCCAGTGACAGTAAGCTCAAGATTTCCCGGATTGGCAAGATTTAATAGGAATATTATATTGCCATTAATATTTGTATAGCCGGACTGATATATAAGTGTGTCAAATAATACACAAACAAAGGCTGATTCAATCGGTACCCCCTGAAATATAACGCCTACGGTCAATGTGTCGTTGCCTACGCGCAATAGGGTATCGTGTAAAACAGTCATCGGTTTTGGGGTTGCAGTCCATAGGTTCATCTCCGGGTCGCCAATGGTCGTAAATCCGTAATACTCTTCATCACCACCTAAGGTAGGATACATACTGTATACCCTTAAACGACCACCCTCGCATGCCTCACCAAATGTTCTTTTTTTATCAACAAAGACCGCATCCATAAAGCCTTTCGAAACCGCACTCCTCAAATATGCCTGGTTAGTCACCGAAGTGGTAGTGGCAAAATAACCCGATGCCCCCCTCGGTTGTGTTGGTGTGCCGGTGAGAAACCATTTTTCGGCAATTGCGGGCGTGGAACTGGTTCCAATCGTTCTACAAGTTATCGAAAGAACAATGGGCAGTTTTGTTCCATTCACCGTTAAATCAGGATTTACATCAAATGGTGCATACCAGTTATTTGTCCCGGAACCTCGATACATGACAATTGAACGCCCACTATTCACGGCATTAATTATGGATGTTGCATTATGGCCATAGAAATCGGACAGGGTGTCAATATTCACATAACCATTATTTACTATCAGCCCTGCGGCATGATGTGCATCTGACCAGTATATCGAGTCATCATAAGCGTCATTGTCAATATTTACAATCAGGCAGGCCTTTCTAAACCAGAGAGAATCCTGCATTTCAGGTGTCCTCTCATAGAGAAACATTTTATTGACCACATTTTGCGCCTCGGTTAAGGTATGAACCGTTAACCGTCCGGAAAGAATTTCATTATAGATATCCCCATCCATATTGGTATAATAATTGTCTGAATAGACGCCGCTCACCGTAGGAAAAGGAACATAATTTGGTGCACCTACGAATAACACAAATTCTGGTCTTATCGGCCAGTTATTATATGCATTTAAAATATAATTTCTAATGGCGAGCGCGGTTGAACCAATCTCAGAGAGTTTGGCAACCTTTGTTCTCATACCTTTTTTATGCTTCCAATAGGCAAAAGGCTGAAGCGCATCGTAAAAGTTGTCATGGGTAATAATTAGATACCTTGCCCCAACCTCCTGGGTAAGGCCCACCGACAAAATAAGACATAATAAACACATTATAGGTCTCATCATCTCTTCACCTTTCCCATAATAAATCATATATATTATTAGACTTAAGTCAAGAGGGGAATCAACCCTCTATTCTTATCTTAAAAAAACAACCTTCCTTATCAAATTTGTTGATCCAGCCTCCAACCTGATAAAATAAACTCCGGCAGGAATGTGACGACCAAGGTCATCATCGCCATGCCAGGTGATAACCGATATAAGATTTGAGATTGAAGATTTAAGATTGAAAGTCTTAACCAATCTTCCACTCGTATCGTAGATCTTTAAAGAAGTCTGGGATTTGGTTCCTGATTTAATCAGGGATGGAATTTGGAACTTAATATTAGTTATCTTACTGAATGGATTGGGAAGGATTTTTAGGAAAGGCTGTGCAATGTTAAAAGAATACCCCTTTTCTTCTTTTACTTCCCCGGATGGCATAATGCCAAAATAATGCATAATTGAATCAATCAAAATTGTCTTTGTGGAAGGTGGAATACTATCCACAAAACCACCAAACTCAATTGAAATACCAATGGTTCTATTATTTGCCGCTACCCCGCAACTATAATCATTAAACCGATTCTTAAAAACCATAACGCCATTACCAGCAGGGTTGATGCGGTCAATCGAAGAACTCTCACCCGAATACCGAAAACTCATTCCTTGGGTAAATGTGTTATCAATGCCTAAGACGCCAGTGAAATAACCACTATTGTTAGATATTGGTGTAATATTAAATAGTGGACAGAAATTATGCCCGCCCATCGACGGGTCAAAATACCAAACATCACCACCCTCTAAATACATCCTGCCGCCGGCATCGAGATAGTGCACAATCTCAGGAATAGCGCAACTCGTATCATATAATATATACCTGGTTGGGTACATACCAACGCAGACAAAGAAAGTCTTATAAATGTTAGTATAATCATACGGGAAGGTTGTGCGATATTCACCTAAATAACCTAAGCTGAAAAGTTTTGAATGGATGACAAAGCCACTCGAATGGTTTGGGTCTGGATCCCATACTAAATAATCCCTCTTACCAATGTAAATATTAAAATTGATTGTATCTCGATAAACACCGGCATCAAGGGCAACCATTAGACTCAATGAATAACAAGGGGGTGTATATTGGTTTGCCACAATTATAAACTGATTTGTTGTATTAGAGCCAATGCTATCAGGCGGGATCGAACCAAATTGTGCATCACCATCCAGTATGGTCAAAAATGTATCCGCACTGATTAAATGCCCATTAGTATTTTGTGCAACCTCTGACCCAATATTTTTTATATAAACGCTAAGATTTGCCGTATCACCATGTAAAATATACTTTACCGAATCAGCAAAATAATAATTACGATAAACCAATTCGGGCGCATAATTTATTAGCGTGATATTATATATCCAGGTTGAATCAAGCGAATCCTCTATCTTTAAACGCAATTTAATTTGATGCTGATCAGGACAACTTGAGTCAACATAAACATTATAGCCGTCAGCACTTGTCCATGCTGAATCCATAGGTAATATTGTCCCAAAATATTTGATTGTGTCATCCAATGAAAAATATGGATCAGACTCCACCTTTTGTATTATCCCATAAACATTTTCTCCAAGCGAATCACCAATATTCTTAATCCAAACTGCAAGTTCAATATCTTCATCCGGGTTAACCTGATAATTGCCATTACCACCAATCGTATCGAGAATCATATGTGATTGATAAACTATATAAGGTCGTGGACTATAAACAAGAAAACCTAAATATGATGTCCATACAGAATCTACTGCATCTTTTAATGTCAGTTTCAATTTGATTAAATGACTATCAGGACAATTGGGGTCAATTATTACATTGAATCCATCTTGTGTCGTGAAGGCTGAATCCATAGGGGTGATGTCTCCAAAATATTTTATCGTATCATTTAACTGATAATAATTGTCTGGTTCCGCCTTCTGAATGACGCCAGAAACATTATAGGCAGTCGAATCACCAATATTCCAAACCCAAACCGCCAGTTCGATCTCCTCGCCATTATTGGGCTGAAAATTGCCATTGCCATTGATTGTATCCAGGATTAAATAGGATTTACTTATCATATATGGTCCCCCAACATAACATCCAATCACAGTATCTACAGAAGTCAACAAATTTCTGCCGGTAACAGTTATTAAGGCAGTATCTCGAGGATATAGATTGTCTACAAATTTTACGATTCCATTATTATTGGTGCGTTTATAATGGTAGACACTGGAATCATGCCTTGCCATAACACATACAAGCGCACTTTCGACAGGCAATGCATTACATTTAACCTGCACTGTCAATGTATCTTTCCATACCTCAGGAGAATGTGATAACTGGATTGTTTTTGGTATCGTCGTCCAAACGGCCATCTCTGGATCACCGAGACAGGTCCAGCTATTATATTCAAGTGTATTACCAAATAGCCTATAATATTCCAGCCTCCCTGATTCTGCAGCCCTCCCAAGGGTGCTGAAGCTATCGCAGAATATACTTCGCAGGGTTCCTTTTGCTAAGGCACTTCGTAGTTCTGCGGCATTCATTAACGCTGTTGTTGTGCCGTAGAAACCAACCGTGCCTTTCGGTTGTTCAGGTGTGCCCGCATTCAACCATTCATATCCAATCCCTTCAATTGTTTCACATGTTGCTGAAATTATAATGGATAATTTAAAACCATTGTTCATTTGGGAAGTGTCTATATTATCGAATGGCACATCCCAAGTTACATAACCAACTCCTCGATAAAGTATATATGAACGACCATCGTTTATTGCATTGACAACATCGGAACTATTATGACCAAGATTTTGCGAGAAGGTATCAACATGAGAAAAACCTGCATTAATCATCAATTGATGGGCATACCATGTATCAGCCCAGTATACCGAATCCGAATATGGCGGATATTCATCCTCATGAACAATCGTTGTTCCTTTTTGAAACCATAATGGTTCGGCCATAAATGGGTCTTTTTCGTAGCCCAGTATTTTTGCAATAACGGTTCTCGCTTCATTTACATTATTTACCCACAAACGACCAGGTAATATTTCATTATGAAAATCACCAACAATATTTGTATAATAGTTATCACAATGAGATATTGTGCCCTGATAATTAAAATAAGGAAATGGTATTTGCAATTTGTTACCTACCAAGAGTAAATATTCAGGTTTTATCGGCCAGGTATTATAAGCATTTACAATGTAATTTCGTATGCTGACTGAATCGGTTCCAATCTCAGAAAGTTTAACTATTTTTGCCTTCAATCCTTTTTGGGTTTTCCATTCAGCAAGCGGCTTTATGGCGTCGTAATAACTGTCGTGCGTAATTATTAAGTATCGTGCACCAGATTCTTGTGCAAAACTCAAGCCAATAAGAGCGATTAAAAGAATAAGTTTGGCCATCAATTTTTTGTGAAATTATTTACTTATTTTCATTTTAGAAGGATAATTTCTCTCGTTAATGCAGTTGAACCGGTCTCCAACTTAATAAAGTAGATTCCTGAAGGAAGTGTATGACCGTTGTTGTCGTCACCATGCCAGGTGATAACCGATGTAAGATTTAAGATTGAAGATTGAAGATTGAAAGCCTTAACCAATTTTCCACGCGTATCGTAGATCTTTAAAGAAATCTCGGCTTTGGGATTTGGGATTTGGAACTTAATAGTAAGATTCTCATTGAATGGATTCGGGTAGACCTCAAGTTTTAAATTCCTATTTGGAACTCCAAGGTTCTGTTCTTCCTGAATCTCGACACTTCCTTGATACCAAGTCTGTCCGCCATCTGTCGTATATAGAATAATGTTATATCCGCAGGCAACACCATGTAAGGTATCAGAGAAGTCAACATCAAATAAGGTCATTGTTGCTGGATTTGTCTGAAATGTCCAGGAACTACCTTGATTTGTTGTGTGAATAATTGTCCCAAACCTTCCTACTGCCCAACCTTTATCACCCACAAAGTCAACTGCCCTTAGATAATAGGCATTCGACGGGGAAGAGATTTGATTCCAGGTTAAACCGCCATTGGTTGTTTTAAAGATTATGGGTGCATAGGTCTGGTCATAACCACCAACCACGATGCCGTTGTAATCATTGAAGAAATGAACATCGTAAAAATCTTCATATGAAGGGCTTTGATAAAGTGAATCCCAGGTTACTCCACCATCGGTTGTGTTTATAATACAGCCTTGCCCAGTAAGTAGCGAATCAGGGATGCCGGAGACCATCCAACCAGCCATTGGATTGACAAATGAAAGCCCATAGTTTTCAATGAGAAACGGTGCAAAGTTCTGGTCCCAATATGCACCACCATCTGTTGTTCTCCCAATTGCGCCATCGGCGGCTGCTGCCCAGCCATAATTCTGGTCAATAAATTCAATCCTTGTTGCATACTTCCCAAGTCCTATGTTCTGAAAAATCCAGTTTATACCACCATCATCGGTATGGAGAATCTCACCAAGTATGCCACAGGTCCATGCCTTTAAATTGTCCACACAACAGACATCAAAGAATTCCCTGGTGGCGGTATTTGCCTGCTCATGCCAGTTTGCACCACCATTTGTAGTATGGAGAATTATCGTTGAATCAAGTGTAACAACCCAACCAATATTGCCAGGCGCCAATGCACAACCGTGATAATTATTATATGCAAAAGACAAGTTAGCTACTATAACACAGAAAATCACCTTAAGCAATTTCATAATACCTCCTTTGTTATCTTAGACCTTTCCTGGTCCCCGATTAAATCAAAACAGTTCAGGATTGGGCAACTCCTTATTATTTTACTTAAATTAAAAATTCAAGTCAATCAGTTCCCAGCCTTAACCGTTCTTCTATTTTAATAAAATCACCTTCTTGATTTCTCTAAAATTGTCCGTCTTAAGACCTATAATATAAACACCTGCCGGCAAAGCGCGGCCAGAGTTGTCTTCACCATGCCATGTGACAACCGATATGAGATTTGAGATTGAAGATTGAAGACTAAAAGTTTTAACCAATCTTCCACTCGTATCGTAGATATTTAAAGAAGTCTGAGGTTTGGTCCCTGATTTAATCAGGGATGGAATTTGCAATTTGACATAAGTTTTTTCTCTAAAAGGATTAGGGTAGATTTCTAATTCTATATCTTGTATCTTGATGCTTGTTTCTTCCCACACCTCGGGAAATGTATCAGAACGGTCTGTAGTAAATTTTATTGCCCTGCTGTTTGTTAATGGGGATGCCGCGGATGGATAAATATTGGCGAAGCTATATTCCAAACCAATGGTATGTTCTTTATTCTCAATGCCGACAGTAGCATAATTGTGCCAGTTGTCGTCATTGTTGATTTTCTTATATTGGAATAATATTTCACCATCACCGGTTTCGGTTGGATAATATTGCGGGTCGAAGAGTATCACCTCGAAGGTCTGAAGTTCACCGGGCGTTGGACTCGTTGGGTTATGGAGATGCTGAATCCTTGAATATTCAATAATAAATCTGTAATTCGAACTATCAAACCAGTAACAAATATTGCCACTTGAATCTGTAGCATTGGGGTCCAAATCATCCCAGAATGGCGCAATCAGGCATGGTGGACCAAGGCTTGAAGGAATATGCCAGTTATACATATCCGCAAGCCAGGTAGAATCCATGGCAATATAGCCATTAGAACAGACAGAGATTTTATTATAAAAATCTCCATAATATTTAAAATTGAACGGCAGGTATATTGTTTTTGCATCGTCATTCAATAATGGAAGAATCGTTCCTGAACCACCAAGGTCTGGGTCTATCTCAACCCAGTTATAAATCGGGGTTTCAGGATAGCCCGTGTCAGTGTCATCATAGGCATAATAGCCATAACCATCAGGACCTAATGGACTATTTGCGTTCATTACACCAATGATAATGGAAAAGTCAACGGTATCTTTAAAATCGTCGTTACCAGAAAGAAGGGCAGAAAATTTAATTTGATGCCCTGGTGCTAATAAAGAAGATGCACTTACACGGAAGTGGTCACCACTGTTAGTTGCCGAATCACCAACCGGGATGTTACCAAATAAGCCGATTGAATCAACAACCAAGACCCCAGGATTATTTGACCTCAAGATACCGTTGATGTTTGTGCCTATAAGACCACCAATATTTTCAATAGATATAATCAAATCCGATGTTTCCCCTGGTTCAAGCACACCATTCCCACCATCAAGAATTTGGTTTGTTTGATAATTAAACTCAGGGGCCTTTACTGCTAACCATAAAACTGAATTCCAGTTCCCCTGGAATGAAGTAATACTCAAATCAAATTTAATTACATGATTATTTTTTGTATTTGTAGAAACAAGAAAGGCATATGCCCCGGCAATAGCCGAGTCGCCGGGCGCAATGCTACCGTAATTCTTTATTGAATCAATAATCGTCACCAACTGGTCTGTAGAGGAAAGTTTTGCAGACACATTTGTTGCCGTAGTGGAAGTGCCGTAATTCTTCAGGGTAACTACCATAGCAATGAACTCACCGGGGTTTACCTCGCCATTATTATTCCCACCCACATCGCTTATTGTATGGCTGTAGTAGCCTACATATACTGTCGAATTGTTGACAAGACAATACCCACAATAGGGCTTAAAATTATGCTTGGTTACAGTAACAAACAAGGTATCAGGAGTGCTGGTCAAAATCTGAAAATTTGCTATGCCGTTTACATCAGTAAACTCAACCTCCTTTGTTTCATCCTTTTTGTAAAGGCTTACGATTGCACCCTTAACTGGTTGTGATGATAAGTTAAGAACCTGAACTGAAAAGGAATTTGTGCCCACCGGTATGGATGAAGGATAATTTACAATAAAATTCTGTGGAACATCGGTCCACACCTCAAGTGAAGGGTCACCGAGGAGGTTATAGGCATTAAAGTAAAATTCACTTCCTGAATCAGGTTCTGGTTCTAATGGGAAATTAAGATAGACCTCCATCTTTCCTCGATAGGTCATCGGACCAAGATAGTAGATACTATCTTCTATAAGTCCCCAGTATATCCCATTATCAAGGCAATTATTCCACCGACTGTGGGTAGTCGGTGGCGTTGCACCAAAGAATGCAACTGCGCCTTTGGGGGTTGCAGGACTACCTGCCCTGAGCCAGGTTTCGCCAAAGCAGTTCGCATTGAAATTCCCCGAATTGCAAACAATACTGGTTATTACCGGTAGTTTCCAGCCATTTGAGAGTCCACCCACATCGGCATTATAGAAACTCGGAAAATCCCACCCATTCCATGAGGCAATCCCACCCCGATAATTTATAAATGTAACACCTTGATTAACAGAATTTGTTATTGGGACCTGGCCACTTGATGTCGGAGGATAATAGACCGTATCAACTTGTGTAAACCAGTGGTTAAGCACCATTTCCCTTATCCAGCGCTTCGTAGGAATAGGGGTTGTCATACCACTCGGATAATTAGCACCTACCATCAAGCCTCTTTTAAACCATTCTGTTTCAGCTGTATATGGGTCCTTCTCATAACCTAAAATTTTGGCAACGACAGTATTCAACTCGTTTACATTCGAAACCGAGAGTCTGCCGACCAATAAATCAGAAAAGAAGTCATTGCCATCAACTGTTGTATAAGGATGGTCAGTGAGATTTGGGCTGAACGGAATTACAAAGGCAGGTAGACTATCCTTATCACCGATGAGTAAAACATATTCCGGTGGTGGATTCCAGCCATGATAGGCATTTGAGATATAATTCTTAATTGCGGTATTCGAACTGCCTGTCTCAGACAGTCTCGCCACCGTGACTTTCCATCCCTTCTTTTCTTTCCAATCAGCCAAAGGCAAAACTGCATTGTAAAATGAATTTGGAGTGATAATCAAAAGACCCTGGGGCTTTGCCTCAGGATTATATTCGTAGTTGAGAATCAAATTTTTATAAACTGAACCAAGACATGGCGATATTTTGATACTGCTGTATCTGTCAAATTCTAAGTTCAATTGAATCTTGCGGCAATAAATCGCCATTTTATCATTTTTGAATACTGGTTTAATGATAATCGGATAAAGATTATAGCCATTTAAATTGTTCGGCATACCAATGAGGATTGGGGCTGAACCAATGCCTTTAATATCATCGGTAAATAATGTCTCGCTCTCAATAATTGAAAAATCTAAGACCGGTGCTGTTTTTGAGAGGATAAATCGTGTAAAATTTCGGTTTTTGGTGGGTTCTAAAAATGTCAAACCAATCATTATTGAGGAATTGCTTTTATCAATTCTATCAATAAGAATATCTTCGTCAATGCGAGTCCCAACTTGTTGGGACGAGGTAATCTCATTTATTATATTAATATTTAAGTCTAACAGCGCCTCATTAAAAATTAAAATCAAAAGAATGCTCATCATTCCTTATCCTCCTTAATTATAACCAATCCCAAATCCCTATCAACAAGATAGATGTAATCATTTCGAACATAGAGATTATAGGAATAAGGGGTTATCAACTCTCCATATAATTTAGGTTCTTCAGGGTTTGTGACATCAATCACCTGAAGTCCTTCCTCTCGGTCTGCGATATAGGCAAGATTATTTTTAACATATACCCCTTGGGCATAACCGGGGGTATCGTATCGACCAACGATCTTAAGACTATCTGGTCTTTCAACATCAACAATCACCAAACCCCCGCTCCCATCAGCAATATATGCGTAACCATTAATAGTAAAAATACCACGGGCATTTGATGGTGTATCAATCTCGCCAACCTTGGCTGTGCTGTCTGGTTGGTTCAAATTAAAGATAATTAACCCCATCTGCTCACACGCCAGATAGAAAAAGGAATCAACAATAAAGACCCCATGAACATTTCCTGGTGTAGCGAACCTGCGGACATAGCTCGGATAATGGGGGTCGCTCACATCCTCAACAATAAACCAGTAACTGGCGGCAATATAGACATACTTTGAATCTAACAAGGGTGCTGATATTCGATATGGATAAAAATTTGGGTCTTCGCCAATATATGTTGGATTTTTATGGTCTTTTATATTTAATATTAGTAACCCTGAATTTTGTGAGGCGATAAATAATGCGTATGCAAAACTATCACGAACTGCAACACCTCTGATAGTACGCTGGCATAAGTAGCTACCTACTACAAATGTTGATTCAGGATTTGTAATATCAACAATCTGTAATCCACCCTGGTCATTGGCAATGTAGGCATAATTACCTTTAAGATCTATATCCCTTGAATAGCCAGGTAGATGGCATTCACTCAAAATCTTAAATTGATGCATCTCAATCTGCGGACGATGGCAGGCGATATAAAAAATAACTAATAACAAAGTCTTATTCTTCATTTTTCTCCTTTTCAGTAATAAAACTTAAACCCAGCCGAGCCAACCACTTTTCGGTAGTTCTTATACTCAGCAATATCTTTATAAACATCGGAAAATGAGTTGCGAAATTCATATGAATAAGAAAATGTAACTATAAGTGCCGTAAAAAGTGGTGCCTCCAACCCCAATTTTATTAAATTTGTGGTATCGAGTCTGCCACTATGGGGTGAATCTAACTCAGGTGGAACCTCAGTTGTATAGATTCTGTATTTCAACTCGTATTCCCATTCAATCTTTGAAAATTTAGGGAATTTTGTCCGAAACAGATTATTCAATCGGAACAAATGCTGCTGGTATGATATATCGGGGACAGGACCATTCGCCCTGGAGTCCTTAAATTCATACTCAACTGATGATTCATAAAATTTTGTCAACACCAATTCACCTATCAACTCTACACGACTTGCCTTGGAATCATAGCAATCAAAACTTTCTATATAATTATCCTTCTCCTTTTTGAATGCCATTGAAAAATTCATCCTATCATTCGGCAAATATGAAAATTTCAATGAAAGCAGATTTTCACTAAATTTACAGCCGATGTAATCTTCACCCTCAGGTGCTTTATAGTATCGTATCAGATAACGTGGCATTAAAAGGTATTCAAATCTTAATGCAAATTTACCTAATGATTGTCTGAGACCAGTCAGAAATGACTGATAGTCTTTTTCACAGTTTATTAAATAACTATACAAAGAAACTTTCAAATTGAATGTTGTTGTTAAGTTTTTTATGAACCTATTTCTCAATAATAGGTTAAAACCGACATTGGTAACAAAATCATCATAGGTATCGAATGGAAACCTATAAGGTCTAATCTGCTTGAGGAATTCATCAAGATATTTTTGTGAATAATTGAAAATATTATCATCATAAACAAAATCGGCATCCATCCCCAAGGAGTAATCGAAAAAAATAATAAAAAAGAGAATACTCATTTCTCTTCCACCATCAATCTCAATCCAGCACTTTCTATATTTGTTCCGGCAATATTAAACTGAAGGCTATGTCTTCCTTTTTGAATTTTGAGATAGAATGTACGAGGATTTGATGGCATCAGCTCTTTACGGTTATGATAAGTTGTCGTTTCTGATCGATATGCCCGAAACGAATTCTTCTTGACTATTTTATCCTTCTCTTTTACTTCGATTGAGTAGAATTGCTCGCCGTCCATGGTCATTGAATAGTTGAGGCGTGAGATTACCTTTAGCGTGATTGGTCCCTCAATCACCAGAATTACTGGCTTTGTATTGGTCAGTTCAAAATAGTTTATGATTCTTTCATCTTCGACGAGTTCCAATTTTGCATTATATTCATTAGGGATAATATCAACCCACCTCTTTGGTGTTTCAAAAGAGAATTTCATCAAAATTGTGTCGGATGGTGCGCGCCAGGCAATAAAATGATATGTATTAATCCCTTTGGGCACATTGATATAGAATGAACGCCATTTGCTCAATCTGATTTTATCGAGTTTTGCAACCTTCGAATATTCTGTCTCAAGGGTTATAAATTTCTCTGCCATGTCGTTCTCTTGTAGAATCAATTTATAGGCCTTTGATCCTTTGTCATCTTCAGGCCAAGGAATCCTTGTATATACCCTTAACCAGGTTGGACCTTCAACCTTAACCTCCAATGGTCTATCTTTAGTCAGAAGATAATATGTATCTTCTTGGTATGTCTGAATTTTTATCTTCAATCCATTCGGTGGATTAATCTCTTTTATTTGACCAATAATAAAACAAAAGACCATTATTTTTATCATCTATGCCTCCTCTCTATTGCCTTTTTATGCCTTCTTCGCTAAATAATTTTTTGATATAATAGTCCACATCAAATCTCAATACAACAAAAAGAATAACAAGCAGAATTCCTGCAAAGATTGAGGCGAGTAAAGTTGAATATCTTATTTCATAGAATAATTTCCCTTTACCAATCCTGGGCAGGGGGATTGGTGCAATGGGTAAGTCATGTATCTGCGCCAGATGATTAATATCGGTTAGATTAATGACGGGAATTTGTGTCCTCAAAAATTCTCCTATCAAACCTTTATTCTTCATAAATTCCTTGTCCACAATCCCTGAGGGGACCTCTATGCCACCCAGGGCTGCTGCACCACCACCAACATTTATAAATGCCTTAATACTCCTTCCATTAGCCATTTCCGAATATATCTTCATCCTTTTAACAATTGCTTCTTCTAAACTCTTTGCCTCAATTAAACGGACTCCATTACGCTCAATTATCTTCATTGTCAGGAATCTCCCTTCAGGGCCCATGCCCCTTCCCACATCATCAACACCGCCAATTGAGGCACAACTTGAACGATTCGAAATTAACCGTAAATCATACAGATACCTCTCCATATCAAGATAAGTAAAGTCCGGCACATTTGCGCCCCACATTGAAGAACTCACAGATGTAATAATAATGGGTTTCAATTTAAGAATCTCAGTCACTGCCAGAACCTCAATATTCAATGCTGGAAATGAACTGCTGAATGAAATGGCAATCACATCACCTTCCTTTAATCCTATGCCCTTTAGTAGTTCGACAATTAGTGCTGCAAAATTGGGATTTGTTGTTGTGAGCTTTGCATCCAGGTCCCCCCTTTCTGTTGTTATTAGTGAATATTGGATACCTATAAGACCAGTCGCATTCGGGTCATTTATAGGGTCGATCAATAAATTCTTGCTCAATCTCTCTTCCTTTATCTTTTCGAATAACATCTGCGCTAATATTGTAGCCTCCTTCTTATCTGTGTAGCATGGGGCATAAACCTTAATCTTCGCACTCATTTCAATATAAATAAAAATAATGGAGATAATGCTGATTATTATTAAAAGATAATAAGGGAGCTTTTCAGTCCGTAATTTCAAGGCAATATTGCACCACCAGTAATAATAACTATTATCAATCTCACAAGAACCGAGACGGTGATCATAGCGGCAAGTGTCTCAATTATGCCCTGCCGATGTATCCAGTAGGCAATTAGTCCTGGTACTACAAAGCCAATGGTTGAAATATCGATAGTTTGTGCCGAAAATTGTATTGGTGGAAAGAGTTTTGTAGCATAACCAATTAAATAGCCAATTAAAATTGAAATAAATAGAAGCCTGCGCCCATAGAGCAGAATATAATTAGAAAGGGTTTTAACAATTAAATATGTGATAAATCCAGCTAATGACGTGCTCAATACCTGAATTGGACGGTGAAGGCCCAATGCAATATACCCCGGAACCACGACACCGCCTGCCGCAAGACCGATCGTTTCTGTAAAGATGAGACTCAACAGCATTCCCAGACCAACTGCAACGATTATCATAATTGCCCCGCAATTACCCGACTGGCCGCGGATGTCGATCCAGAAAAAAGCGGCGTCATAGTGTTCCTTTCTTTTTAAAGTACTCTACCAATTGTTCACCATAGCCAACAATATTCCCAATGGCAAAGATTGTTGAATCGTCTTCCACCCTCTTTGCAAGTTCTTCGTAGACTTTTGCTATCCCTTTATTACCAAGATCAACAAGTCTTTCTTTGGCAATACCGAGGGTAAGCGCCTTTTTCCGCAAAATTGTAGTATTCCCACCCGTAAGGAAATACAATTCGGCAACCATTTTTTTTTCGATCAATTCAGCCAGTTGAAGTGAACGGTCAATCCTATCGCTTCGACAATTGATGAGGATATATAAATGTGATGTAGACTTCTCCATCCGTTCATATATGAGATATGTTGAATCCGGGTCATTTGCGGCTAATGCATTATAAAGAAGCACCCTTTTTTTATCAATTAACAGTTGATAGCCACGCAAGACACCTGAATCTGGAATACACTTGTGCATTTCGTTCAGTGCAAGTTCCCGTTCTATTCCTAGATGTTCGCACACCTTAATTGCTAGGGCAACATTTTCACGATGTTCAAAATAGGGGAACCCAGCCATTTCCCTCTCTTTAATGTTATCTTCTTTGCTCTGAATCAATCGGATATTCCTTCTTTTGCAAAGCCCTTCCATTAAAGGAAATAGCGCATCCTCTGCTGTGAAAACTTCCGCCTTCCTTGGTATTGCGTTGATGAATGTCTTTGCTACATCAGAAACTGTCGGACCCATAACATCAAGATGGTCAGCCCGAACATTTGTAATTACTACAACCGTGGGCTGAACTATCTTGGCCTCTTCAATCCATTGGAGGTCAGGTCGAATTGACATATTTTCAAAAACAATCGCCTTCACCCCTTCACTGACACCTTTTTTAAATATCGAAAGTTGCTCTCTGATATTTGCCTTACCGAATCGGATAATTGGAATTTCAAAAAGATTGTTCAAGACCATCGAGGGCTTTGTGCCCGTGGTCTTTGCCAACACCCTATAGCCCCCTGCCTTTAGACCGGCAGCAATGAGCCTTGCGACTGAAGACTTCCCCCTCGTCCCATTTACTATAATTCTCATCGGTATCAGCTTTACATTATAAATATGCCTCACCCATTCAATTCTGCCACACAAAATAAAAATAATCAATAAACCAAGAAGTAAATATATGCCAGGTTCCGATACCATCTGGATATTATAGACAAAATCTTCTAAAAATCAAGCATTGCGCTATCTGTAATATAGCTAGTATATCACTCAATTAGTCATGCTATGAGAGGTCAATTTCTTTCATAAAATTCATAAGAATTTTTTAAGAATATGTAGAAATTACATATATGGTCCTACCTGCAAACTTTGCACGGTATTTTATTCACCAAACTTCCTGGTGTATAATATACACTGAGGCGTCTTATTTCCGACCAGTTTGTATACCATTGCCACTGGCTGCTGGCTGCCCTTGCCCGCCAGTAAACGGTAGCATTGTCATAAAATATTAATTCGTAATAGTTATTATCTGCTCTCATTATAGATCCAAGTGACATACTACTATCGGCAGCATATTGTAAATGATAAAATTCTGCACCCTCAACATTAGACCATCTTAGTATTACCGTATGAGGAAATGGGTCTTCATACCATATAACAGTGTCATGTGGTGGATAGATTAAGGTCGGTGGCCCAGGCGGTAGTTGCAGGGTATCCTCTGGTGGTTTATATTCATTTGGGTCTTTACAACCATAATTGATATAAAACATCAAGACACAGCCAGCAAAGATAACTATTTTTATGATAAATAGCACTTGTCTTAAAGACCTAATCAAATATCCTCCTTACCATTAATCAGAAAGTGCAGAAATAAAATATTAATCACAACTTCTCCATAAAGTAAGTATACACATAACATAAATATAGTCAATACTACCTTATCAAAATGTGCTATCAAAAAAATTCTAAATTAAACTAAAAGGCTTGATTTTTATAAAATTCTCGATAAAATTGGTTGGTGATAGCAGACATGCCAAAATCCCTATGTTCAATAAGGTTGAGCCGAATTCACTTCTTATTCGTTAGCCTTTTAATTGCATTTATAATTATAGGTTGTGTCCATTATATTAAATATATTCCAAATCCACAAAAGGATATCGAAGATTGGCTTAAGAATTTCCAACATCAGAAATCCTTCAGCTATCAGGTGAAGATGAAGACAAAAACAGTTTACCTTGAGGCCGAAGGCGATTGTGTCATCGGTTGGGCTGAGCATACGAAAGGCACATGGCATTACCCACAGGAAAAAATAAATTATGAATATATCGCCCTTGGTGATGTAGAATATACCCCAAAAAATGGAAAGTGGGAGTCATCAACAAGGGGTGAGGAATCCGATATCATCACCCAGATTAAACGGATATTTATTATTGGAAAATTTGAGTATCTAAGTTCAACGGATGGCTTTCTCTTCAAATTTAATGCAAATGCACCATTCTTGGCACCAGATAGATGGAAAGACATCACAGGATTAGTAAAAATCTCCAAAGAGAATTATCTACCCGAGTTAATCTGGGCAGGTCTACCCGATTCATTGGTCTTCTGGGAAGTGAGAATCTCGAGTTATAATCAGATAAAAGAGAAAAAGCCCCCGATAAAAAAAGAAATAGGTTATATTATTACTGCTGATAGCATCGTTAATATAAATTATCTTTTAAAGGTAATAAAAAGACGCTTATCTTTAATTGGTGTTGAGCACCACACTAAAAAAGAGAAAAAATCGATAATTTTAACGATGCACGAGATTTATCAAATAGACCATATTAAGGAGATGCTGGCTGTAGTCAATATAGCTGTTTATGGTTTAACCAAGAATAAAGAGCAGGCAACAAGGATAGGTTATCTAAGGGATGACCCAAAAATGCAGATTTTTCTCAAGAACAAGATTTTTGACCAGAATAGTATTAAGGATATCAGGGTAAAATTTGAATGTTGTTCAAAACCTTATATCTTGTTAGTTTTGAATAAAAAATTCTCCATACCGAAAGAAATCTGTTTAGAGATTGATGGTGTAATTATTAGCACCACAACCCTTGACTTAGAAAAGAATTTAGATAAAATAATACTTCCGATAGATATGGATTATTATCGTCTGAATATCTTAAAGAGTTCCCTGAACCAGCCATTACCGGCAGTTAATATCAAACCTCTCTCCAAGGAGAACAATTGATTGGTATAATTCTTTTTACTTACACAATAATATTAATAATCCTTTTCGCATATTCATTCCATCCCTATATCTTACTCTATTATTATTTTAAATACAAGTCGAGAAAGATAAATAATGATACAAAAAAATTGATTTCCTTTCCAGGTGTAACGGTTCAATTACCAATATATAACGAGAAATATGTCATTGGTCGTCTTTTGAAGAGCGTTCTTTCTATGGAATATCCAAGGGAAAAACTTGAGGTTCAAATACTTGACGATTCTGATGATGAAACAATTGTCATCGTTGCCAATTTAGTTGAAAAGTATCAAAAAGAAGGTTATGACCTAAAACATCTGCGAAGGAATTCACGCAAGGGATTCAAGGCAGGTGCGTTACAATATGGTTTAGAGAGGGCAAAAGGTGATTATATTGCAATCTTCGATGCAGATTTTGTTCCGCCAACTGATTTTCTTAAAAACCTCCTTTCTGAATTTGATGCAACCAATATTGGTGGCGTTCAGGCGCGTTGGGGACACCTAAACCCAGACGAGTCTTTTTTAACAAAGGCACAGGCAATTGGACTCGATAATCACTTTGCGATGGAACAGGAGTTACGCTACCGTGCAAATTGTTTTATCAATTTTAACGGCACCTGTGGCATATGGTTGAAAAAGGCAATTGTTGAGGCGGGCGGCTGGCACAGCGATACCCTCGCTGAGGACCTTGACCTATCTTATCGAGTTCAATTACAAGGCTGGCAGATTAAATACCGGCGTGATTTTATCGTCCCTGGTGAACTGCCTGCCAGTGCTAATTGTTTTCGAATTCAGCAAAATCGCTGGACAAAAGGCACAATTCAAGTTGCCCGAAAATTATTACCCGAGGTTTTAAAATCAAATTTGAGACCCGTCGCTAAATACGAAGCAATCGTTCATCTTACTGGACATATAAATTTTATTGCCATGTTATTTCTTGCAATATTTTCTTTTCCGATTGTCTACTTCAAGGTTGAGCATATCGTCTCCGATACATACTACATCTTTGCCTCCTTCTTTACCATAGGTGCATTCGGTTATCCAATTCTATACTTCCTTTCTCAAAAAGAGTCATATCCAGATTATAAACGCAGGATTCCATATATCATCGGTGTCATTGCCTACAGTATGGGACTTTCTGTTTCGAACAGTAAGGCAATAATTGATGCCTTTCTAAAGAAAGGCAATATATTTACCCGGACACCAAAATCTGGAGGCACAAATTATACCTATCGTATTGAAACTAAATCATTGGTGCCAATAATTGAAGTCATCGTGGGAATTTATGTATTCTTGGCCCTTTTGTATGTCATCATCAATTTCCAACTTATCCTTATACCATTTCTACTTTTTTACAGCCTCGGATTTTTGAGCCTGGGTTTATCATCAATAAAAGATGAAATTATAGCCCTAAGGCCCCAGGAGGTTTTATGCTCAAGAGAGAGCTCTTAGATATTTTGGTTTGCCCAAAATGCAAGGGTGAATTGAAATATGATAAAGAGGCAGAAGAACTTATCTGTTATAAATGTAGACTTGCCTATCCAATAAAAGATGATATACCGATAATGCTTATAGATGAAGCCCGCCATTTGGGAGAAAACGAACTGAAATAAAAATCCAAATGATTGTAAAGTTATTGTTATTTTTTATTATTAATCATACAGAAATAAATCCGCTCGGTAACCAAGGGCTCAAGATCACATTTTCAATTGATAGATTTAAAACTGAAGACCTTTCATTCGCTAACGCAGTCTGGCTCAATAAATTCGGCGAACCGAATTTGCCATCAACCATCTATAAAATTGGTATTCCGCAAGAGGGTCACCTTGAAGTTCGTATCGTAGAAAATAGAGAAGAAAGAATTAAGAATATTGATGTTAAGCCAGTGGTTCCACTTGCAATTTATGAACAACCAGTACCAGAAAAGGTAGAAATATATGGTGAAATATATAAGCAAAACAACTTCTTTCCCAAAGAATTAGTTGAAGTTTCTTCCCCGGGTTATTTTCGTGATATCTATACTGTTGATGTGCGATTGAATCCGATTCGTTACAATCCGGTCACAAAGGAATTGGTAATATCACAAAAGATTATTATAAATATTAGGTTTATAGGAAAACCAAGCGCGAGACCAATTGTTGATAAATCCTTTGAAGAAATTTATAAAAGAGTAATTATTAACTATTGGCAATGTAAGGGTTGGCGCCGCGAACCAAAAACAGATAGTCGAAATCCGTTCACGGGCGGTGTATGGTTCAAAATAGAAGTTGCCGAAGAAGGGATTTATCGCATTGGTTACAATGAAATAAAAAGAGTCAACCTCGATCCAAAACAATTTGACCCAAAGACGATGAGGATTTATACAGCGCCATTCGACCTCTTACCACGGAGCGTTGTTGCACCATTTGGCGATTCTTTAGTAGAAGTTCCATGCTATGTCGAAGGTGAAGATGACCACGTCTTCGATAAGGATGACTACTTAATCTTCTATGGCTTTCCAGCAAGCCATTTCCTACCGGATAGTGAAATTGGTTGGTATGAAAATGGTTATGCACGGAACAATGTATATTGGTTTACATTCGGCAACAAGGAAGGAAAGCGGATGGAAAAGGTCGATGCGGCATGGAATGGCACAACACCTACTACACTCATTAAGGAAATTCTTCACATTGAGCAGGATCTCTGGAATCCGACTCGTTCTGGCATAAATTGGTATTGGAAGGATGCATCTCCAGGGACTGGCCTTGAGGGTGCAGCCTCAGTTAATATCGAACATCCAAAGGCCAATGGAGAGGCAAAATTAACCCTGGGCATCTATGATTCGATTGGAGGAACAAAACCTTGTTGGATTAAATTTTTTCTCAATAACAACCTATTCTTCAGTGAAACACTTGATTTATCAAACAATTTTGACTATCCGCCACTCTATTTGACCGGCTATGCTTCAGTATCAGGGGATTCTTCAAATTTAGGAATTACCATTACAAGGCTATCAGGTGTTACCGGAAAATTAATTGTCTACTTCAATGGTATTGATATTGAATATCCACGCATTACAGATGTAAATCAGCCCTTTCATGCATTCTTTATGTCCCCTGATATTTATACTATTAAATGTCTTAATGTAAATTCAAAACCGTTTATTCTTGATATCACTGAGCTCAGGTCACCTAAAATGCTCTCCCATCTGACTGTCCAAGATAAGGACCTATTATTTTCGAGTAAATCAGATTCATTCCAGATTTTATACTTCTCTCAACTTTCATTAACTAAGTCAGCACATTTAATACCAACCAATCCCGGCAGATTGAGGAATCCCGACCCTGGGTGTGAATACCTATTTATTACCCATAAGAAATTTTATAATGGATTAATGCCGCTGTTTCAATACCGCAGTAAAGATTTTAGAATAAAATTTGTTACGGTTGATGAAATATTCGATAATTTTTCATTTGGTAAATATGACCCGCTGGCAATTAAACATCTTTTATATTATACAACAAATAACTGGACGACAATTCCAAAGTATGTCCTTTTGGTCGGTGATGCAACCTATGATTATAAGAACAATCTTGTCAAGGATGACCCACCAAACTATGTGCCTATGTATGAATCAGGGACATGCCTCATCGGTAATCCTGGTATACCACCAAACTATATTTATGAGGGCGAATATGTAAATTTTTTCGGTGATGAAGCAATGATCCTTGGCAGAATTACCGCGCGGACAAGTCAGGAATTGAGAAATTATATTGATAAGCTGATAACTTATGAAACAAAAGACATTGATGGAATGTGGTGTAAAAAAATCATTCTTGCCGGTGATGATGAGTGGGCGGATAATTATGAATGGGAAGGCATAACGCATGTTAGTTCATGCGAATTAGTTGCCGGATTTATTCCTGATACCCTTTATGACTTTATCAAGGTCTATATGGTTAGTTACCCCCCATTCGTATATCCCACAAAGAAACCAAATGCACAAAAGGACTTCATAAAGGCGTTGAATCGAGGCGCACTTGCTGGCTGTTTTGTTGGTCACGGCAATGCACATCAACTCGCCCACGAAGGTCTCTTTTATGATACCAGCATTCCATTCATTAAAAATGGTCGCCGCCACTACTTCTTCTACTTTGCCTCTTGCACGGTAGGAAGGTTTGATGATTCAGACTATGAATGTATCGGTGAACAGCTTGCGAGAATTAAAGAAGGTGCAATCGGCACAATGGCAGCAACCGCCGGAACCGATGGTGGGTCAAACCAAGTGATTGGTCAAATACTATTTAGTTTAATTACTAACCCGGATACAAATTTAACCATGGGTGAATGTTCCTTTATCGCACGAAGTTATAATTGGAATCTCCATTATTTATTAATTGGTGAACCAGCAGCAAGTTTTCGAAAGGTGAAAAATTCAATGGCACTTTCTGCGACACCTGATTCATTAAGACCACTGGAAAAATTGAGTATAACATCTTCACAGAAACCGTATTATCTCCAGGCATCTATAAGAGACACCACCCATATCGAACTGATTGACGCATCCACCGCAGAAAAGATAAGCAGTCACATTTACCGCTGGGTGCAGAGTGGCCCCAATTCCTATGTCCCATTCGATTATAAAATAGCCGGCAAAGAAATATACCAGGGCTATTGGGATTACGATACAGCAAAAATTATTGTGCCAAAGGTTTTGACTACACATCTACCAGTAATAAAATTGAGTAACTTCAAAAATTACCAGAGTGGTGGGCTCGATTCAATCAGGGTTTATGGCAATGCCTTACCTTCACCAGACCAAATTGGACCTGAAATTACCTTTTATGATGGGGCGCGAAGATTGAAAGACGGGGATTGGGTAAATAGAGAATTTATCCTCACCGGTAAACTTACCGATGAAAGTGGCGTTAATCTCCTAAATTCTAAGGAAGATGCAAGAGGGTTTTATCTATATGTGAACCATGACCTCCAGAATAAAATTGATTTAAGGGATTACTTTCTATATGAGCAGAATTCGTACACATCCGGTGCATTTAATGCTGAAATCAGTTTGCCCGAACCCACCGACACAATTACCGTTAATGTTGCCGATAACAATTTTAATCAAACCACTAAAAAAATAATTCTTAATGCCGAGGTTTATGGTCAAATTGCCATTGAAAATTTTCTTATCTATCCTAATCCCGTAAGAAATAAAAATGGTATATGGTTTACTTTTAACCTTACCAGCACAGGACTGGTCACCCTCAAAATCTTTACTATCTCAGGAAGACTCATCAAAATGATGGATAACATTCCTTGTCACGCTGGTTACAATCAAAGATTCTGGGATGGTACAGACCAATTCAAGGATGAGATTAGTAATGGTGTATATCTTGTAAAGGCACTGGTCGAGTCAGAAAATGGTAAGGATGAGGTGTTCGAAAAGTTTATTGTTGCTCGATAAAACTGTGGAAAAATTAATCGAAAACATCGAGTGTAATACACAAATTGCAAAGGTTACGATTCATAGAGTCTTTGACCGACCAGGCATAGCAGCCGAGGTCTTTGGGGCATTAGGTCAACATGGTTTGAATGTCGAGGCGATTTCTACAAATCCCCTTGGCCGTGGCCGGGCAAATATTTCATTTGCAGTGCTTGAATCAGCCCTCGAGGATGTTCACCGGGTGCTGGAATCAATCAAAGTAAGATTTGGTGCAAAAACAATTACTGTAGATAAAGACCAAGCAATAATCACAATTTATGGAACAAAGCTCTCAACAACACCCGGTATTGCTGGCCGGATCTTTTCAAAATTATCAGAATTGGGTATAAATATTGAAATGATTAGTGGTTCTTTGTCATTTTTGAGCATGGTCATAAAGAGGAGTAAAGCACTCGAGGCAATGGAAGTAATAAAAGCTGAATTTTCAATTTAAATAGAAAATGAATGTAATAATTCCAGTTGCCGGCGAAGGTGTGAGATTAAGGCCACACACAAATATCATACCCAAGAGCCTCTTGTATGTTGCAGGCAAGCCAATACTTGGTCACATATTGGATAGTTTAAAACCACTTAACATTTCAAAACTTGTATTGATCATTGGTGCAAAGGGTGAGGCAATAGTTCAATACTGCAAAAATTATTCACACAATTTTAAATTTGTTAAACAGGAAAAGCGACTCGGTTTGGGTCACGCAATCTATCTTGGGGCTAAATGTTTAAAAGGTGCCACTATGGTTCTTCTTGGCGATACAATTATTGATTGTAATTTTAAAAAAATCACTGTCAAACCAACAAACATATTGGCAGTAAAAGAAGTAACAGAACCAAGACGTTTTGGCATTGTTGAGGTAGCAGGTAATAATGTTTTAGATGTTGTTGAAAAGCCGGATATACCGAAGTCAAACTTAGCGATTGTCGGCTTGTATTATTTTAAAGAAATAGAAAAATTATCCTATGCGATTGCATATAATATGAAGAAGGGAATAAAAACAAAAGGCGAGTACCAACTTACAGATGGGTTAAGACATCTTATAAAAAAGGGTGAAAAATTTAAAATTGTAACGATTGATAACTGGTTTGACTGTGGCACATCCGAGTCATTAATCGAGACAAATCAACATCTATTAAAAAATAACCACCATTACAAAAAAAGGAAAGGTGTTCTAATTATTGCACCGGTTTATATTCCCAATTCAGTAGAAATTTCAAATTCGATCGTCGGTCCTAATGTTTCCATTGGTGAGAATGTAGTAATAAAAGATTCGATAATTAAGGATTCAATCATCAACCGTGGTGCATTTGTAGAGAATGGCATCCTTTCTAAATCAATTATTGGTGAGAGAGCGGTGGTTAAAAGCGGCTTTAAAAAATTGAATGTCGGGGATTCATCAATCATTGAATTCCCATGATTTATTCTTACCTCTTGCTTCTTACTTCTTGCTGCCTATGCCGATTTTTTCCAAATCTTGATTTGGCACAAAAATCGAGTTTCTCAACTTTTTTGCTGGGACTCTCTACAGTTTATGACCTTAATCCTTCTGAAGTCCAAAACCTAATTAAATCCGGTCTTGAATTTGCTTATGTTGAAGAATTTGACAGTGCTCGAGTTTATTTTGACAAAGTTATCGAGAGTTTTCCTGAAAATCCTGCTGGTTATTTTTTTAAAGCAGCGCTCCTTCAATTAAAGATGATGGACAACTGCAATTTTAATGAAGAAAAGGAATATCTTTTCTTAATGAAAAAAGTCGAAAAGCTTTCACAAGATATCCTATCAGACAAAAATGATTTTTGGGCAGAGTTTTATCTGGGTAGTCTTTATGCCTACCGGGCCGTTTATGAAGGTTCAAAAAGCAATTATCTTGAGACCTTTGACTACGGATTAAAAGGCGGAAGAATGTTGCAAAGTATTTTAAAAAAAGATTCAACATTTTATGATGCCTATCTTGGCGCTGGAACATTTGAATATTTCTGGGCGCGTGCCGGTCGTTATCTACCAATTCTAAAACTTGCTGGTGGTGATATAAATGAGGCCATAAGAAAATTGCATATAGCTGCACAACAGGGCTTCTATGTTGGACCGACGGCAGAGAATTCACTCGTATTTATCTATACAGAAGAAGGACGATACGAAATCGCAACTAAAATGATTGATAGCTTGCTTTCAAGATATCCAAATTCAAAGACATTCATGTGGAATAAGGCAAGCCTTGAATTTAAAAAGAAAAATTATCAACAGGCAATTGAGCTGTATGAAAGACTCTTTTTACAGTATAGCGAATATAAAATTTATGCAAATTTAGCCCAGTGCAAGTTGTCTATAGGAAAATGCTTCCATGCATTAAAGGACAGAGAGAATGCAAAGAGGGCATTGAAGGAAGTAATAAATTTTAAGAAATATGACCAAGAGTATCCTCAAATAAAAAATTATTGCCGAGAGGCATATGCACTGTTAAGTCGCCTGCTGTAAATATGGCGAGAAAAAAATTACTAATCATCACCTACTACTGGCCACCCTGCGGTGGTCCCGGCGCATTGAGGCCGGTAAAATTTGCGAAGTACTTACCCAGGTTTGACATTGAGCCGATAATTATAACTCGCAAAAACATCGCTTACCACTCGTTAGATTTTGAACTTGGCAATGAGGTTAGAAATATGAAGGCCATAAAAACCGAATCTTTCGATCCCGCAAGGATTCTCTATCTTTCAGGAATGAGAAAATATCGTCCTAAAAAATGGGAAAAGCCAATAAAAAGGGCATTAAATTTTCCTGATAACAAAAGCTTTTGGATTCCCTTTGCCTATAATGCTGGCGTGAGAATCAACTTCGATTACATATTCGTGACTGCCCCGCCATTCAGTTCTTTTATTGTCGGTTGTATGATTGCAAAGAGAACTTCTAAGCCATTGATCCTTGATTTTCGAGATGCGTGGCTTGAATTTCCATTTACCTCTTATGTCAGTATTATACAGAAGAAATTTATATCTAATTTAGAAAAGAAAATTGTCGGTGTTGCCTCAAGAATTGTTGTGGTTGATGAGTGTATCAAAATTTCTTTAGTCAAAAAATATCCTGAACTCGCGCCATCAATTTTTGTCATTCCCAATGGTTACGACCCCGATGACTTTATTACCGTTCAGAAACCGTTAGCCTTTACAATCTCTTATCTGGGGACAGTCAGGAGGGAAAGAGACCCTTCCTCTTTTTTACAGGCAATTAATGAGTTAATCAACGAAAAGAAAATTGAAAAGCCGAATCTGAGAATAAAATTTATTGGTCATATTGAAGACTACTATTTAGAAAAGATAAAAAACTCCCGGCTTGCAGAAATTTTCGGACATCTTCCTTATGGTCAGGCAATTAAAGAATTTTGTGCATCCCATCTTGCTGTTTTAATAACGACCGGTGAAGAATACTTCTTTCCCAGCAGGCAGAATGAATACCTTGCATCTGGATTACCAATAATCGTCTGTGGCAAATCGAAAGGTATCCATCTTTTCGAATCTGCCTTCAAAAAAGGCTATCCAGGTTGGGTTTTTGATTATAATGATGTTCCAGGTATAAAAGAAAAAATCTTTGAAATTTTCGATAAATATAAAAAAGGTAAAACAATCAAAGGCGCGACACCTTATAAAGAATATACACGAGAAAAACTCACAAAAAAACTTGCCGAATTGATTAAACAATTGTAGTGATAAAACCTGCACTACAATTTTAATTCAGTGATTGTTAAAAATAAACAAAACCACTAAATGAACTTATAATTTCATCTCCTGAATTATCCTTTTAATTTTTTTGGCCGTTAATTTTTTTTCGTCAAGAATTGTATATCTCTCGGGCCTAATATAACGGGCATTAAAGACGATGCGAACAAATTCATCAGATGTTATGCCTAAATATTCCAAACTTTGAGGAAATGCGATTCTTTTGTATAGATGCCTAACTTGATTTAAAAATTTATTCCCCTGCAGTGCCATTGTAAATATGGCAGCAATGCCAACCTGTTCACCATGCAGGGTCTTTCTTGGTGGGAATAGTCTATCGAGTGCATGACTAATTTTATGTTCGCTACCACTTGCCGGGCGGGAAGAACCAACAATGCACATTGCCAGGCCGCTCTCAATTAAACCTTTGGTGAGGCATAGGAGAAATTCATTACTTTTGATTCCTTGAACATCCAAATCTAAAAGCCTCTTTGGTCCCGTCTCAGCCAAAGATAACGCAGTTGAATTTATTATTTCCTGTTTTTTTGTTTGCGCAATTCTCGCATCGAAAACGGCTGAAAGATTTGAAATTAAATCACCAACCCCGGCACGTAAATAACGAATGGGCGCCTTTTTTATTATGCCAATATCTACAACGACCCCGTAAGGTGCTTTAGTCAAATGGCTTATTGGAATATTGTCTTCATCCTTGATAACAGAAACTGGCGAGGCAATACCATCGTTAGAAAGGGTCGTTGCAACGCAAATAAATCTTGTATTGTTTTCTCCGGCAGCCAGTTTTGCTACATCCAGAACTTTCCCGCCACCAAAACCGATAACTAAATCGGGTTTTTTCTCAAAAATAATCCCTTTAATTCTATATACTATCGGCGCACTGCTGTCCTGGACAATTTCTCTTACAACCTCAATACTTGCCGCTTCAAAATTTGTTGCAATCTTATTACCACCAATAGTTAGTGTCTTATAATCTGTCAGTAATAGAACCTTATTGAAACTTAAATTTTGCCTCTGAAAAATTCCAAAGAGATTATCTATCTTATCTGCTCCTATTTCCAAAAAATGGGGTAGGTTTGCTTTTCCTTCATGAGACATTCTTAAGATTATCAAATTTTTTAAATTAGTCAACCCCATACTTCTTTAAAGTAACTACATTAAATTAATTATAGTTGTTTTCCTGTTCTCATTGGCAAAATGGTGTTGACTTTGTCAATTAAATTGCTAAAATTTCAAGAGGAAGGAATATGGCAAACGAACAGAAATCTGAAAGCGGATTTAGACCTTATATAAAAACAGATGAAAAAGTTGGTGAGTTCACCTTGAGGGCGCTAGTTCTTGGTTGTATACTTGCCATCATCTTCGGCCTTGCCAATGCCTATCTTGGCCTCAAGGTTGGTATGACCGTCTCAGCCTCAATCCCGGCCGCAGTTATATCTATGGCAATTCTTCGCGGCATCTTCAAAAAAGGGACAATATTGGAAAATAACATCGTCCAGACAATTGGTTCTTCAGGTGAATCTTTAGCCGCTGGCGTCATCTTTACGATTCCTGCCTTTTTCATGTGGAATATCTTTCCCTCTTCATGGACCATCATTATCCTTTCACTACTTGGAGGATTTCTGGGTATCCTTTTTATGATTCCCTTGCGCCGTTATCTTATCGTGCAGGAACATAAGAATCTTCCCTATCCTGAAGGGACAGCATGTGCGGAAATTCTAAAGGCTGGTGATACAGGGGGCACAAAGGCAAAGACCGTCTTTGGCGGTGTACTCATCGCTGCAGTCTACAAATTCTTGATGAGCGGGTTAAAATGGTGGAAAGAATCACCCCGCTGGATCATTGGTGCGGTAAAAGGTGCTGAAGTAGGCATTGATGTTACACCTGCCCTTCTTGGTGTTGGATTTATCATTGGTCCAAGAATCGCCTCATATATGCTTGCAGGTGCCATTTTAGGTTATCTCGTTTTAAGTCCATTAATTGCCTTTATTGGTAGTCAAACAACTGTCATCATTCCACCGGCACCTGCGCCTATCTCGCTGCTCGCCCCTGGTGATATAAGAAATTATTATATAAAATACATAGGTGCTGGGGCAGTTGCCATTGGTGGATTAATCAGCCTTATAAGGGCATGTCCGATTGTTTATCGGTGTTTCAGATTGGGATTTCAAGAGGTATATCGAGGATTCAAATTACTGCCTGATACCATGGCCCAGCGCACAGATAAAGATTTACCAATGTCTTTGGTAATCACTGGCTCATTCTTAATTGCCGTGATACTATTTCTCGTCCCTCAGACAAAGATCAATCTTATCAGCGCATTGATTGTTATTATCTTCAGCTTCTTTTTTGTAACTGTTGCCTCCAGAATTGTCGGTATAGTTGGTAGCTCATCGAGTCCGGTATCAGGAATGACCATTGCGACCTTGCTCATTACCTGTCTGATTTATGTTGCCCTTGGTTGGCGAGGGCTACCAGGAATGATTGGGGCGATGTCCATTGGAACTGTAGTCTGTATTGCCATCTGCATGGCTGGGGATGCATCCCAGGATTTGAAGACCGGCTTCTTAGTCGGTGCCACCCCATACCATCAGCAGATTGCCGAATTTATCGGCGTCCTTATCCCAGCACTCTTTATGGGTAGCGTCTTAATGTTGCTTCACAAAACAATGGTCATTGGTTCAGACAAACTTCCAGCACCCCAGGCAACATTGATGTCATTCGTTGTCAAGGGGGTGGTTGGGGGCACACTACCCTGGACTTTTGTTATTCTTGGATTGATAATTGGTATTGTGGTTGAACTCCTTGGCATCTCTGCCTTACCATTTGCGATTGGACTCTATCTACCAATATCCCTCTCATTACCTATAATGGTTGGTGCAATTATCTATTATCTTGTCAGCAAGACTACGCCGTCGCCGACACTCAAAGAAGGTGAGGAAAACGGTATTTTATTCTCTTCAGGACTCGTTGCTGGTGATGCACTCGTCGGTGTGATAATTGCTTTTTTGATTGGTATTCCAACGTTAAATGCCCTCCACAGTCAATTACCTGAAGCAGCCTGGCTTGGTCCATTCGCCAATATCGGCTCAGTTATTCTCTTCCTCATAATTGGCATTTTACTATGGCTGGTAACACGGCGTAAGAAATAAGCAGCCGGTATAGCAAACCCTAAATCTGCGCTATTGCTACCTGATTTTTCAGGTGTTAATTCATAAGAATTTTATATATGCTAAAAGGCATCTTCAATGTGTTCGAATTCGATTCTTCCTGAATCTTCACTGATTCCCAGGACATCGAAATGGATTTCCTGGTCTAATGGTAGATAACGCTGACGCAACCAATAGACGGCAGCCCTCCGAATCCTTTCCTGCTTATTTTTAATGACCGATTCTTGAGGTAAGCCAAAATCTAAACTTCGTCTAAATTTCACCTCAACAAATCTGAATGTTCTCTCTTTTCTCAAAATGAGGTCAATCTCTCCATAATGACAACGAAAGTTGTGTGCTACTACATTATATCCTTTTTTCTGAAAAAATTTCCTGGCAAGCTCTTCACCCCTTTTGCCGATGGATCGTTTATTCATTTACCCACGATTTTCGATATCACCGATACGCCGTTTCTCATAATAACCGAAAGGTCTTTCGATGAATCGGACATAGGCCGAATTTTCTGATACATGCCCGATGAAGTTTTGTTGGATAGCCCTTGTGTTTATCAAACCGATATTGTGGATATTCTCTATGGTATTCACACATAATCGAATCCCTCTTTACCTTAGCAAGGATCGATGCTGCAGCGATGGAGATACTCAATGAATCACCCTTTATAAGGGCGATCTGTTCAAAAGGGAGACCATCAATCCTTATAGCATCAATAAGCACAATCTGAGGCTTTTGATCAAGACCATCAATTGCCTGTTTCATTGCCAATTTTGTTGCATTGAGAATGTTAATCTTATCAATAGTTTTATGGTCAACGATACCAAAAGAATAAGATGTCGCAGAATTAATTATAATTCTGAATAACCCTTCTCTTTTTTGTGGTGGGAGTTTTTTTGAATCATCAATTTCCGGATGATAAAATTTTCTTGGAAGTATTACTGCTGCCGCAACAACTGGCCCGGCAAGGGGTCCCCTACCAGCCTCATCACAGCCCGCGATGAGGTTAAACCTTTGCCACAGGTTTCTCTCCGGGAGCGCCTTCAACTGCCCCCTCCTTAGTTTTGGGTTCTTTCTTTACCTTTGTTTTATTTTGTTCTGACAATTTATCGCTAACCCCTGAAGTTACAATTTCTGCTGTAGCTACCATCTCTTTTATCTTCATCTTTTTGGTCTTTTTATGTCGTAAATAGGTCAATTTCGCCTTTCTCACCATACCCCTTTTCTTTACCTCTATCTTGGCAATCATTGGTGAGAATAATGGAAATATTCGCTCTACCCCAATCCCTGCCGAGATCTTCCTGACTGTAAAGGTTTTGCTCACACCACTTCCTTTTATTTGAATAACAATTCCCTGAAAGGGGGTAATTCGGGTTTTATCGCCTTCGACAATTTTTGAATAGACCTTCACTAAATCACCGGGTTTAATATCAGGCAATGTTGTCATTGAGTACCTCTAAAATGATTTCTAAATCTTTTTTTGTAAATTTGGCTTCCGATATCAAATCTGGCCTCTGTAGCAGAGTCTTTTTAATTGATTCGCGCCTGCGCCAATCTGAGATATTGGCATGATTACCACTTCTCAAAATCTGTGGCACCTTAAATTTTTTGTAAGTATTTGGCCTTGTATAAATAGGTGCTTCCAATAGATTCCCCGGGAATGAATCACTCTCAGCAGAATCTTTATTACCCAAAGCCCCGGGCAATATTCTCGTGATAGATTCAATTAAGACCAAGGCAGCAATCTCACCACCGGAGAGAATATAATCCCCAATGGAAATTTCCCGGGAATCAAAAATTAGATTAATTCTCTCATCAATCCCTTTATAGCGCCCACAGATTAATATTAGATGCTCCTCTTTTCTTAATTCTTGAATGAGATTTTGATTTAAACGTTTGCCCCTTGGACTAAAATTAATTATCGAGGAATTTTCTTTCTTTACATGATTAATCGCCTTGGTTAATGGTTCGGGTTTCAAAACCATGCCTGCCCCACCGCCAAATTGATAATCATCAACAACCCCATCTTGTGTAAAGTCCCTCGGATTGGTTAACTTGACATTTATAATTCCTTTTTTTAAAGCAATTCTTAGTATACCACAAGATAGGGGTCCATTAAAAAAATTTGGGAAAAGAGAGATTATGTCAAAATTCATATTAAAAGAATGAGCAGTTTAATTGCGCTTACATAGGGGTACCATTATAACGAAAAAGGCAAGAGATGTCTGTGTGCATTTATTCGATTATCTCAAGTACCGCACGTTTTCCCTGTTTCATTGCCGCAGCGGTAATTATTGTTCTTATTGCTTTCGCTGTCCTTCCTTCTTTGCCAATTACTTTACCAAGATCACCTTCGCCGACCTTCAGTTCATATATGATGCTCTTTTCACCGGCGACCTCTTTTATCTCGACCTTATCTGGATTATCTACCAATCCCTTTACGACATATTCAATTAGTTCCTTCATGTCCTTCATGTGAACCTCCTTTTTCTTTTGCGATTAATTTGGCTACTGTATTGGTAGGTTGAGCTCCTTTAGCAATCCAGTACTCAACGCGATCCCTGTTAATCCTCAGATTTTTGCTTCGGGGATCATAGTAACCAACATTTTCAATGTACTCACCATCTCTTGCCTTTTTCGACTCTATTACAATAACTCGATAAAAGGGCACTCCCTTTCTGCCCATTCTTGCCATTCTAATTTTAACCATATTACATTATACCAAAAAAAAACAACTTGTCAATCACAATGTTTACCCTAATGTCCTGAGCGTCTGTTCCCCTGATATTCCGGCGCCGTTCCCCTACGCCAGCACTACCCTATTCCTTCCTGTCGCCTTCCCTTTATACATTGCCTTGTCTGCCTTACCAATGAGCTGATCACGATCCTTTGCATCGTCGGGATACGTCGCCACCCCGAGGGTAACTGAAATTGTAAATTTTTTATTGCCCAGTGCATCAAATGGTTCCTGACCAATCTCCCTTCTTATCCTTTCGGCAATGGTTGCTGCGGTCTCCTTATCGGTGTCAGGTAGTATCACAATATATTCATCACCTCCGTATCGGACAGAAATATCTTTATCTCTGGTGACCTTTTTTATTCTATCAGCAACCCGTTTTAGTGTCTCACTACCAACTAAATGTCCGTAATTGTCGTCTACCAATTTAAAGAAGTCAATGTCAAGAAAAATAAGCGAAATTTTGTTCTGGGTCTTTGCCCGGGATGTTAAAAGTTGCTCAAGCACTTGATTACAATATCGAATATTATATAATTTTGTCAAGTCATCAATTAGACTTGCTTCCTCCATTTTGCGATACATATTTGCATTTTCCAGGGCAATGGTAATATGCGCAACAAGGTTTTCGAAAATTTCTAAGTCATCTTCGTTGAATGGTTCACCCCCAATCTTATTGACAACTTCAACAACCCCGATAATCTTATCGCGGCTCTTCATTGGTACACAGAGAATTGATTTTGTCGTAAATTTCGTCTTTTTATCAACACCCGAGTAGAATCGAGGGTCTTTTGTGACATCAGGAACAATTAGAGATTCACGCCGCTCGGCAACCCAACCAGCCACACCTTGCCCAATTTTGAGTCTCAAACCAATGAGTTTCTTGCCAGCCTCGCCAGCCGCTGCTTCAAAAACGAGTTCTTGTTTATCGTGGTCAAATAATAACACGGACCAGCCCTCAGCCTTTATTAAATCTGCCGTCTTGTCCATTATTATTTGCAAAATTTGTTTTGGTTCCAATGAAGAATTTATAGCCTGAACGATCTCACTGAGCGTTGTAAGCTCCTTAATTTTCTGTTTCAATATAGCCACAGTCTTCTGGTTGTCCAATATTCTATTTCTTTTTTTGACTGCCTTTTCTACAATTTCCTTTAAAAAATTTAATTGATAAGGGCGCCTGATTAATCCTGTGATATCATTGGTAATAAGCCTCTCGTAGTCAATATCAGAATTTTTATCAGTAACTACTATCACTGGAATTTCAAAATCCATCTTCTTCAACTTTGTGAGTATTCCTATTGATGATTCATCAAAAACAAGAAGATCAAAACTTTCGCTTCGAAGTTTTTGTAAGATATTACTAATGGATGGGATTATAAAACACTCTAAACCCAATTGTTTTAAGTCCTTGACCAACATGTTAACCCTTGACCGATTCGAGTCGCAGATTAGTGCCTTCATTATATGTTTAAAATCTCAAAAATCAGTTTTATCTTCTTTTTCTCCTCATTATAAGTATTATTATCGTCGTCAATCACAACTTCAGAAATTTTTGCCTCAGCTAATGCCTTAGACTTATTCAATTCTTCCAGGATATGAATTCCCCGCGGAACAATTGATATCTTGAGGTCCGAAAGTGTATAGGCATGTTGTGCTTTCTTTAATTCCTCAACTGCCTGGAGATATTTTTCGAAGTCTTTTTCCTGAATTGGGTATTCAAAATTTTCAACATTCAAAATGAAGTTGATAAAAGTTGGTAAGTCACAAATAACTACAGAACGGCCTGGCTGTCGTTCCATAGAGTAGAGATTCGCATCGGCGAGGATTGGACCGACTAAGTCCGGGTCTCCGAATGAGTTGGCAGCAAAAACAACATCCTTATTAGGTGTTCCCGAGGCAATACCCACCCCGATTCGGAAGAGACTTTTAAATTGGGGTGGTAACAATGCGTAGGTGACGCCTTCAACTTCCAGTGTTCTTTCAGTAACTTCAGCAAACCATTCGCGGTAATGCATAAAGTTTGCACGAATAAATTCTTCTGCCTTCAGGATCATGTCCCGTGCACATAATATTGCCCTTTTTGCTGCGTCAGCGGCTGGAATGAGCTCAAATTCTGCACCGGAGAAGATTGAGTAACGTAGATTCGTTCCTCGACCCGTTGTTGACTCAGCATAGAGATGGTGATATAAAGACCCCGAATTATCAGAAAACCATACAATACCACCATCACCTGTGTCTTTCAAAAGAAATCCATCATATTTGTTAACGATTTCTGCCATTTCCCTTGCAAACTTATATTTTATTCTTTGCTCCTTAAGGGCATTATGTAGCTTCATACCCATGTATGAAGAACCTCTTATGTCATAAACTAAAACGGTGATACATTTCCGGTATGCCTCAATGAATTTTGTCATGCCCTTCTGATATTCCTGATCGAAGTTTTTCAATTCCATTAGACCCCTCCCTTTGAGGGCGAGGATACTAAAGTTTGCAATATCAGTTACTAATTTTTGAGGTTCATTAGGACGAGGAGGAAGGCAGTTAACAATATCAAGCAGATATTGACCAATACAATAAGAAATAATTATATTTTTCATGAATGAGTGATACGCCTCCATTATTACTTCAAAATCGAGCTCCACCCCCAATAATCCCCTTCTCTCAAATTTATTGAGAAGAGGTAGGTCTTTACTTTTTTGCCTATGTAATTCTTCAAACTCTTCAATTAGTGACTTTGTAAAAAATTTATCCTCTTGCGGTGTTAACGAGCCAAATTTACAAAAAAATAGATATTCCTCAAAGATCTCCACAATCTTCTTCGTTTTATCAAAAACCCTTTTTTCTGCCAAATATTTTAATTCCTCTTCTTCAGCAAAAAATTTTCGAATTGACTGACGCTTCTTCTCATAATCCTCAAGGTGATAGATATTGCCCAAATATAACCTTTCTAAACGGGATATTTGATTTGCCACCTTCTGCGTAATTGTTTCTATATCAGCGCCCTTCTTAATTTCATTCTCAACAATATTTTTTAATCCAGCAGTTGTCTCTTGATATAGGGTTTCCATCTGTTCCTTCAAACGCAACGAATGAAGGTCTACATTCTTAATCTCCTCATTCAATCTATCTTTTTCTTTCTGCAATAGAAATGAAATCTTTTTTATCAATTTAATAATTGAGGCTGGCGAAAGATAATTTAAATATACCAAAGAAATTTTTTTAATGGCATCAATGAAATTCATAAATCCAAATCTTTCGATATCCGACAAAAGGCCCGGCAAAAGATTTTCTACACGAGCCGTCATAATACATTTGTGAATGTTCAAAAAGATATCAGGAGAAAAGGAAGAACTTTGTAATTCTTTATTAAATTCATAAAGATATTTCAAGCCTCTAACCTGATCGATAAATGTAATAATCTCCCGGGGGCATTTGTCAATTAACGTCTGGGGTATGGGCAAACCCATCTTCTTATGCCCGATATACAAAGGCAATTCATACCCTTCATATTTTGTGACCTGTCCGCCAAGCCGGATATTGAAACTTTGTTTATTTTCAAAAATCTTTATCACATCGGTGGAGAGCCTCAAACAGTTAAGTCCCTGTTGGATAGCTGTCAATTTTTGGGTATATTCTTGCTCATCAATAAATCGTTCTTTTAATAATTTACAGTATTGACTGTTTTCTTCGACATAATTTTGAAGGGCAATAATGAAAATTTTATTCATTTTACGCCCTCCTGGGATATCTCAAAGAGAAATTTTCCACGACCACCCTTACCATCTTTTATTTCACCGGTCTCATCTATTTTAATATCAAAAATTCCCAATAAGATCTTTAAACTACCTGGATGAACAACCTCTTGTCCTAATTCGGATACAAAAATTTTATACAAATCGAATATGAAACCATGGCGGCTTATTTTTTGATTTATCCAATATTCTAAGCCCTGCTCGATATCGATCAAAAGTGGGTCTATTTTTAAACCTGTATCACTTAAGAATGAGAACTTGTTTACATTCAATAAAAGATTATAAACTGTAGCATCATCACATATCAAAGTTGATTTTTCTTTTGCCCTTACCTTTGAATAGAAGTTTGCTTCCCGAACAAGCATTCCGGTCAAGTCAAACTCCTTAAAGGCATTTTCACTCACATAGACTTCTTTAGGGTATTCACCAGAAGCAATGCCGATACCAATTTGAAAGATTGATTGATAGGATGGTGGTAGTGTCGCGTAGGTATCCCCTTCGAAATTAATCTTACGCTCCTCGGCTTTATGAAACCAGTCTTGATACTTTTTAATATTTTCTTCAACAAAATTCTTCGATTCCTTAAGCATATCCAATCCACAGCGAACAGCAGAAAGAACACTGCCCGGCTTGAGTTCTTTTACAGATTGATTTTTTATTTCATAACTATTCTCGGCAAAAAGGACAAGACCACCGTCACCTGTATCCTTAATTGGTACACCACCGTTCTTCTCCACCATCGTCAGCATTGATTCCTGAAAAAGATTCTTTATTTCACTCTCTTTTTTGGCATCCTGCAGTTTTGTGCCCATAAAGGTCGAACCTCTTATATCATAAACCAAGACGGCAACCAAATCCTTATACCGCAGAATATTGAGCTGGGGTGGCAGTTCTGTTTTATACATTACCTTCACATCCTTCTCAACAATCGAAACATTCCCAGCGATTGATTCTTCAGCAAGATAACGGATACTTTCTGGTGTCACGACATCCAACAACTTTGGATAGTAGTCAATTAATTCTTCTAAAAGCAACGATTTTACGAGGGGCAAAATTATTTCATTAACGATTGTAAAAAATCTTTTGTTAATTTCTTGAGTATTATATTTTTCTTTTAAAAACCCGGGGCTTCGAAGACTATTCATAATGCCCATACCAACCTTATCATTCTTGACCTCATTGATTACTTCCTTTATAATCAGCTGGAGATTTTCGTCATCAACTTCTCTTCTGTTGAGCAAAAGTAATAAGAATGGGTCCCACTCATTTTTTGAAATAAATTTCATTAAATCATTTGTTTTGATGCCTAGAATGTTTATTAATTCATTTTCCTGCTTTATAAATTCCCGATAGTCTTTTCTTAAATTTTGTAGACTATAGCCGAAACTCAAAAGGTTTCGCCTAAGATTTTTAACAATATTATCTAATGATTCTTCTGTCGAAAAATCACTTGTAATATTAACCAATTCTTTGCTCAGGGTATCCGTTGTTTCTTTAATTTTTTTCTTAATCTCTGATGTCTTCTTTTCAGCCGCTTCCTTTTTTTCTTTCAAATCAGCTATTAGTTTATGCGCCTTTGCTTTTATAATTATTAATATTTCCTCAAGACTTTGTTCATCGGGGATGAAAAAATGGGAATTCAATATCTCACTGATATTTTCTTTTGACGTAAATTCTTGTCTATTTATTGCATCAATAACTTTCTGTTTTTCTTCGTTATAATATAAGGCGGTCACAGTTTTAAATATCGCAGTAAAAAGTTGTTCAGGTAAACCTTTTTGGAGAAAGTATTTACTTAGCAATTTTAGTGATTCACTACGGCTGCATTTTGGCAAAAGCGGAATTTTTCCATATGATTCAACTATTAAATTATCAGGAATAACCATATTTCTAGCAAGTGAATTCCTTATATAGTTGAACAATTGATTAACAACCATTCCAAACCTTTCAGCGACTAATATTTTATTTTCTACTTGGATATCGGTAGTGTGTTTAGTAAGAAAATCTCTCAATAGTTTCCGATTGACAATTTCAAAGATAATAACGCGCCCTCGGTCACCACTTATAAATCTTTCATATATTTGAAAAATATTATTACTATATCGTTCAAAAAATTCTTCCCACTTTTTTATATTTGATTCATCTTTTAAAAATTCCAAATAATTTAATATAAATTCTTCTTGTAATGAAAAAATCTTCCGTCCCAGATAAACCAGCTCCTTTCCACCTCGCTGCCCAAGGATGTCTAAAACACTGTCTTCTTTGCAAATTTTTCGCAAGATACCTAGACTGCGATTGAAATTCATTGAATCACGATATATCTTCTCTAAACTTTTATAATACGGTGTCTGCGAAATCAGGATATCCTCGAATTCACTTCGCCTCACGATACCGCTCCTTTGCTGCCTGATGCTCTTTAAATGTCTTTGAAAAATAGTGCCAACCATCACCCTTGGAAACAAAATAAAGATAGTTGCTATCTGTTGGTGAGAACACTGCATCAATCGATTTTATCCCTGGCGAACATATCGGGCCTGGTGGGAGTCCAGTATAAAGATAGGTATTATAAGGTGATTCTATTTTTAAATCTTTTTCAGTAAGGCGTGTCTTATGGAGGTTTCCCGATTGATATTCCACTTGGCTCTTTCCTTCCAATACATAGATAACCGTAGCACAGGATTCTAATGGTCTATCTAATTTAAGTCGGTTTAAAAAGACTTCAGCAATGATTGGTCTCTCTTCATCATATTTTGCCTCTTTTTCAACTATTGAAGAAATAATTAAGATTTTGTATAATAGGTTTGTGTCAATTAAACCAAATTTACTTATACGCTTTCGAAAGTTTTCTATAAAGGTCTTAATTATTGCCGTATCGCATTGTGTTTCATTAAATGAATAGGTATCAGGAAAAAGATAGCCCTCCAGCGAAAGTCCTTTTATGCCTAAATAATGAACAAACCTCCTATCGTGGCATAATTTGATAAATCTATTTTTTTTAATAACATTATTGATCTCGAGGAGCTCAGCCGTTTCATATATAGTAAGCCCCTCGGGTATAGTGACAATTATTTCCAATTTCCTGCCTGTAGTAAGTTTATGAATCAAATAGAGGGGATTACTAAATCTCGGTAATTCATACCGCCCAAACTTTAAATCTTTCTCTTTTCCCAGAATCCTTAAGCAAAAAAGGAACTCTTCTCTACTACGGAGAATGTGAGTTATAGACAATATACTGGCAATCTGAAAACCGCTCGACCCTTTCGGGATATAAATTTCTCCTTTACCAAAATTGAAAGGCTGCCACCAGATTATCAACACTAACCCAAAAATTAAAAAAAATATTGTTCGATTATTCATGATATCCTTATAGCACAATATCTGAGGTAATCTTCAAGAATAATCGAAGCAGCAATCTGGTCTTGTTTTATTTTTATCTTTTTCAGCTTGAGACCCTTGAGGATATGTGCTGCATACTGACTTGTATACCTTTCATCCCAGAGTTTCACCTCAACTTTAACTGCCTTCCGCAAATGTTTCATAAATCTAAGAACCTCATCTGACATCTCCGTCGCCCCGCCTCTAAGTGAAATAGGATTACCTATGAGCACAAGTTTCACATCGTTTTGGGCAATGAAATATTTAAGTTTTTTGATAAGGTCGTTTTGAGATTTCACTCTGATGGTCGATACAGGCTGTGCAATTACACCCAAAGGGTCGGTCATGGCAACACCCACCCGCGCCTTGCCATAATCGATAGCCATAATCTTCATAATCAGCCTCGCTCAATCCTTGCAATTCTTATTTCTAAATTATAGTTAAAATTCTCAATATGTCAATGCTTTTTAGTAACAAAATGGCTCATTGACTTTATACATACATTAATTATAATACGCCATGGGTTATCTTGAAATCATCAGGCCACTCAACTGCATTATCACTTTTGTCTCGGTTCTCGTTGGTTCTTGGGTTGGCAAACAGATTGTCTCTACGCCCGCAGTTGTCCTCGCTGGCGTTACCGGCTTTATGGTCTGTGCATTTGGGAATATCTTTAACGACCTTATGGATATCGAAATTGACAAAATAAACAATCCGGGTCGTCCTCTACCCTCAGGTAAAGTAGAAAAAAAATATGTAATCATCTTTGCTATTTTACTATTTATTGTCTCACTGTTTTTTGCTACAAGCCTTGGGTGGTTGCCTTTTCTATTTGTGTTTGGTGTATTGATGCTGCTCTTTTTTTATTCGCTGTCTTTCAAAAAGAAACCTTATGGCAATCTAATTATTGCATTAATTGCTGGTCTTAGCTTCTTATTCGGCGGATTAATTATGAAAAATTATTATGCCCTAATTCCTTTTGTTTTTGCAATTTTCATTCATTTGTCACGCGAAATTATCAAGGATGTAATTGATATAGATGGCGACCGTTCACACAAAGTTGTTTCCATTCCAATATTAATTGGGGAAAAGAAATCTCTTTATCTGAGCAGTTTATTTTTAGCAGTTCTCTGTCTTATTCTTCCTCTACCATTTGTCCTTAAGGTTTTGAAGCCGCTGTATATGATTATTATCGGTGCATACCCATTCATTATATTCATAATCTTGCGATTACTGAGAGCACCTGACAGAGGGCAATTAATTCGATTGAGTGATTTAATTAAGGTATGCATGGTTATTGGTCTTGTAGGATTTATATTAGGATGATCGAAGCAATTATCCTTGGCATCGTTCAAGGTCTTACCGAACTATTACCCATATCAAGTTCTGGACATCTTGCAATACTCGAAAATTTTTTTGGCATCAAAGAACCAATGGTATTTACTGTGTTCTTACATTTCGGCACCTTCATTGCAACTGTCGTCTTTTTTATTAAACCGATTATTAACATCATTATTGGATTATCTAAGGGCGAAAGAGAAAGTATTAAATATTTTATTAACATTATACTCGGGACTGTTCCGGTTGTAATTTTTGCCTTAATCTTCAAATCAATGGTTAGGGAATCGTTCTATAACATTAAACTCATTGTGATATTTTTTGGATTAACGGGAATTATTCTATTGCTTACAGGATTTTTTCAAAACGGTAAAAAACGCGTTGGCCCCCTTCAAGCCTTTATTACTGGCATAGGTCAGATGTTTGCCATTTTCCCAGGCCTTTCACGCTCTGGGTTAACAATATCAACAGGACTATTTGCTGGTGTGAAGCCTGAGGAATCATTCCAATTCTCATTTTTACTATCGTTACCCGCAGTTTTTGGTGCACATATTTTAGAATTGAAACACATTCACAGAATTGATAATATTCCAAATCTGATCATTGGCGTAATTATGAGCTTTTCATTTGGACTTCTTTCATTAAGAATCCTAAAGAATTTAGTCAATTGCAAATTCCACCTCTTTGGACTCTATTGTCTTGTGATTAGTTTAATAATGTTGATTTTAATTCAGCTTGACATCATTTGATAACTATATATAATTATTCATCGGGGCGTGGCGCAGGTGGCTAGCGCACCAGCTTGGGGTGCTGGGGGTCGTCCGTTCAAATCGGATCGCCCCGATTTTTCTAAATACCTATTCCCCCTTGATTTTTTTATTAGTTCAATTATTATAGATTATGATTTTTGTTATTTTAGGCTGTCTCTTTCAAATTTATTATCCAATAGTTTACGACTCAACTATCTACGGTATTGATGTCGAAACAACCGAGGCATTAAGGCTTACATTAAACGATGCGATAATTGACTATAAAGATAGCGATTTTCTCTATGTCCTCACAGACCGTTATTTATGGAAAATTGACAATCAAAATCTTACCGTGATTGACCATATTCCCCTACCAATGAGATTTAACTATCTACTAACTGATGTTGATGATATTATTCTATTTTCTACTGGGGAAATTGTTTTCCTTGATAAAAATAGCCTTTCCTTTAAATCGGGAATTGGCATTGAATTCTGGGATTATAAACCAATTTTTCAAAAAGATTACTTTATCTATCTCATTACCAATATTGATAGCAAAAGTGTAATCGATGTTTATGACATAAAAAAGAGTAAACGTATAAAAAGACTAAATGTCTCCAAAATCCTTTCATATAAATATGACAGTCATCGTAATACATTGATAACCTTCGATATAGGAAACAACATAAATATTTATGATAATAATTTGAGAAAAAAGGGAAATATAAAACTTAAATTTAGTGGAAGGTCTTTTGCATGCCAGGGCAACGGTTATTTAGTTTACAACCCACAAGGTGTATTTTTGAATAATCATAATGGGGTTATTGTAGATTTTCAACCAGTGCCCATTAAGGAAAATAATTGGCAAACCCTTTATGTCTTTTTAACCGACGAAGGGATTGTCTATCTCGATTCACTAACAATTAGACCAAAATGGCTTTATTCCTATGTCAAAGGTGTCTTGCGACTCGAAGAATTGGATAATTTATACAGCATAATAATTGACAGCACACATTGTCTATATATTCTTGGTAGCGATTCCTTACAAATGAAACTTCTTGCAGTAAAAGAAGCCTTGAGAAGAGAGACCATTTCTTCTAAGACAATTACCGATTCCCTCTGGTATCTTCAGCTTGGGGCATTTTCAAATTCAGAGAATGCAAAAATAGCATATAAAGACCTTAGAAAGCGTGATATACCTGTTTTTATTGACTCAACAGATCTGTACAGGATAAAGTTTGGTGGATTTCTGGAAAAAGAACTGGGGTTTAAAATGATGCAAAAACTAGACATCAATGGCTGGTTTGTCTTTCAGAAAAAATTCAGAAACGAAAGCCAGGCAGAATTTAATGTGGGTGATGAAAAATATATTTTAAAAGATGGCATTATAAAAAGGGAGTAAAAATGAAGAGAATAATAAAATCCAAAAACGCGCCTGAAGCAATCGGCCCCTACTCGCAGGCGATTGCTATAGATAACTTAATATTTACTGCTGGCCAGATTGCTATCGTGCCCGAGACTGGCAAATTAGTAGAAGAAGGCATTACGGAACAGACTGAGCAGGTTTTTAAAAATTTAAAGGCAATTATTGCGGCCGCAGGCAGCAGCCTATCATCTGTGGTAAAGACGACCGTTTATCTCACAAAACCGGACCATTTCGCACCAATGAATGAAGTTTATGCAAAACATTTTACCGATGAACCGCCTGCACGCACAACCATCTTTGTTAGTTCATTGCCAAAAGGGGGATTGGTTGAAATCGAAGCCATCGCTAAATTATAGCATTATTGAGAAGAAACTCGGTGTAAAGTTTAAGAAACCCAGCCTGCTTGAACTTGCCTTAACCCATTCTTCTTATGTTCAAGGAGGCAATAAAAAATCTAATGAAACTTTGGAGTTTCTCGGTGATGCAGTTCTGGAATTGATTATTCGGGAATATCTATTCAAAAAATTTCCAAAGGCGCATGAGGGGGTGCTGAGCGAATTGAAGAAAAAATATACTAATGAAGAGGCACTCTATATAGTTGGCAAGAAACTTGGGATTGGTGAGTTTTTAATGATGGACAGGGGTGAGGCATTAACTGGTGGCAAGGGTCGTCCATCAAATATTGCCAGCTGTCTTGAGGCAATTATTGGTGCGCTATACCTTGACCGGGGTCAGAAGACAGTAGGGAAATTTGTTCAGCAGAAAATACTTAGAGAAAAATTCGGCCCACAGATAGATTATAAATCACAATTGAACAACTGGGTAATGCGCCATCAGGCACAAATTTCATATAAAGTCTTTAAGGAAGAAGGACCACCCCATAAAAAAATTTTCCATGTTGGACTCTATATAAATGGCGAGATGATAGCCGAAGGCACTGGTTCCAATAAGAAAAAGGCTGAACAGAAAGCAGCAAAGAATTTTTTAGAAAGTAAGGCAGTTAATAATACTGGAAATAATTCATAAAAATTTTATCTAAATTACCTGTCAAACTTCATTTTGCTGGCAAATAATGAAGTATGTATTATTGTATCTTTGGGACTTCTGTAATTTTTGGATGCCTTCTAAATAATTTGTAGTAAATTTTAGGATAATCGCTTTTACCACCAAGGAGTGAAGTAGTGATAGGCATAACATCCCTTGCCTCTTGCGACATCTTCTTGGTTATATTTCTGATATCCCACTGTGCAGTTGGGTCTTCGCGCAGCCGCGAGATATGATACAACTCCCTTAAGTTTACATTCAAAAGAACTCGCTTGCGATGCGCATTGGTGAGAATATATGCACCTATTTGTGGTAACCTCTTTTCGATTTTATGATAAATATCCTCGGATTTTTTGACTATCGCGGCAAATTTTTTGGACTCGCCTATCTCTTCAATTGATAGGGGCATAGTGAAAGCCAATTCCGGATTATAATTCTGGCTTGTTATTGTGGCAATGCGATGCCGTTTCAACTGTCCAAAACATCCAGCAGAAACCACCAAAGAATAGGTAAGATTAATAGATTCAAATTCCCTCAATGCAACATCATAAAGCTCCATATGCTGGCAGGCCTTCTTGAAGAGTTCCAGCTTTTCTATTTTTGACATCTTCTTAACAATATGCAGACATTGATTATAATTATATCTTTTTATGCGAAATAGAATCGCCGCAAGTATCATATCATCGCCGTTCTTTGAATAATTCAAAAGCACAACATCATTATCCTCATAATTTCCCAACTTCATAATCTCATAACTTTTTGTATATCCTCCCAATTCACAATATGTCTTCTTATCGTAGTCATTTGTCCTATAAAATAAAATAATCGAAGGGGCAATCCTTTTGACTAAACCAAACAACTTCCTGCCGAGCTCATTAATTTCTAAAAGATGGTGGCTGGCAAACCTTCTTATTATCAATTCTAAATTTCTTGCGTTTATTGTGGCACCTAATTGGGTCTGTGTGGCAAGGGATAGGATGTACCGCGCATCCTCTTTTGCTTGATTCTCTAAAAGGCGTCGGTAATCAGATTCTTTTGCAAAATCATAAAATTTCTTGAAATTAAACATCTTTAATTTTTCAAAAAGAAATTTATAAAAATTGTTCTGCAATTTTATTGTCTTCAGATATGCATCAAGTAATGTTGTCCTTTTCAACTCATCAGGGATTACAAAGTCCCCTTTTAGTGTTACATAACGTTGTGATTTTTCAGTGTAAGAACAGAGGCGAAAGTGCTCAACTTCCTCGACCGCAAGGCGCGAAATTCCCATTATGTCAAAATTGAATACTGCATGCTCAGCAACTGAATGGTGCCCCATTTCAAAAATGATTCTTCGATTCGACTTCCTCGCCTTCGTTACTTCCTCCCTTGCCTCTTTTCTCAATTCCTCAACCGATTTTGGGCTGCGGCTGATACGGGCATATGCGGCCGAAATAGTTTCCGGGGTTAGCACAATGTCCTTCTGCTTTTTTGATAAAGACCTTAATATCTCGGTGTCAACATTAAAACCAGCTAAGATAACTCTCATAGTTTATTCTCTTATTTTGAATCTTTTTTCAATATCCCTTGCAACAAGTTTAAGAGATGGCAGCATCTCCATGGCTGACTGTCGATATACCTCTATATCCTTCCCTACAGGGTCGGTCACCTCGTTGTATTGCACCCTTCTCTTATATTCCTTGAGTAGAAATGTCTTGGCAACAGCATTTGGCCGCATCTCCAAAATTGTCTCATAATGTTTATACTCCATTACAAGAATCAAATCTGCCCAATCAATCAATTCTCTGTCAAGGGATTTTGTCTGATGTTCAACAATCGAACCGCCATACTCCTCAACAACCTTCTGGGCAGAGGCCGCAGCAGGCATACCATCAATCACCGATGTTCCCGTTGAGCGGATATCAACAAAGCCCTCATCAATGAGTGTTCTAAAAATACCCAACGCCATTGGACTGCGACAGGTATTACCCGTGCACACAAATAGAAGATTAAATTTTAAGGATGCATCAAGCAGCACATTTCGACCATAAACCTTTTCAATTTCAAGTATCGGAATGAGCCCTTTTCTTTTCACGGTAGGCGGCGTCGTCGACAGGTCTAAAACTGTGGATGGAACACCCGGGGTTACGCCACCATCAACAACAAGATCAATATCCAAAAATTTTTCCGCAATCTCGTATGCATTATTTAATGGCGCCGCGCCCGATAGATTTGCACTTGTGACTGCCAGGGGTTTACTGTATAGATTCAGAAGTTTCAAGGTAAAATCATTCTGCGGTATCCTGAGGCCAATTTTATCAACGACCAAATTCCCGACAGGCATCACACTTGATAACCCTACAGTATTTCTCTTCAGAATAATGGTTATCGGTCCTGGAACAAAATAGTCAATTATCTTTTTCTTTACGACAACTGAAAAATCTTCGAATCTATTTTTAGAAACAAAAATTGTATAAGGCCTTCCTTCTCTTCTTTTCAAATTATTCAATCTCTCTATTGCCTGGGAATTTGTAGCATCTACTGCAAACCCATAGACAGTATCCGTTGGTATGGCAACAATGCCACCACGTTCAAAACAATCAATTATTTGTTTGTAGAAATTTGCTTGGTCGGTGATCTTTAATATCATAAGACTTCTTTATTATATCTTTCCCCTCAAGTTCAATCCATCTGCCCTTATGACATTGCACGATATAATCTACTTGCAAATATTGCGGCATTCTTTGCCCCGGGCTTTCCAATTCCAAAGGTCGCAACCGGGATACCACCTGGCATCTGGACGATAGAAAGTAACGAATCGAAACCACCCAGGGTTGAAGAAGGTATTGGCACGCCCAATACCGGAATATCAGTCAGCGATGCAATGAACCCCGGTAGGTGCGCGGCAAGACCAGCACCAGCAATGATTGCTACAACCCCTTCTTCCTTTGCCCTTTTTATCAATGCCCTAATTTTATCTGGCTCACGATGTGCCGAGTGAATAAATTTTTCATAAGGCACAGCTTCGTCTTTTAGAACCTCTTCAGCCGAAGCCATTATCCCTTCGTCTGATTTGCTACCCATGAATAACCATATCTTCATTTCCGCCTCTTCCGTTTCATCTTCTTCATACCAGAACTACCAATATCCTTGCGATAGAACATGCCGCTGTAATAAATCTTCTTTATTTCTTCATAAACCCTGTGTTTGGCAATCTTTAAATTCTCTGAGGCGCAAACAACATTCAATACCCTACCAGATGCAGTGACCAATTTAGAATCCTCCATCTTCGTGCCAGCATGAAAAAGTAGTATATCAGAACCCAATTTCTCCTTGAATTGAATCTCTTCGTTAATTCGATAATCGAATGGATAACCAGCAGATGCTAAGACAACACAGATTGCCCAGAGGTTTTTTATCTTTATCGACATCTCACCAAGTGTATTGTCAACAACCCCAAGTAATAAATCAACCAAATCGCCTTCAATTATAGGCATGATTGCCTGTGTCTCCGGGTCTCCAAAACGGCAATTATATTCCAAGACCTTGGGTCCTGATGATGTTAGGATGAGACCCGCATATAGAACACCTTTATACTCAATCCCTTGGTCTCGTAAAGAGATGAGCGTTGGTTGAATAATTACCTGCTCGATGATATTTGTAACCCGACGATTTGTTGGATAAGGTGCATATGCACCCATGCCACCAGTATTTGGTCCACGATTACGTTCATATAGTCGCTTGTGGTCCTGAGAGCTGGGGAGATAAAGGATTTTAAGACCATCGGTTAGGGCAAATACCGAAACCTCTTGTCCCGTAAGGAACTCCTCCACAACAATCCTTTTACCTGCCTCACCTAATTTATGCTGAACCAGTAACTCATCAATGACCTTTTCATATTCACCCTTATTATTAACGATAAATGTCCCTTTACCTCCAGCGAGTCCGCTCGTCTTCACTACCACCGGGAATTCATTTATTGTTTTAGTATATTTTAAAGATTGACTTGCACTGTCATAGGCCTGAAATCTTGGTGCTGGTATCCCAAAATTGTGCATAAATTCACGGGCAAAAGATTTGTCAGCCTCAATGCGACTCGCACTCTTATTGGGACCAAAAATCCTTAATCCATTCTTCCTAAACTCATCTACGATCCCTAATGCCAGTGGCACCTCAGGACCAACAACGGTCAAATCAATATTCTGCTCTTTGGCAAAACGAACAAGCCCATTTATATCGGTTGGCAGAATATTAATACAGCTTCCAATGTGTGCAATTCCAGGATTTCCCGGTGCTGCATAAATCTTTTTAACCTTCTTCGATTTGCTCAATTTCCAGGTAAGGGCATGTTCCCTACCTCCACCACCGACAACCAATATATTCATCGCACTACTCCTGAAAAATGGTGTATTGTTTTTTCATATCTTCAATTACCTCCATCTGTTCTCCCCTAAGACAATGCTAAATTCTACTGCCCCGTCATGGGCTCTATCAGCACTTCATCGTAATCGGTTACCATCTCCTCCGACTCCAGAACACCTATACCGATGCCGCCGTTGAGGAATGGGTTCTTATTATCCGTGCAGGTGATGCGCAGGGTGTCATTCAAATAACCCTTGATCTGATCGGACTGAATTTCGACCTTGAGAGTGTACCATACATTTTTTCCGGGTATAAAAGAATAGTTTCCAAGAAATATCCACTCACCTTCAACCCGCTTGTAAAGGTCAAGGCCAGTTCCACTATAAATGCCAAAACGGTAGCAATTCAACTCATCCTGGAGATGGAAAAAGATATACGACCTCAATGAAGGCACAAATTCACTACCTATTATTCTGGTTCTTACCTGGAATCGGTATTTCGTCCAGTCACAATCCTCAGCCACAGTGGCAAAATGCGTAATACCACTGCCCCGGACAAAAGTCGGGTCTTCCGGCGGAAAAGACCATATTCCCTGAAGTATGTTCCATAATGAATCCATCACACCGTTATCAAAGTTGTCAGCGAACAATGTATCCGGTGGTGGAATTGGCCGCACGACAATATCATCGTAGTAGTTGGTCATATTATCCTCGTTAACACCCATACCAATGCCACCACTATTGTATTTTGTATCAATCAAAGCAATTACCTGCTCGCCATTGATGAAACAACGAATCCAATTGCCCTGAACCTTAACCGCAAGATTGTACCAGACATCCTTCTGGGGTTGAAATTCGTAACTACCGAGCCATATCCATTTGTTTTCGCCATCACGCCTATAGAGCACAAGTCTTGGTTCATCTCCCTTTATCCCGTTATCGGTAGTATTGAGTATCATTCTGGACACGGGAGAAAAGATAGGATTTGAGATATGTTATATAGGGATTGGTGCTTCCCACCATTCTGGTATTGACCTGAAAACGGTAATTGGTCCAATTCGCATCGCCTGCTCCAACCGTGGCAAAGTGAGAAGAATAATTCCCGCTGCCCTTGGCACTGCCGTTCTCAATTGACCATGCAGCAGGATTGCCCCACATATTCCATTGACCATCCATTTCTGCGCGATTAAAATCGTCAACAAAGACATCCCCAGGCGTTGGTCTCATTGCCCGTTTAACTGGCTTTGTAATACTACCGACCGTATCACCATTACAGGTTGCGGTTATCTGAAGGATGCCGCAGGTATCTTTGAGTTCTAATTTTATTTTTATGTCTCTGATTTCATGCCCGGGCAGATTAACCGGATTGTCACCAATAACGGTCATCGTGCCATGCCCCGGAGTAAACATCCCGGTCAATAGAACCGACATCGTATTAAGTGTATTGTTTACCAGCGTCAAAGGAAAAGAATCATTAGGCGGGAATTTTATAAACAGTCTTTCTGACAGTTTCAAACTAACAGGGTCATAGACCCAAACCGTAAATAACGCAGAATCATCAGGTGCCGGGGCAGTATTAATCACCCAGAATGAATCTTCGCCAAGGGGATGGGTTTTCGGGATTGTAAAATTATATTGAACCTCCTTAACCTCATACTGACGCAGCCAAAAAGTGCGGAGAGAGTAATTCCCGAATGGGGTAGTAATTAATAGAGTATACGGCTTATATCTAGGCTCAAGATTCTGCACCCGCAGTCGAAACTTTCCTGATTTGCCACGACAGAGCACGGGTGAAGAAACAAGCGAATACTCGTAACGAGGCTCCGGAGATAACTGGATGAGCGATGAAACCATATGTTCTGGCACCGTGAGTATTTCGGTGCTACTAGGGTCGTAGACCACCCATCTGGGACCAATATAATCCCCGGATAAAACATAACAGTGGTCGTATTCGCCTAATCCAGGAACTGTAATGTTTACCCCAAGATTATAGGTAAAAGGGGCCGTATCTAATTGAGACTTTTCCATACTCACCATCGGGACGAGCAAATCATTATTCAGGGCCTTAAATATATTGCCCTTAATATCCGGTGGCAGACGCAGTGCATGGGCGTCAAGCACCCAGGTCTTGCCTTTATATAAATCAAAAAGCGGTTGGTATTTACGGTCTATTACCCGGCTCATAGGTTCGTATACATCAGCCTCAAGGCTCGGGAAATAACCGCCATACAAGGCCGCCTTGTCCTTGGTTTCGGTCTCACTGGCATATTTGTCAATGACGAAGAGTATCATAGGTCGAGTTAAACCAACATATTGCATAGAGCCAACCGCAGGTATGTAGCTTTCGGTCATTATTCCATCCATATTTTTGCATACTTCTATGCTTGTGGGACCATTTGTTAAAATGCCTTTGTTACGATTATGCACTTCTTCGCATATATGCTTGTTTATTTCTTCCAGCGCAAATCCGAGCATATAGGCAGGCGTAGTATTTATCATTGTAACGCTGTCATTATGGGCATAATCATAATCACAATAATCATCACGGTCATAGAAAATTCCTGCTGCATCTGGATAACTATCCAAAACGGCTGTAACCTGTGAATCAATGTGCCCTGCCCAGGAAAGTTCGCCCGGGGGATAAGAAGAATACAAATTTGTATCTGGATTCAAAAGCCGGCATGCATCAAAATGGGGAAGGGGATTTCCATACTTGTCTTTTGCAAGGGATAAAGAACAAGGAAAAGGTATTGTATCATTATATACCCAACTTTTCCAAACTTCCATAGATTGAAAATATGGATACGAACCAATCTCGCGGAGATTGAATTGGGCGATCATAACCCTGTTTGTATCGTAACCAAGTACAACTTTCTCATAACCTACAGGGGGTTCGTTCTTGAGCCATATCTTATAAGTAGTAGCGGAATCACCGTCTCTTATGCGTACCCATTCAGAACGGTCCTGAGGAGCATAAAGTCCAAAGAACGGATGGCTACTGTAATATTCTTCCCATTTTACTCCATAACTCTTTGCGGTATCCATATCCGCCGCTCGGACATAGTAGCCCCCAAAGAGAAATCGTCCTTCATAATCAAGGGTATGGGAGTTAGGATGGACATCAAAATATTCTGGATATATGCTATGCATCCAGGCAAGCCCGGGGCGCCAGTCTCCTTCGTGCGGCACAAGGTATAAAGAAGTTTGTGCATGTTTACCCGTTGATGTGGACATCCTTAGATAATTATAAGACACCCGGAGTGTATCTGACGATGGACTCTTTCTTAATTTGAACGATAACGCCGGTTTCTTCACCTCAAATGGACAGACAAAAGAGATGCCATAGTCTAAGGTAGTATCATACAAGGTCACGGCAGGTAAAATACAAAAATTTGCACGGTATGTCGCCGTTTTGTTAAAGTAGTCTTCTATACGATACGGCGCATCGGCATCGGTCCAGAATGCGTAGTGCATTGCATCAAGAAGTGGCAGAGAAAAATCCAGACGCAGCGCTCGCTCGCCGGTAGGACTTACATATTTGAGCCAGACATCATTATCCCAGCGCAATGTCAATGTGTCCATTGTATAGTTTACCACTGCCTTATGATATTGAAAATTAACCTCAAAAACCACCCTCACCATGTTTGAACTTATGCTTGTATCAATATGCGTCACCGAGCCATTACTATTTTGCTGGTATTCATAGTTAATCAGAGTATCACGGAATATTATCTGACCGGGCTCACTAACGGATAATAAGCCACTATGCCCTTTTACAGTCAAACCCCTTATCACCCCGGTCTGCCTCCAGAATATCGCCTCCATCTGGATATTGCGTATAATAATTATCGTGTCATTACTGCTGTATTCCACACGCACGAGTTCCACATCACCCATATTCACCGGTCCGATTTCAGGGTCATAAATAATAACCTTGTTTCTAAGATAAGACCCATATTCAAAATGAACATTATAATTACCTGCAGGAAGTGAACCGGACCGAGACATATGAAAATATCCATTTCCATACATCGGATGATGATAACTTATTGTATCCAGCACAATACTCGTGTCGTTTTGATACACTGCCCGGATTTGGACACCATTAGTTCTTACACCCTCTACTCTTGTAAATCCATAGCAGAGCGATGCGGCCTGGGTAAATTGCACCGCACCCAAGCAAAACAATACTACAATGAGCATCAAAAAATTTCTTTGTATAGACATTTTAACTCTTTTATGGCAATACTTAAAATTTTAGGCATTTAGGTTTTTAGGTATTTAGGCATTTATCATCTCACCTTTACTATCCTTACAGGCTTGAGACTCTTGTCTTCAGGCATCAGAAAGTAAACCCCCGCAGGAAGACCAAAACCGATTCTGTCTCCATAATAACTACCAACCTGCCTGCCAGAGATATCGTAAAGAATAAATCTTTCTTTCTCATAGCCAACGACTGTAGTAAAAGAAGAAAAAGGATTGGGAGAAGCTATAGGGTGTGCTATGCGAGAGGGATGCCGGACAAAACTGTTTTCCTCTATGTCGCTATTCCCATACTGGTCGGTCTTGATAAGATAGACTTGAGTATTATTTCCTGAAGGATCAAGATCGGTACAACCAGCAATGATATAACCCCCATCAGTAGTCTGCTGAACAGAATAACCACAAGAACGGTAGGTTGTCGCACCATGAATTTTACTCCAGATGGAATCACCAGAAGAATTGGTCTTAATAAGGTATACAACACCCAGTGCAAATGCACTAGTAGAACCTACAACAATGTATCCGCTATCTGTGGTCTGCTGGACAGAGAGCCCCCAGGAATTGTGCCCCTCGCATCCATATTTTCGGGTCCATATGGTATCGCCCAGAGTGTCAGTTTTCACTAAATATACTTGGCTGAATTCAGGATATGGTTCGTTAGAAGCTCCGGCAATGATGTAACCGCCATCGTGTGTCTGCTGCACTGAATAACCGTAATCCAAAGTTTCTATTCCACCAAGTTTTCTTGTCCAAATAGTATCACCTGTGGAGTTAGTCTTTACAAGGCAAATCTGCCAACCATCATAACCTACAACAATGTAACCACCGTCCTGTGTCTGCCGAACAGAGTGACCTTGACCCACAGTATAGGACTTCGCCCATATTGTATCTCCCAGGGAATCGGTTCTGATAAGATATATTGGATCATACAATGAGAAGTGCACAGCACTTCCTGCAATAATGAATCCTCCATTTTGTGTCTGCTGAACAGAGTAACCATATTCATCGGCGGCACCCCCATAGGTTTTGGTCCAAAGGGTATCGCCAAGAGAGTCAGTTTTGATAAGATAAATCTGAAAACTGTCGCCGAAAGAAGAAGCATATCCAGCGATGATGTAGCCACCATCAGTGGTCTGCTGGACACACATACCTCGGTCATCACCCGTGCCACCATAAGTTCTGGTCCAGATGGTATCTCCAAGAGAATCGGTCTTTATAAGATATATTTGATTTCCATTTCCGAAAGAGTCAGTAAATCCCACAACAATATACCCACCATCTGCGGTTTGGTCAACACAAAAACCCTTATCCCACGCCGCCCCCCCATATGTCTTCTGCCAGGTTATTTGCGAAAAGCCTGTGCCCGCAAAGAGCACAAAAAGTAAAACACAAGGCGCAAGCCAAGATGAACTAAAATCTTTTCTTTGAATAGTTGTCATAATCGCCGTACTCCTCATCTTTGTTCTTTCACCCATCAAAATGTGAGGTGAATCTTTAAGTAAACTTTTTTCATTGTCTCAAATTCCTCATAATTTTTTTGAAGTTATTCGGTGATTTTTCAATAATACTGCCCAAAACAATAAAATCTGTTCCAGCATCAATTAATGCACGGGCATCCTTTACGGTCTTAATGCCACCACCAACAATGAGGGGGGGTAAGATAGCCTTCTTCACCTTCTTAACCATTTCTATGGAAACAGGTCTGGCACCACCACTTCCCGCCTCAAGATAGATATACTTCATACCAAAAAACTCTCCAGCCAGGGCATGGGCAACTGCTATCTCTGATTTATTACTAGGGATAGGTCTTGTGTTAGAGATATATTCAACTGATGTATAATTCCCAGAATCAATTAGAATATAACCAACAGGGATGACCTCCAATTTAAATTCTTTTATGAGAAATACTGATTTTACCTGTTCGCCGATAAGATATTCAGGGTTTCTGCCACTCAATAATGATAGAAAGAATATGGCATCGGCATGGAATGAGACCTGATGAGAGCCACCAGGAAAAAGGATTACAGGCTTATTTGAACCTTCCTTTACTGCACCTACAAATTTATCAAAATTTGGTGAGACCAAAAGCGAAGTCCCTACGAGTATTGCATTGACGCCGTTCTTACACACAAACCTTGCTAATCTGTCGGCATTATTTAGCGACATTCTATCCGGGTCGAAGAGGGCGAAGACCCCGGGCCGTGCCTTATTCAATGTTTCATATATCAACCCCCTTTCACACCTTCGTTTCACCACAATCAATTATATAACTCTTTTTTGAAAAATCAAGGGCTGAGATTAAGAACTACCAAATCTACTCGCAAAGGTATTGACTTAAAATAAAAATCTATATACAATCCCTCATGCAAATCTTCGTTGGCACATCAGGCTGGTATTATGATTGGAATGAAGGTAGCACACTCGATTGGTATATGGAAAATTCTGGTCTCAATAGCATCGAATTGAATGCCTCATTCTATAGGTTTCCATTCCCAAATCAGGTGAGGTCCTGGGCAAAGAAAGGAATACCACTACATTGGGTCGTAAAGATGAATCGCCTGATAACCCATCAATTCAAATTTTCTGATAGGGCAATCGGAACCGGGAAAAAATTTTTTTATCTTTTCTCCGTAATGTCCGATATGATTGACTACTTCCTTTTCCAGTTGCCACCCAACTTTACGCCAAAGGTGAAGAATAAAATTGAAAACTTCTTAGCAAAGACCAACAGCCAAGAGAAATTTGCCCTTGAACCGAGGCATGATGCCTGGTTTAACAAAGAGATGATTGAATGGGCAAAAAAAATGAAGATTACCTGGGTCTCCATTGATGCACCAGAATTTTCAAGGGAGATCTTCAAGACAACCGAAACAGTCTACCTGCGTATGCATGGTAGAACTGCCTGGTATTCCCATAATTATACAAATCGAGAACTAAAAGAAATTGCTGAACGTATCATCAAGACAAAACCTGAAAAAATCTATGTATTCTTCAACAACAACCACAATATGTTAAAAAATGCCCAGATGATGAAAAGAATATTAGGGGAATAGATAGACTAAAAATAATTCATATGTTTTAACACCTTCAAGGCAAATAAGGTTATCCATTTACTTGGTTTACCTTTTGTTTCTATATTCACTTGCATTCGGCCAGATGGGGTATTCCCACGCATCCATTTACCTTCCTTTGTCTGTTTTTGCATTAAAATTTTGACCGCGTCTTCCATACCTTTATCCTTGATGTAGCCCAACTTAGTTAAAACATCTAATCCCCTCAAGATATGGTAGCCATAGAACCAAGGAAAGCTGAATATAAGCCAATTTTTATTTTTGTATAATAATCACAAGGCGGGCCTGCTACTTTGAAAATTATGATGCAAAATATGCCGCACCAAGAATGCCCGCATCATCACCAAGTGCTGCTGGTAAAATCTTATAACTGCGATACTCATTACCAACAACCCTTTCAGCAACAGTCCTTCTTACCGGTTCAAATAATGCCCTTCCGGCCTTTGCAATTCCACCTGAGATGATTATCACCTCGGGGTCCAAGAGATTTATAATATTACTTATCCCAACACCAATATAGTATCCGATTTTTGAATAGACCTCTTTTGCAACATCATCCCCCTTTTTTGCCTCATCAGCAATAATTTTCGGTGTCAATACTTTATATTTTTTTAAAGCACTCGATTTTTTCCTTATCTTTTCCTTTGCGAGATTGACAATATATCGTGCACCTACATACCTTTCGAGGCAACCGTAATTCTTGCATAAACATCTTGGTCCATTATATTTTATTGTTGTATGACCGAACTCGCCCGCAAAACCCGTGGCACCAAAAAGTAATTTGCCTTCACAAACTGCTGCGCCGCCAACACCAGTCCCCAATGTAAATAGAAAAACATCCTTCTTTCCTTTACCGGCACCAGACTGCCATTCGCCAAGAAGAATTGCATTTACATCGTTGAGAACTCTTACGGGCTTCGCAAATTCCTTTTTTAAAATGTTACCGAGCCTTATATTCTGCCATCCCTTAAAATTGGGCGAAAGCCTTACTATACCATTTTTTGAATCAATAATACCTGCAATACCAATACCAATAGACGAAGCCCTATCAACAAATTCTCTGATTGCAGTTTTTATCTGTTCTATTGATGTACCCGGACCTAAATGGGTACTGGTTGGAAATCGTGTTTTATCTACTATTCTCCCATCTCTTACGAGTCCAACCCTTATATTTGTGCCACCAACATCAAGGCCGATAATGGACATTATAAACAGCCCTGATTAATTCTTCATACGACTTTGTCATCTCTACCCCCCTCCTCTTCATAACGATCTTAGCCGTCTCAATTGCCTTCTCAATCTGATAATCTTCTGTTGAACCATGTCCAAGCCATTTGAATGGTGCAATGTATTTAGGCATGATACCATGACCAAAGTAGTTTACAAAACTTCCAATTACGGCACCGGTAGGAATGAGTGTGCCAATGCCAAGTTTTACATGGTCACCAATAAAACAACCAAGCTTGATAAGTCCGGTGTCGTGCTCCCTTTCACCAATTTTAATCCGCACAATACTATAATTATTTTTCAAATCTGAATTGGTCGTCAAGGCACCAAGATTCACCCACTCACCGATGAATGAATGGCCTATGAACCCTTCATGATACTTATTCACATATCCTTGAAAGATACAGGAATCTACCTCACCACCAATACGACAACCCGGTCCAATACTCGATTTAATTATCTTTGCGCGGTCAACAATCGTTCCTTCACCAATGTATGATGGACCAATAATTGTAGTAAATGACTTAATAGTAGCATTTTTATCAATGTATACCGGTCCATCAGTCACATCAATTACCACCAATTTACGCATTGTTGCACCCTTTGCTACAAATAAATCCTTCTTCTTGCCGACAATCTCAATCCCCTTGGCAACCTTTGACTTAATTCTCTCTTTTTGCAATTGCTCCAGGAGTATTGTCTCATTGTGCTTTATTAAATCCCAGGGATAATTTAAAATCAAACCAGTAATTTCTTTTGTTGCCTTGATATCCTTGATTGTCTCTGCTATCTGGGCAAAGTTAGAAGGAAATGGTGGATTTGTCTTTAAAAAACCCACAACATCAGAGCCAACTGTAAACTTTAATTCCTTAGCGGGTAGATTTATCTTCTGTTTCAATAAGAGCCTGCCGGAAAGATATATTGTCGGTGCATGTATATTTGAAGGTCTGAATTTAAAGATATCACGGGCAATATGCTCAACCTTACACCGCGGAAAGTAATCCTTAATATTTTCGATGACTGGCTTGGTGCCAATGTGCAGGTTGAATTGAGGATAGAAATAAATCAAGGGTAGAAAATTTTTCCATGATTCTTCGTAGATTATTAGCCTCATAATGATTTTCCTTACAAAGAGAGGAATATCGTCGCCAGAATTGCGAAGATGATACCCAAAACCTTGGGCAATGTCACACTCTCTTTAAGAATGAAAAAACCGAAGAGAACCGGAAAGATTACATACATATTAGTCAATGGCACTACTACCGATGCCGGGCCAATCTTTAAGGCGTTGTAAAAAGAAAGTATTGCGGCAAGAGAAACGAAACCAACAGGGATCGCATAGAAAGAATAATTATTGAGCATCAAATTTTTCTTGAATAAAAAAATAATTATTAAAGGAATGAACGCCCATAAAGAAAGCCAAAATGAGATACTTAAAGCGTTAAGATGGCGACTTAACAATTTACTTCCAATTGCCCAAATACCCCAGCCGACAAAGGATATGAAGGCATATTTTAAATAATCCATAAGTGATTATAACAAAAAAATCTTTAAAGTCAAGAATGTCTATTATCGATTGAATAATAGAAATTTTTATCTTCTTAATGAATATAAATAATCCCTATTCTTTTTTAATTCTTCGTAAGAAAAGTATGTGATGCCGGCATATGGCAAGCCACGCACAAGGTCAACCTGTTTTCTAATTGTCGCCGATGGTAAACTATGGAGTCCCAGACCAACAACGATGCGGTACGGCTCTTTTACCGCACCCAAATTCCGATTTAGAATTGATTTAATATTTTTATCATAGGCCATGAGGCAGACAAAATCTATAAAACCAGAGTTGAGCCAAGATGGCCAGTCCTGATAATATTCATCACGGGCAGTCAGATAATCGGGTTTCACTGCTGCAGAGATATGAATATGGGGTTTTATTTTTTTAACCCGTTCTGATAAGTCCTTAATGAAGAGTGTCAGGTCGTCCATAACAAATTTATGCCACCGATTCTTTAAATCTTCATATCCCCAGAGACTGAACCTTGTCCTTAAATCATCTGATCCATATAGTGCCAGAGGGTCAAGATAAAATTTGCGCATAAACTTTGTTCTCAAATGGGCATCATAAATGAACTGATTATTGGGATATCGGATATAGTCTAAATGGATACCATCGAAATCATATTTTGAAACAATCTCTTCAGTCAATCTTATTAAATATTCTCGCGCATAATAATTCCCAGGCGAAAGAAAATACCCTTCAAGCCCAAGCGCCTTTAATTCATCAATATTATAATCAAGGATTGAGCGATTATCTTTATCGTATACATACCAATATCGGGAGCAATTTATTGGGTGTTTGGAATTTGTTGTAAGCGAGGCATAGCCCCATGAATAGAAGACATTTATCCAGGCTGATACCTTTATATTTCTTTGATGTGCCCCAATCAAAAAATCCTTTAGCCATTTGTCTGAAGTAAACTTATTGGGTGCATATGCTGATGAATAATATGCCTCGCCAAGGGCAAAGATCTGTAAAAAAATATGGTTAAATTCTCCGTCGAGATAATAAAATATCTTGTTATCAGGAATTGACCAACGGGGAACCCAGATGCCTCGAAAGTCCAGATAGGAAAGAATAAATAGTAGAAAAACCATATAAAAATCTAACCAAAATTTTATAAAAGTCAATCTATGAATAATATTGACAATATTCAAAATTCGTATAAAATACTTAAGTATGAAAGGAAAAAATGCTTAAAAACCGAAGAAAGACCTTAATAGTATCAAATCTGCAGTTCCGACTTATTATAATCTGTATGGTATTAATTATTGGTATTTCCGCTATTCTAATTGTTTCTCTATTTATGTTACTGAAAAACAATATCGCTAATCTATCAATCCCTGGAAATTTATTATACAGCCCACTCTATATTGTGATAATTATTGCTATCGTATTGTATCTCGTAAGCCTCTGGATATTAATCCATGTGTCACATCGCATATATGGACCATTATATCGGCTTGGTCAATACATTAAAGATTTGGTTCAAGGGAAAAAGACTGAGGAACTTAAATTCCGAAAGGGCGACGCAATAGATGGTCTAAAAGAAATTTACAATAATCTATGTAAGGTATTAGAAAAAACCCTCCATTATGATTACAATGAACTCGTCAAAATATTCTCGGAACTCGAAGATATCTTGGATAAAATGTATAACAAGAAAATTGAGGAACGAGAATTGTATACCGAATTACAAAGTATTTGTGGTAGAATAGCAAAGGCACTGGATATAACCGCAGAGACCATAAAAAAATAGATTTCAGTTACAATTTCTTTTTTATTAAATCCGCAACCTCAGCCGGTGTCTCACCCACCATGATACCGGACTCTTTAAATACCTTTATCTTTTCTGCGGCAGTGCCTGAAGTGCCCGAAATTATTGCACCTGCATGACCCATCCGCTTATCGGGCGGTGCAGTCTTTCCTGCAATAAATGCAAAGACCGGCTTTTTAAAATATTTTTTGATATATTCAGCAGCATCCTGCTCATCACGACCACCAATCTCACCTACTAACACAACCGCCTTCGTCGCTTTGTCTTGATTAAAGAGTTCTAAACAATCAATAAATTTGGTGCCGATGATAGGGTCGCCACCAATGCCAATACAGGTAGATTGACCAAGTCCAGCCCTGGTGATATGGTCAACAATTTCATAGGTGAGGGTGCCACTTCGAGAAACAACGCCAACATTCCCTTTCTTAAAGATATGACCGGGCAGTATTCCAATCTTCGTCTCACCAGCCGAGACAACACCCGGTGAGTTCGGCCCAATGACACGGCATTTTTTAGACTTCAGATACTCAACTATCTTCACCATCTCAAGTGTTGGTATCCCTTCTGAAATACAGACAATCAACTCAATACCTGCATCAATTGATTCATAAATTGCGCCTGGGGTAAATTTTGCCGGCACAAAGATGACCGATGTATTTGCCCCGGTCTTTTTTACTGCCTCCATCACAGTATTGTAGACTGGCACACCTTCTGCTTCTGTGCCGCCCTTTCCTGGTGTGACACCGGCAACGACCTTTGTGCCATAGTTGAGCATCTGACGGGTATGAAAACTTCCATCGCGACCCGTTATTCCCTGCACTAAAAGTTTCGTATTCCTATCAACCAAAATACTCATCAATACTCCTTTCAATGTCTAATTTTTTTGTGTCCATTTTTTAAAGTATCTAACATCAGGCTGACTCTTTTGACTATCAACAACTGATAAGAAATTGTCTCTGTGCATCATATCTTGCTGAGAAGTTCAATCGCCTTTTTTGCACCATCATCCATGCCCTTTGCAAATATCAGACCAGCCTCTTTCAGAATATCCATTGCCTTATCTTCATTTGTGCCGGTTAATCGGGCAACTATTGGCTGATTGATATTCAATACCTTCTTCGCCTCAAGGATACCGAGCGCGACATCATCGCAACGGGTAATACCACCAAAGATATTGAAGAATATAACCCTTACATTCTTGTCCTTCAAAAGAATCTCAAGTGCATTCTTTACCTTCTCCGGGGAAGAAGAGCCGCCAATGTCTAAGAAGTTTGCCGGTTCACCACCAAAATATTTTACTAAATCCATAGTTGCCATTGCCAGGCCGGCACCATTAACCACACACCCTATATTACCACTCAGCTTCACATAGGATAGATCCCTTTCCCGGGCAAGAAGTTCATTTTCGTCCTCGCTTGCACGGTCACGCATCGCCTCAATATCAGGATGCCGATAAAGGCCATTATCATCAAAATTTATCTTTGCATCAAGGGCAATGAGCTTACCCGATTTATCAACGACGAGTGGATTTATCTCGGCTAATGAAGAATCAAGCTCAACAAATAATTTGAACAATTTTTGGGTGATAGATGCACATTCAGATGCAATCTTCGGATCGCTGTAAAGAAACAGCCCGGCTTCCCTCGCCTTATGCTCCATTAAGCCTATGAGTGGGTCGGCATAGACCTTGTATATAGCCTCAGGCTTCTGTTTCGCCACATCTTCAATTTCTACGCCCCCTTCTTTACATGCCATTACCACAACCTTATTCTCACTACGGTCAACAATTAAGCCGAGATACGCCTCGCCCGCAATCGCTACCGCCTCTGAGACAAGAACCTTCTTCACAGGAATTCCTTTGATTTCCATACTTAGAATCGCCCGGCCATATTCCTTAACCTCATTTTCACTCTTTGCAACCTTTATCCCGCCTGCCTTCCCCCTACCACCAACCATCACCTGTGCCTTTATGACACAGGGGAGACCAATTTCATTTGATGCCGCAATTACCTCGTTAACATTGAAGCAGACCTTCTCCCTGGGTATCGGAATGCCATATCTCTTAAAAATTTCCTTTGCTTGATATTCATGGATTTTCAAATTTCCTCCTTGATGTGCAGAATAGAATAGTCAAAATTCGGGCAAAGTCAATGGTTGAAAAGGGGTTGTGGGAGCGAATAGCATTCTCTTTTATGGCCTTAAATCTGAATAGCAATTATTACAACAAAGGTTTTAACCAATATTTGTTGAATAATTTTATTATTTTTAGAACCGCTTACCTATTACTATCTTTGAGCGATTGATAAAACTGTAAAAAATTGAATGGATAATTTTAAAATTCTAAATCCTAAGCACTAAATCCGAAATACGAAACGATATCATATATTTAAATATAAATTTCAAATGGAATTCTGATTATATTATAGACCTGTTCCCCAGGAAAGGAGGCACCACATAGCACTAACATTATCTTTTAAAACATAGGCAGAGATATCATGCCTTCCTTTATTCCATTCAGGTAGATCATTCGGCACATAAAAAGTAATTGCGAAAAACTTGTGAAAGAAGGGGTCTCGTCTATCCTGAGGTAGAAGGGACAATTCTTTTATGTCCTCTATTTTTACACTGCTTTTAATAAGTTCCTTGAGTGCTGAACGAGCCGCCTCTTCAGGAGTAGAAAATCCCGGTCTCTTGTAGAAGTCTAAAGGCAGCACCTTTAATCCCCATATATCCTTGAAAAATTTGTGAACCTTGCCCTTTGTGTCGATTAAGGTAATTGTAACTGGAAATATACCCTTCAAATCTGGCGCAATCGTCCCAGCTACCCATTCATCCCTTCCACCAATAAGAAGTGAAACCGTATCATTTTCCCAGCCCCCAAGACCAGCCCAGCTATTGATGCCTTTAAAGACAACCCTTACCACTTTTACCTTAACCGCGGTTAGCACCTTAATACTCAATGCCTTGCCCGGCTCAACTGGATTTGGTTCCAGAATAAATTCCTTTACCCAGGATTCGACCGATTGGGATTTGCAGGATATTAAGAATAGTGCAATAACCGATATTACGAATACTTTCGAATAGTGCATCATTCAAATCTCCTTCGAGTATATCAAACACTTAATTGAGATTGCCACGCCCTTCGGACTCAAAGGTATCAATCGTCTGATGGAAACCCACATCGAGCCCAAATTCCTTGAGTTCGGTCAATGCCTGGCGATATTCCTTTGTTGTAATACGGCGATTGATTTCTAGATAATGGTCAGCATGAAATGTGGGGTGATACTGTGCCATAACATTAACGACTGCATTCTTCGACAATTCTCTGGCAATAAACTCAAAGCATCTTCGACTTCCTGTAATATCCTCAGGTAGCACAAGATGTCGAATCAAAAGCCCCTTTTTAGCAATGCCTTTTTCTACTACCAGATCACCAACCTGACGCTGCATCTCTTTTAATGCCGGTCTGACACCATCCCAGTAGTCAGGCACCCTGGAATATTTCTCGCCATTTTTATTATCTGAATATTTTATATCGGGCATATAGATATCAATGATGCCATCAAGTAGCCTCAGGGTCTCAACCGATTCATAGCCACCACAATTATATACGGTTGGAACATGCAATCCCTGCTTCTGGACAATAGACAAGGCCTCAACAATCTGTGGAACCCATGGTGTCGGTGTTACAAAATTTATATTGTGACAACCAAGGTCCTGCAGGTCCAGCATTATCTGGGCAAGCCGCTCGATTGTCATTTCTCGACCCAAACCCAACTGGCTAATATCGTAATTTTGACAATAAACACAATGCAAATTACAATAGGTAAAGAAGATGGTGCCAGAGCCATGTCTGCCAACCAATGGCGGTTCTTCACCAAAATGTTGGTGATAAGCAGAGACCCTCGGTTTCAGTCCTGCCTTGCAGTTTCCGAGCTCCCCTTTCCGACGGTCTATGCCACACCTTCTTGGACAGAGACGACAGGGAGAAAGTAATTCATTGAACTCACTAATCAGTTCTTTTGTAATTAATTTCATCTTGAACACCTTTTATCCTTTTTTCTGTATCCACCATATTTATAATATGCCGCACATGAACCTTCGGATGAGACCATGCAGGGGCCAATAGGGAAAGCAGGCGTGCACTTTTTACCAAAGAGCCTGCACTCATGGGGTGCATTCAATCCCAAAAGAACTCGACCGCAGATACATCCTCTGGGTTGAGGCCGCTTCTCAATTTCAACCGGATATTTTTTTGTCGTATCAAATCTTTGATATCTATCCCTGAAGGAAAAGCCCGATTCAGGGATTTTGCCGATGCCACGCCATTCAGCGTCGCAGGGCATGAATACTTTACCAAGAATCTCCAATGCCTTTTTATTCCCTTCAGGCCTTACAACACGGGTATACTCAATATCAATGTGTGCCTCTTTTTTATGGATCTGCAAAACAAGATTTTTAATGGACTGCAAGATATCCAATGGTTCAAATCCTGTGATACATCCTGGCAGATGATACTTCTCTGATAGAAATTTATATGGTCTTGCCCCAATTATCGTTGAAACATGGCCGGGCAGGATAAATCCATGAACATTGATTTTAGGGGACTTCGCTATAAACTCTAATGCCGGCGGGATAAGTTTAAATGCCGGGATTATAGAGAAATTTTTTACACCGAGTGAATCTGCCTTCAGGATTGTAGCGGCTACGGTAGGCGAAGTGGTCTCAAAACCGACACCAACGAAAACCACATCCTTATCAGGATTGCCTATTGCAATGTCCAGGGCATCGAGTGAAGAATAGACAATCCTCGGGTCATAATGCTCAAGGCTCGTCTCAGAGCCAACCACCCTCACCATATCACCAAAGGTAGTAATTATAATATCCTTTCTCTTGGCAAGTCCAATCGTATAGTCTATGGTCTCTTGAGGTGTGACGCAGACTGGGCAACCAGGACCGGAAAGGAGTTTCAGACCATTGGGTAGAAGCATGCGGATGCCGGCACGGGCAATCGCCATTGTATGTGTGCCACAAACTTCCATTAAACTAATATTGTGAGGCTTCAGTTTTATGATTTCATCAATAATTTTATCTATAATTTCATGTGGCATTTGAAGTAATTTTGATGGTTATTAAAAATGACTAAATCTTCTCGATTTTATGAATGTGTTGTTGAACCCTATTTCTGCCCATGCTTTTTGCCTCATAAAGTGCCTCATCTGCTGATTTGATTAACTCTGAGACAGCACCACCATCTTCGGGAAATGCTGAAACGCCTGCCGAAAAGGTTATCTTCTTACCACTTTTTCCCGGAACAAAATTATACATTTCTAATTCAGTTAAAAGACCGCTTGTTAAATGGGCGGCGTCCGGCTTCTTTGTTTCTGGACACATAACGATAAACTCGTCGCCGCCATAGCGCGCAACTGTATCAGTATCATGGAAATGTTTCTGAAAGACCTTTGCTAATTGGATTAGCAATTGGTCGCCTGCCTGATGACCATAGGTATCGTTATAGTCCTTAAAATTATCCAGGTCAATAATTGTCACAGAGAGGTCATGCTGGAACCTTCTTGCCCGATTCAATTCATCGTTGAGTCGCTCTTTAAAAGAACCAACATTAAGCAACTTTGTTAATGGGTCAAGCGCCGCAACATCCCGTAATTCTTCAAAGCCTGAGGCATTCTGTAGCGCCACCGCAGTAATACTTGAAACGACACCAAGCAAGCTCCTTTCCCGTTCATCCAACTCACCATTTCGAATCAATGCAACGACACCCTTCAGTCTATTCTGATAGACCAGTGGGTAGCAGATGTCAGGTTCAAATATAGGATAAGGCTCTTTTATCCTTAAAATTTGTGCCTCACGAACACCTATGGGAATTCTCTTTTCGGCAGTTGCCCCTACCCTCCCCTCACTAAGTTCATAGACAATCTTAGGCACCCAATTTTCGTTGAGTCCATGCTGGGCACCAATATTTAACCGTTTACTCTTCTCGTCATAGAGAAAAACTGCAACCTCATGGGCATCAAGACAATTTGCCAAAAGACCACTTGTCTCCCGGGCAATTTCTATCGGGTCCAATCGTGAGGTGAGTCGTATCAATGAGGCAAAAAATAAATTATCGAGTGACTCGATCCGCCTCATGTCATTTCTCAACGAAAGATTTTCTTTCTTCTGTCTGTCAAGTTCATCGGCAAGAATTCCGATTTGATTTAAAATAGCACCCTTTTCCCGAGAGCTGGTAGTCTTTGAAATGGCAATTACCAGGGTAATAAGAATTATTGTGATGGCGGCAATCCCGGCAATTACTTGCCACGATGATATTATGTTATCCACACATATATTTTACATATTTTTCTCTGAATGTCAATAGAACCTTTTTTATAAGAAATCCAGACTAAAGTCTGGCATCCAGGCCGGGTGTTTGGTAAGCCAGACAAAAGTCTGGCGTCAGGCTGAAGGTAAACTTGACAATAATGATTTGTAGATTATAATTGACAATGAATAAAAAAATTAATATCTATATTTCGTTTGACCTTGAGGGAATTAGCGGTGTCTCCTCCTGGCGAGAAATGAAAAAGGATTCACCCTCCCTGGGTCAAATAAGAAAAATAGCAACCGAAGAGGTCAATGCCGTGATGAAGGGATTAAAGAAGAGTGGCGTAGAAATTGGCGAAATTACCATCAATGATGCCCATGCCGAGGGTGAAAATCTTTTGATAGACCAATTAGAGAGGGGGGTTAATTTAATAAAAGGCACACCCCGCAAATACTACATGATCGAAGGGATTAATGAACATTATGATATTATCTTCTTCATCGGCTATCATGCGATGGCAGGCACAAAGGCAGGCGGTATGGACCATACATATTCTTCGGCAACAATCTATAATGTCATGATTAATGGTCGCCATGTAGGTGAAGCAGAAATTAATGCTGCAGTGGCTGGATATTATGGCAGTCCTTTAGGTTTGGTTTCAGGTGATAATTTACTAATAGCAGAAATAAAGAGATTCTTTGGTAAACAGGTTGAGACAGTCATTACAAAATATGGTATCTCAAGATTTGCTGCCAAATGCCGCCATCCTACCGATGTTCAAAATGAACTCCAAATCAAGGCGACAAGGGCAATTAAAAAAATCAAACAATTAAAACCATTCAGATTTAAAACACCAATCAGTGCCGGGATTGAGGTTACAAATTCTCTAATCGGTGATGCAGTTGAACCCTTACCGGGATTAAAGAGGGTAGCGGCAAGAAAATTTCAATTCAAATCAAGCGATGTCCTTGAGTTTTATCGCACCTTAAGACTTATCTGTAATCTTGGAGGATACGCAAATACGGTTTTGGTGTAAGTGAATATTGGGGACGGGGGTTGAATTTTTGACATAAGAATCGAGCAAATGGGGACTGATTACGGCAATTTTTGACAAAACCTTTTCAAATTTTTGCGGAAATTTTTCTTTCGTATGGTCGGGATGCCTTTTTAACCATTCATCAATAAAATGGCGGGCATTATCTTCAAATTTGAAAATAATACCTAATCTTTTATCTTCCGAAAAATTGTCATACATTTTTACAAAAGGCTGTCCCCGAAATAGAAAAAATGCTTGCTGATATTCTACTTCTGCCATTGCCCAACCATCAATCTTTTCCAGTGCCTTTGCCTGGGAAATATGCTCTTCAAACTCGTGCCAGTCAGTGATAATATGGCAAGCGCAATGCAATTCATCACGACCAATATATAATGCCTGGCTTGGCAGTTTGAGGATATTTTTTATCCGAACCAGTAGATGGGATAAGTTTCTTGATGGTTTTTTACTCTTATGCCAAAAATTCTCATAGATTTGTTTAAGGGGAATGCGTGGTTTCTGGTTGAGCGCAAGAAATGTTAAGAACGCTGATTCTTTCGGGCTCAATTTCTTCTTGAGAAATTCTTTATGAAAAACTTGAATGGGTCCTAAAAAGTTTATTCTATAAACCGCATTTTCTTCGCTGAATATCGGCAGTCTCAAAAGGGTTCGTGGTAGACCGGCTTTTTTGCCTTTTTTTATTAGGGCAATAACTGGTTCGGGAATAAATAGAATAAAGCGATGGAAAAGTCCTAAAAGTTTATGTTTTGAGGCATAACTGAATGCACGATAATAATCTGATGATTTCAAAGTCATTTTAGCCCTCAACAATAACACAATCATCTGACATACTGGATGCGCCAGGGCTTTACCAAAACGAACCCCTTTATCGAATTCTGAAACAAGCAGTTTTCGCACCATAAGGTCTTTTTCCATTTTATTTTTTCCAAATAATGGATTAAGTCCGCAGATAATTGAGTATGCCTTTTTTCGCTCACCGAATGCTATATGGCAGCCAGCAAAGATGAGCGATGCAACATGAAGGGTATTTAATAGCTCTCCTTTTTTGGCCATTTCAAGGGCATATTGAACCAGTTGTGTTGCTTCGTAAGTCATACCCCGACTGAGTGCGCACTGGGCGCGAATCAAATACGGCAGCGCAGAAAACGGCAGCCAGTGCTTATCAATATTTTTTAATGCCTTAAGACAAAGAGAATAATCTCCCGAAGAAGCAAGGAGTATTGAATAATCCGCATTGAGCATCTGGTAATCCCGTTTGCTTAATTGTCCTGTTTTTTCTTCAAAGAGCCGGGTAACAATTTTGAGTGCCTGATGATTTCTACCAATGTGTGCGTAGAGATTAGCCAGTTCACGCCATAAACTAAGAATATTTAATGATTTTACGAATCTCTGGCATTTCTGGGCGAGAAGATGTACCTGACCGAGATTCAACATTCGAGCATAAGCCATACCCAAGCCAATATAAATATGAAACTTGAGTAATGGGTCTCTCATTTTGGCCGTAAAGTTCTTAAGATGAATTAACAGCGCAACCTGTTCTTTCGGCTTTGACATCCATTCCAGTGCCATTCCCTCGGCAATGCCAATACGAATCGCGGAGTAGAAGAGTTGCTTGTTCTCCAAAACAGAACGCAAATGCCTTGCTTTTTGATAGTATTCAGGAAAGGGAATTTCGCCAAAACGATTAAGCAATTCATAAATCCTCGCTATTTCAGGGGATAAAATTGATTCTGGTTTTGGAAATAGCTGGGCTAACTCCCCACCTTCATTTTTCTGCTTGAGCGGAACCAATCCATATCTTTTCCAAATTGACCAGACACATTTTGAAGAAATCTTTATCTTTGACTTCAACAGGATAATCCTTGCTTCACAGATTGTCAGCGAAGGCTTATTTTCTTTAAGCCTCGCTACCTTCTTTTCAATCTCGCTGTCTAATTTGTTCCACGGTGTAAAATTTTTTTCCCGATTAAGGTTCTCTTCTCCTCCCTGTCTATACCATCTTAACCAGCGCCAGAGGGTGATATGAGACATACCCAGTTCCTGCGCGATTGTCCGCAAGGACTTTTTCGTCTGCAAATAAGATTCAACAGCAGTAATGCGGTTTATAAAGTTTGTATTCATTTTGCGGAAAAATTATACCATAAATTGTCAAAATTGTCAAGGGTAATATTGAACATGCCGAAACATAAGGAAATTCCTGACAATTTTGCGCATTGATTTTATTAATTTTAGACACAATTTAAAATATAATTGCATTAGAAGGTTAATATGGCGGTATTGATGTTTTTTCTTTTGAATCAGTTGCAGATGATTGATTCATCTATTGTCTACATGCTCTGGGGACAGCTTCACGAGTGTATCGCATATAACACGGTCATTGATGGTGTTCAAATTGTCAATCGGGCATTATCACCGAGTGGTTATCTGAATGTTCACCAGACCGATGGCGCAGTTTCTTTTTGGGTAGACGATATTGGTGTGTATAACCAGGAGTTTGGACCTGCCCGTTATCCCCATTCAATTGCCTCGGACATTGGAACAGGTGATGGGCCACATATCTGTTTTCCATATTTATTTGGTGGCTCCTGGGGTGGGGCAGGTGCGGTGTATGAATCTGGAGGATGGTGGAGTTCTTATTGGGATACTCCCTATGATTTAGGTCCTGGTAACATAGGAGCCATAAGGGTTCTTGGAAAACAGTTGTCTGATGATAATCTAATGTTTGTCATTCAAACTGCTGATGCATTAATACTTTGGGGTATGGGTGGATACACCTGGGCAGTCCTTGATAGTGGTTATTGTGCGGGTTTTGATATAAATGATAGTATTGGCTACATTTTTTATTGGCACGATAGTTTACTCTGTTTCAGAAGATTTGCAGGTAACTGGAGCCCGCGTGACACATATGACATTATTTGGCCGCTGCCTTATAACCAAAATCTCATTATGTGGACCCAAGTTGCGGTAACTGATGCTGGTAATCCGCTTTTGGTCTTTGATGACTGGAATGGCGATGATAATACTTATCCATATTATTCAAAGGTCTATGTCTCTTATGCTGAAGGAGAATCCTGTGTTAAGGTATCATCAACATTTGGTGCACCAGATACTGAATGTTTCTATCCAACAATTGCTACAGAGGGCAATCTTACCGCAGTAATATACAGTATGCCGAGAAACAACCTCAATGATTCCCTTTGCTGGAATGATATTTTCATCAACTGGTCTACGGACCAGGGTGTTACCTGGGGCATACCGAAGAATTTAACGGGCCAGAACGACTCTTTAAGATTAGGGCTTCAACAAATTGCGAAAAGGATTGATGTCCCAAGACAACGCGCCTTTATTGTATGTGCGGGAAGCAATTATGACCCATACTGGAGTGTTTTATACGGAACAGGTGGCACCTGTTGTGTGTGCTTTACCTATGGTGACTATATGGGAATTGAAGAAAACACTATGCGCACTCCACTGGTTGGTCCGAGGTTAGAGGTCTATCCGAATCCAACCGATGGTTTGCTATATGTGGAAGGCGCTATTCTCGGCAAAGCAAAAGTCACTATCTATGATGTTATGGGTCGGCCTGTCAGTAACTTCCCCTGTCTCAATAAGCAATTTTTAGACCTGCGCGGTCTAAACCAGGGACTATATTTTTTAAGGATAGAACAAGAAAAAGATGTTTTTGTGCGTAAATTTGTTTTACTTAAATAGGCAGAACTAATGAAAGGCATTACAGGTTTGATATTTGTCTGGAATTTGATCTTAGCAATAAGTAAACCAGATCCTTCTATTACGCACAGGCGACTACAACCATTTGCCCTTGATTCCTCAGCAAACCAATATACCTTATGGACACAAATCTCCGAATGCCTTTCTTACGGACCATTCATTGACACAATAATTGAGGTAAATCGTGGCTATTTGATGTCGGGTAATCTCAATACAAATTATGCCCCTGGAAACCTTTCAATCTGGATTTCAGAAGTGCTCCCTTTACAAAATGCCGCAAGATACCCCTGTGCATATGCTGGCTATACTGGATTATATATTTCATTTCCTTGTTTAGTTGGTGGCACATGGGGTGGTATCGGTATTATCCGACTTGAAGGTGGTGAAATCTACCTTGACGGAAATGGATTTCACAAGGCAATTTTAAAACAACTACCAGATAGTAATCTAATACTTATCGGTTATAATGCAGATAATGAAATCTTTTACGCAACAATTACCTATGATTTGAGTTACCGCATTGTCTCTGGCATTATTGATACTGGTTATTACTGGGGTTATGATATAAACGGTGGCATCGCCTATATATTTTATTTTGACGCCAATTTAAATTTGTATTACAAGACCACGGTGGATGGTATCAGGTGGAGTCCGCCGCAAACCTGGATAATACCCTGGCCTGATACAATGGGCTATATAATGTGGACGCAGATGGCAGTTACTGATGCGGGTAATCCACTACTCGTGTTTGATTATTTGGATCGAAATGATTTTAGTTATCCGTACTACGGCAGAATTTATGTCTCTTATACCTCAGGAATTCCACCAGTAATGGTAAGTCTGCCTGATACTGAGGCTTTTTATCCTACAATTGCCAGTGGTAGTGATTATGCTGCTGTAATCTGGCTTACACCGAGGAACAACCTCAATGATTCCCTTTGTTGGAATGATATCTTCATAAACTGGTCTACTGACCAGGGTATTACCTGGAACCAACCACAGAATCTTACTTCTGGCTATAATCTTAATCCTGGCTTACCACAACTGGCAAAAAGGATTGATGCGTTAAGAAACCGTGCCTACTATATTTTCGCCGATAATATGTTAGGAAATGCTGACCTTTACTGGAGCACGATGTTCGGTTATGTTTGGCCTATCCGCATCTATTTTGATTATGCACCTTATACAGGAATTAAAGAAGATGCACGATGTAAGATACAGAGTCTAGGATTAGAGGTTTATCCGAATCCATTTCGTAACTTCATAAATCTCAAACTCCAAACAAATCCCAAAGCCCAAACTTCTATAAAGATCTACGATGCCAGTGGTAGATTAGTTAAGAATTTTTCACTTGCTACTTGCTACCCGCTACTCCCTACTGCTGTGGAGTGGAACGGAACAGACAATCTGGGTTGTAAACTTCCCGCTGGTGTTTATTTTGTGCAACTGAAAGGCAGAGAGTCTTTATTGATTGAGAAAATAATTAGATTGCAATAGCGAAATTTGCTTTTAGCAGAAATCTTTTGCGTTAATTCGTAATGATTTTATATGCACTTAAAAATATTTCTTCTCGCCTCGCACGGTAGTTGATGGTCCATGACCAGGATAGATAATTGTATCATCAGGCAAGGTCAAAATTTTTTGTGTAATTGATGCAATTTCTTCTTCATAGGAACCGTCGTAGAAATCCGTTCGACCAATAGAACCTTTGAAAATTGTATCACCGCTGAAGAGAAATTTTTCTTCTAATAAAATTGATATGCCACCTTTACTATGACCTGGCGTATGGATGACCTTAAGGGTTAAGTCTGATAATCTTATCTCTTCACCACCATTTAAGCACTCGTCTACATTTATTGAAACATTTTGGAAGTCAAAAAATACCGCGCCACTCTTTTCACTGTTTTGTAATTTTTCTTTTTCAAGGCGGTGACAGTATATTTTGCTATTAAACTCTTTTTTCAAAATGGCGCAACCACCGATATGGTCAAAATGGCAGTGGGTCAAAAGAATGAAAGGAATTTTTTCCACCTCTTTTTTAAATTTTTCTATAATCGAATCTGCCTCATTTTCACTAAAGCCCGGGTCAATCACAATGCCCTCGCCATCGGGATGTCCTTTAATCACAACAAGATACATATTGGTTTCGATAAGACCAACAACAAATCTTATCAGTTTGAAGTCGTTTTCATATTCTTTGTAAAACATATCATTCTGTCCATTCAAATTTTTAAGCGGTCGTTAAAAAAAGATAGCTTACATCTTACCTAACCCTCGGTTTGCAGACTATCTCTCGAATCTCAAATGAAAAGAAATCCCTGCCATGCCTTGGCAGGCAAACAATTGCTGTATCCGCACCCTCACCAGTGCCACCAATTGCTATTATCTCTTTGTTGTAAGGGATTAATCCGGCATCGAGTGCCATTACACTAATTTCTATAGCTACTTTCACACCTTCACCAAATATACGCAGGGTATTGGCGGCAATCTCTTCCGGTTCTAAACCACCAAATTTGAATCTTATTGCCCGACCAAACCCCCCAAAAAAATGGGTTCCGATGTAAATACTTACGCCCTTCTTTCTCAAATAATCCATAGTCTTTTTATCCATCTCGTTGAAACCTGGTTTTTCAAAACCTGTATGATGGGTAACCGAAACAATCCTTATGCCCTTTGCCTTTTTCAAAAGAATCTTTGTTGTATATCCCGTGCATGATGCAACAACAATATTTTTAATATTCAATTCTTGTGCCCGTCTCAAGGCAACATCAACTGTGCCCTGGGTATTTTTTTTGCCTGCCCTATTCCAGTATAAGACCTCGGTTTTCATTCAACCTCCTTTTTTGCTTACACAAAAATTAATCTGATCAAGGCAAAACCCTCCAAATCGAAAAATAGTATGGTAGAGCAACTGTATAAATTTCCTGTTTTTGAGCAAATTGGGCAAGGACTTCTTCAAATAGAAATTTTATTCCATCATCTCGTGCCAGACATGCAAGATAGACATTCTCTTTATCTTTGTATTCATTTAATGACTGTAGTTGCCGCCTGATTTCGTATGTCGCACATGGTATATATCGAATATAGGGGTTGATCAGTTCGTGAATGTCCTTGTTACATATGACGACATTGGCATTATCTGTATATGCATATAACATCTTTTGATAATATACCTGTTCTCTTAAAAACTGCCGATGCCGATGCTGAACAATAGTTGATAATATGAGTAGTAATATGATGGCAATGGGCAAAATAATCTTCTTTATCACCCCAATAGAGTCAATTACCGAAAAGTATGGAATGAGCAAAAGAGGTATGACTGGCAACATATAGCGCTGCCCACGGATAAGTGATTCGAAAAAATTATGACCGGTGTCAACAAAGCTCTGGAAGGAATAGAATATAATAAAAATCGAGACCGGCACGATGAATAGCCATTTTTCTTTCATCCTTGAGAAGAAAGGAATAATTAATAGAAGGGGGTATATTATAATTAATAACAGGAAGAATGTTTTGAATGTCTGCCAATTGAAATTAAAGGATATATCTGAACCATAGCCTGCGATTGGCCCAAAAATTGAACCCGCACCAATAAGATTATATAGAATCAGAGGAATAATACTGATACCCATTCCGAGAATAAATTTTGCGAGGTACTGCCATTCTCTCTTGAAGGGCAAAATTGATCCGAGGGTAATGGCGATGAATAATGTCGGATATCTAATTGAAATACCGATGCCCATGAATACCCCAGCAATGAAATTTTTTCTCCTTATAAAAAAATATACCCCGATAAGGGTAAGTATTGCTGTGGGCAGGTCACTCATGATTGTTCTTGAATACAAAACAAATGATGGATGAAACATGAAAAGGAGGGCATAAATTGAGGACAATCGGTAATGAGAAAGGAGCTGGGAAAAAATCCAGAGCCCGATTACCATCATGATATAGCCCCTCACAAAGGTCAATCTCCAGTCCAAAAGAGAAAATGGCAAAAGTAGCACAGCATTACCCGGTGGATACTTTGAGATATTATGTTCAGCAACTCTAACAGCCATTGGCGCCTGTACAATACCAGCCTGGTCGTAAAATATTGTTCCCTTTTGGAAGGCAAAGACGGTTGTTAAATATGCCGCCTCATCTACGAGGCCATAGGTAGGTGGGTAGAATAGAAAAAACTGGATTGAGAAAACTATTAAGCCAATAATTAATATAACATGCTCTCTGGTCATAAAATAGTATACAATTATTTATCCTTCTGTCAATCCTAATACCACTATCTAATATCTCATCTTTACCAAAAGAAATTGCAACACACTCAATTATTATGGATACTGTTAATGCCCAACGAACTAAACGCCTTTAATGAATTTAAACATCTAATTGACACCAACCGATTTTTGAATATATTTAAATCGAAAAGGAGTTTGAAATTATGAAAAGAATTTATTTAGACTATGCGGCAACGACACCAATGCATCCCGAGGTCCTTACCGCAATGCAACCATATTTTAGCGATAAGTTTGGAAACCCATCAAGCCTCCACTCAACCGGCCAGGAGGCAAAGGAAGCGATTGAACGGTCGAGGAAGGCAATCGCCGAAATTCTCGGTGCGGGTCCCGAAGAGATAATATTTACCTCAGGAGGAAGTGAGTCAGACAATATGGCAATTAAGGGGGTTGGCTATGCAATGAGGGATAAGGGTAATCATATCATTACCACAAAAATCGAGCACCACGCAGTTCTGGAGACATGCCTCTTCCTTCAAAAAAATGGCTTTAAGGTTACATTCCTGCCGGTTGATAAATATGGTATCGTAGACTCTGATGAAGTAGCGAGGTCAATCACACCCGAGACGATTTTAGTCACGATAATGCATGCCAATAACGAGATCGGAACGATTGAACCCATTGAAGAGATCGGTAAACTTTGTCGGGCCAGGGGTGTCTACCTACATACCGATGCGGTTCAGTCATTCGGTTCATTGGATACCAATGTAAATAATTTGAATGTAGACCTCCTTTCCATATCTGCCCACAAATTCTATGGCCCAAAAGGGGTAGGTGTATTATATGTGCGAAAAGGAACAAGGATAATCCCATTGATTCACGGTGGTGCCCAGGAATGGAATAAACGCGCCTCAACCCATAATGTGCCCGGTATTGTGGGACTTGCCAAGGCAGGGCAACTCGCCAAGGAGGAGATACATAATCGGGTGGCACATTATAAGAGAGTTCGTGATAAACTAATCAAATTAGTTTTTGATAGAATTAACGATATTAAACTGAATGGGCATCCAGAAAAAAGACTACCCAATAACTGCCATCTTATAATAAAATATGTCGAAGGGGAGTCTATGCTTCTACGCCTCAATGAATTGGGCATTGAGGTATCCACTGGTTCTGCCTGTTCATCCGGTTCGCTCGAACCCTCGCATGTCCTCTTGGCCATTGGCATTCCCGTTGAAGATACGCATGGTTCATTGAGGATAACCGTGGGCAGGCTCACCACCGAGACGGATATTAATTATGTGGCTGGGCATCTTGTCAAGGTGGTTGCCCAATTGAGACGTATCTCACCGTTGGGTAAGAAGTAGGTGTGGCAAAGATACTGGTTGCCCTTAGCGGTGGCGTTGACTCATCAACCGCTGCCGCCCTTCTAAAAGAAAGGGGTAACGAGGTTACAGGCGGAATAATCAACCTGGAGGGCATAAGTGAAGAAGATATTTTTTTTGCGCAGGCCGTTTGTCAACACCTGAATATTCCTTTTTTATCATTCGATTTTCAAACCGAATACCAGCGAAATGTTATTGATAACTTTATGCAAGAGTATAAATCAGGACATACCCCGAATCCGTGTGTCTTGTGTAATAAGCACATCAAATTTGGACTATTCCTACAAAGGGCAATAGAAATGGGATTTGACAAAATTGCTACAGGACACTATGTCCGTATCGAAAAAATGGACAGCCATTACATCATAAAAAGGGGTAAGGACAAAAATGAACAGTCATACTTTCTCTATCGCCTTGGACAGAATGAGCTATCAAAAATAGTTTTTCCGTTGGGTATTTATACAAAGGAAGAAGTAAGGAGTCTGGCAAAAAAATTTTCCCTGCCAACCGCCCATCGGAAGAAGAGTCAGGATGTCTGCTTCGTCCCCGATAGCGACTATGCGACTTATCTTAAAAAATATATATCCCCAAAACCAGGACCTATCCTTGATAAAAATGGCAAAAATATCGGCGCACATAAAGGGGTTATCTTCTATACCTATGGTCAACGCCGTGGCATTGGCTTAAGCCATCACCATCCCTTTTATGTAATAAAGATTGATGCAATGAATAATACACTATATGTCGGTGAGAAAAGTGATGTTTATAAAAGGGAATTGATTGCCCGGGATATAAACTTTATTCATTTGAAGTGGATAGAAAAACCAATCCGTGTGCTGGCAAAGGCACGCTATGTCGCCGCTCTCAGTGAGGCAATGATTGAACCAATTGATAATAGAATAAGGATTATGTTTGACAAACCTCAGTGGGCACTCACCCCTGGACAGTCAGTAGTATTCTATCAAAACAACACCCTGCTTGGTGGCGGAATAATAGAAGAGGTAATCAGTTAGAACTCGTAATTATCGTTTAGATCGTTAATAACTTTAAAACGCCATAAATGACACAAACCCCCTAATGTCCGATATTGACCTTCTGGGAAGTTTTGGTATACTTACCCATGATTGACTATCTCGATGAGATCGTCGGTCAGGAGATTGCAAAGAGGTTTGTGAGGACCACAATAAAAAAGGGAAACCTTTACAACCTTCTTTTTATAGGTCCAAGGGGCGTGGGTAAAAGGATCTTTGCGTTTGCCCTTGCCAAGACAATTGGTTGTCCACCAAATTCGCCAAATTTCATCCTTGTTGGGCCGATTCCAGCAAAACTGAAGGAGAAGGAAGACAAAATCTTTGAATATTCAAAAAGGTATTTTCCCGAATTCCCAATTTTGGAGATTGAAGACCGCGCATCAATCCTCATTGACCAGATTAGAAGTATAATGGAGAGGTTAATCCTTATGCCTGATTTGGGCAAAAAGAGGATAGTCTTGGTAATCGAGGCTGACCGTATGACTGAGGAGGCAGCAAATTGTTTCTTGAAAACCCTGGAAGAACCTCCTGTTGATACAATCTTTATCCTAACCTCATCCCGTCCCAATTTTCTATTACCGACAATCCGCTCACGATGTCAGATTGTCCCATTCAACTATTTAAAACCCTCACAAATTACCGAAATTTTATTCGAAGGTAAAGATGAATTCCTGCTTGGCAGTCCGGGAGAAATTCTGTTTCTTAAAGAAAATAACTTAATAGATAGGGTATATGACATCTTTAAGAATGCGCCATTGTCTATAGTCACTGTGGCAAACAAGGCAAAGGAACTCGAAAGGAAAAGACTTGTTGAAATATTTTACCCACTTTTACTCTTGTATCGCCTTGCCTTTTATAAAAAACTGGCTATTAAGATTAACTCACCATATGAGCAAGAAATTATAAAAAAGGCAAATGGAATTTCACTTGATAAAATTTTGAACACGGTTATGATGCTCAATTATAATATCAATCTTCTTGAGCAAAATCCAAACCATCTTTTGTTGCTTTTTGATACATTGCTAAAGTTACCGTGATAAAAAAAGAACAAACAACGAATGACAAATCGGACTGCCCTGCCTTATAACGACTAACGGATTGCTTTTAAATGAAATTTATCTGCAATGGAATGCTCGGCAGACTATGCAAATATTTAAGAATCTGTGGTATTGATACAGCATATTCAAACGAGGGGATGAAAATCCTTATTTCAGCAAAAAAAGAAAATCGGATAATTCTTACTAGAAATACCATACTAAGAGGAAAAGAAGGAATCTTTTTCATTGAAATGAACGACCCAATTATCCAACTTAAAAGAGTTATCACACAGTTTAATTTGAAAGATAAAATGAGTTTTTTCTCACGTTGTCTCTTATGTAATGAGCTGCTCTTCTTTATTGAAAAGGAAAAAATCCATAACCGCGTTCCTTACTATACCTATAAAAATTTCGATGAATTTGCCGAATGTCCAAATTGTAAGCGGGTATACTGGAAGGGTAGCCATTATCAAAAGATGCTGAATGATATAGAAAAAATGCTTAGATGAAACAGATAAACACTGAAGCCAAAATTTTATTTCCCGAACCCTGTATAATCCCAGAGGAATTTATCCAGTGTAAACAAATTCAGATTCCCAAAATGTGTGCTTATTATGTTATTTTTGGCTTTTTGCTTTTTCTAAACTGTATCCCTTACATTCAACAAAGAGAAAGAATAAATTTATTCAGGGTGGCGATTGTTTGCGGTGTTGACGCTGCTGTTATTGGTGGTTTCAAAGACAATAAATTTTATGAAGGCTACCCTGTCACATTAAACGATGTGTTCCCCCTTTACTTTAAATCAAAGGGTGGCAAGGTTATTGTTAACGGTGTTCCATACCGGGGTAATCTTGAGATAAAGAAATTCGGCGAACAGATTTGGGTGATCAATGCAGTAAACATTGAGGATTATCTCAAAGGTGTGGTGCCATGCGAAATCGGGCAAATCACAAAAAATCTACTTGAATCAGCAAAGGCACAAACGGTAGCAGCAAGAACCTATGCCTATGCCCATTACGATCAATATCAGGAGCTCGGGTTTGACCTCTATGCAACAATCCAGGACCAGGTTTATGCTGGTATTAATGCTGAGGATGAGTTAATAAATATTGCAATCAAAAAGACGAGAGGCGAAATACTGACCTACCACGGTCGGTCAATTGAGGCAAAATACCATTCCACCTGCGGAGGGAGAACTGCAGACTTTAATGATGCCTGGCCAGGTATTGCACCTGCCTATCTAAGGAGTGTCAAATGTGATTATTGCCAGGATAGTCCCCATTATACATGGACAAAAGTTTTAGATAGAAATAGTTTCTTTCAAAACCTTAGGTCCCGCCTCGCCAAAATTGACATTAATCTAACAGAAAAAGAATTCATCAAAGGTTTTCGATTGATAAAGAACCCTGTTAGCAGGCATGTTGTCAAAGTAATTTTGGAGACGACTACAAATGAATATCCAATTGAAACCTATAATGTTAGAACACTTCTTGGTGACTTCAATGACCCTGGTGGATTATTAAAATCTAACTACCTTACTATAAAGGCAAAAGGTGATAGCATAATAATTGATGGACAGGGCTATGGTCACGGAGTAGGAATGTGCCAGTTCGGTGCAATTGGTATGGCAAGGAAAGGCAAAAACTACAAACAGATTCTCTATCACTATTATCCCGGCACAAAGGTAATCCACAAGTAGTATTATTTGAGAAATTACTGTAATGCGCACACACATCCTTACCACCTTGACAAAAAATAAATTTTAATTATAATTTATCATGGAGGTGATTATGAAGAGATTAATCATACTTCTTCTGTCAGGGTTTTTTCTACCATTCATAGCAAGTGGCGAGCATTTTTTCATTTGGAATTACGACCCACTCGACATATTCTATGATGCCCAGATAGGTGATTCAATCGATTGTTCTTACTGGGTTGAGCAGACCCTAACTGCTAATGGCCACACCTTCATTAAAGAGACCTTTCTACCCACCGACCTTAGTGCCTATGATGCCGTTTTCGTCCTCCTTGGCTGGTTTCGGTGCTGAGGGGATAACTGCATAGTTGCTCCGTCGGAGCAAACCACATTAATAAATTATCTCAATTCTAACAAGGGCGTTTACATCGAAGGTGCTGACTTTGGATTTGATAACTACGCTACCCAACTTTATCAAATGTTCGGCTGCACTTATCTCGGGGATGGCAATCCAACTGGTAATATCAGCTCGATCACTGGTCAGGATGGCTCCATCGCTGCCGGTAAAAATTATGATTACCTCTACCAACAAGGGCCTGATAATTATGTCGACTATATTGGCCCGAACGGTGGGACGATATTCTTCAAATCACAGGAAGGTCTTGGTAGGGCAATCAATTATAGTGGACCGAGCAATAATTACCGTGCAATACACTCCCCATTCATCTTTGGCGCCCTTCGGAATGGCACCAGCACAAAAAATGAATTGATGGTGATATATGTTAATTATCTGCTTGGTGGAACCAGTATTGTATTATCAGATAACATGCCAATTCAGAATCTTGCAATTTCACCTAATCCGGTCATCAAGGATGTCAATATCAAATTCAGCCTCGACCGAATGAGTCAAGTAAAAATCACGGCATACAACATTGCCGGGCAGAGGGTTTATCAATTGATTGACCGAAAACTTTTCCAAGGCATTTATCAATTCATCTGGAATTGCAATGACGCATCGGGTAGAAGGCTGAGCAGTGGTAGCTATATTTTAAGAATCGAGAATGAGCAGGCGGTAATCAATAGTGCTTTTGTGATTATAAAATAAATAGTAAAAACTTAGGCAGTATTTTAGGCAGTATTTAATGAAGGGACACGCCATGGCGTGTCCCTTCATTTTTTGAGGTATAAAAAGTCTTGACTTTATTTAAATTTTATGGTATATTTTATGTTATGAGATATGAGAAATCGCTAATTGCAACTTTAAGGGTAGATCCCAAGGATGCGGAAAGCAAAAGCCATCGGTTACTTCTCCGTGCTGGTTTCATCAGACAGCTTGGGGCTGGTATCCATACCTACCTGCCACTTGGTTGGCGCGTATTGATGAAGATTTCAAATATTATCCGTGAGGAAATGGACCGCATCGGTGCCCAGGAATTATTGATGCCGGCAATCTCACCAAAAGAGACCTGGGAGGAATCGAGGCGCTGGTTTGATTTTGGAGAAGATATGTTCAGGCTCAAGGACCGGAAAGGAAGAGACTATTGCCTCTGCCCGACTCACGAAGAGATAATTACTGATATAGCTCGTGCAAAAATCCGCTCATATCGTGACCTGCCACAGACCTGGTATCAGATTCAAACTAAATTTCGTGATGAACCGAGACCGCGTTTCGGTGTCATCCGCTCACGGCAATTTATCATGAAAGATTCTTATAGCCTTGACCGTGATGAAAAAGGTCTTGATGAAAATTTTAATCTCCACAAACAGGCATATTCAAGAATCTTCACAAGGTGTGGACTCGAATTTATAATTGTCGACGCATCGGGCGGTCTGATGGGAACAGGTGAATCAAAGGAATTCATGGCGCTTGTCGAAGGTGGTGAAGACCAAATTATCACTTGTCAGCAATGTGACTATCGTTCAAATATTCAGGTCGCTGAAGGAAAGGGCGAATACAAATCTTTTACTGATATTCGTATTGAAGAGTTGGCAACACCAAATCAGAGAACCGTTGAGGAAGTAAGTGCATTTCTAAACATCACACCCCAGAATCTCGTAAAGAGTATGTTCTACACCGCGCCTGGGAAAGAACCTGCTTTGATTCTAATCCGTGGCGATTACGAAATAAACGAAGATAGGCTAAAAAGGAGATTAGGGTTTGATTATAAACCAGCAAACGCTGAAGAAATAATTAAATATTTCGGTGCTGAGCCTGGCTTTATTGGTCCGCAGGGAATTAATAATGTACCAATTTATGCCGACGATTTATTAAAGGATACAAAGGGCATGATTACGGGCGCAAATCACAATGGTTATCACATAAAGGGTTTGAACCTGAACCGTGATACTCAAGTAAAGGAGTTTCTCAATTTAAGGATGATAAAGCCTGGGGATAGATGCCTGAAATGTGGTGCAGAACTCCGCTTAAGAAATGCATTAGAATTAGGGCACATATTCAAATTAGGAACAAAATACTCGGTTAGTTTGGGTGCAAATTTTTTGGATGAGGATGGTAAAGAAAAACCCGTTGTTATGGGTAGTTATGGCATCGGGCTTGAACGCATAATGGCATGCGCCTGTGAGCAGAAGGGTGATGAACGTGGTGCGGTCTGGCCTATATCAATTGCCCCTTTTGAAATCTATATTATAATTTTAAATCCATTCGATAAAGCAATTATATCCGTTACTAACGAAATCCTCAAGGCATTAACTGAAGCAGGATTTGCAATCATTCTTGATGACCGAGATGTTTCAGCAGGTATTAAATTCTACGATTCTGAACTATTGGGTATTCCAATACGAGTCACAATTGGACCTCGAGGACTTAATGAAAATAGATTTGACATCGGTATTCGAGAGACCGGCGAGATTTTTAAGACCGATAGAAATTCTATAAAAGGGAAATGCCAAGAAATAAAGGATATGCTATATCGGAGGATAAATGAATAACCTCGACTTAGAAAAAATTTCGAATACCATAAAAGAAATCTTAGAAAACCTTGAATTGAGATTTTATGATTTCCAATATAATAGTGTATCAAAAATTTTGCGCATTTTTATTGATAAAGAGGGTGGTGTTACAATCGATGATTGCAAGAAGACAAGCATGAAGATTTCAGAGATACTGGATAACTTGGATTTAATCGTCTCCCCTTATACCTTAGAGGTATCATCGCCCGGTATTGAGCGCGAGCTAAAACGACCTGAACATTATAAATGGGCAGTGGGAAAGTTTGCTGAAGTAATTCTCAAAGACCAAAGAATTAGAGGATATATCAGAAATGCTGAAGAATCCGGTGTTATTATTGCCGCTAGTGGCGCCGAGAGTTTAATACCTTACTCCTCAATATTAAGGGCAAAAGTGATTGAGGAGATAGAATATGGCAAACGAAGATAATATAATTATTGAAACTATCAAGTCAATTGCCCGCACAAGAGGTGTAAAATTTGATTATGTAATTGATTCACTTGCCGAGGCATTAAAGAGCGGTGTGAAGAGAAAATTTGGCAAGGGCATCGAATCTGAAGTAATAGTTAATAAATCAACGGGTGAAATTAAAATCTTTATTGTTAAAAAGATTGTTGAAACGGTTACTGATGCGGAAAAAGAAATATCATTCGAGGAAGTTCAGAAAATGGGCAAGGATTATAACATTGGTGGTGAATTTCGTATCCCGGTGGACATCGCTGTCTTAGGGAGAACAGCGATTGAGTCGATCAAGCAAGCCCTGACCCAAAAGATTAGCGAGGCAGAAAAGAATAGAATCTTGGCTGAATATGAAAAGAAAGTGGGTGAAATTGTCAAAGGTATTGTAAAGGTTGTTAGTCGTAATGAGGTGCTCGTTGATTTGGGACCGGTTGAAGCAACGATACCAAATTATGGTATAATGCGCACAGAACACTACCGCCTGGATACGCCCATTCGGGCAGTAGTATTCAAGGTTGACCGTGTCCAATGGGGACCAAAAATTATTTTATCACGAACCGACCCGAAATTTTTGGAGCGCCTCCTTTTCTATGAAATTCCCGAAATCAAAGATGGAATAATTCAGATTATTAAGATTGTCCGTGAACCGGGTGTAAGGGCAAAGGTTGCTGTTCAAACCTTAGACCCAAAAATTGACCCTATCGGCGCTTGCGTGGGTTATCGAGGTAGTCGCATCCAATCTATAGTAAAGGAGTTGTCTGGCGAAAGAATAGATGTCATTCAATGGAGTAAGGATTTAAACCTACAGGTCTCAAGAAGCCTCTCGCCAGCAAAAGTTAAAGAAGTGCTAAATGTTGAGGAAGGACATGTTTTGGCAATTGTTCCAGATGAAGACTATTCAAAGGCAATTGGTAAAAATGGCGTCAATGTCGACCTCGCTTCAAAATTAACCGGAGTGGAAATTGAGATTAAAAAGATATCTGAACATGAAAGGGAATTGCAAGAAAAAGTACTTGTCGAAATTAAAATAGAGGATGTAAAGGAATTGAATGACGATTTGAAAAAATTATTGATTGAAAAGGGATACACCAATGTTTTAAGTATACTTAAGGCACCACCTGAAGAATTGAAATTTCTCCTTTCCGTAGACGACGAGCAACTTTCTAAATTAATTGAGGTATTGAAACCAAAAGAAGAACCAAAGAAGGAGAGTGAGAGTGCCCAAGAAAAAAGTTCATAGTGTTGCAAAGAGTTTGGGACTATCTAGCGACGCACTGATTAAACTATTAGAGGAAATTGGCATTTCGGCAAAAGGCCATATGTCTACGCTCACTGATGAAGAAATAAGCAAAGTCAGGGCGAAAATCTCTGAAGAAAAGAGGCGGGTCAAGAAAGAATTTGCAAGACACGAAGGCGCACCAACAATAAAAGAAAAACGGAAAAAGATTAACGAGGCGGAGATTCGTCAGACTATAAAATCAACACTTGCCAAGATTGAAAAGGGAGAAACAAAGAAACACTATAAACGTGAAGAAGTAGCACAGACACCAACAGTAGTTCAAGAAAAAATGATCGAAGTCGTAGAATTTATGACTGTTGCGGAATTTGCACAGGCATTAGAAATTCCTGTTAGTGAAGTGATAAAGAAATGCCTCGATTTAGGTATCATGGCGAGTTTAAATCAACGCCTTGACATTGACACCATCTCAGTTCTTTGCGATGAATTTAATTGTAAGATGAAACTTGTCTCAGTAGAAGAACATGTAGAGACTGAACAAAAGACTCAGGAAATTGAAAGACCACCAGTGGTTACCGTTATGGGGCATGTTGACCATGGTAAGACGACCCTTCTTGATGCAATTACAAAGCTTCGTGTGGCAGAGACTGAGTATGGAAAGATCACTCAGAAAATGGCTGCCTATCAAATTATATACCATAATAAACCTATTACCTTTTTAGATACACCGGGTCATGAAGCATTCACAGCGATGAGGGCGAGAGGTGCGCAAGTTACTGATATTGTTGTTTTGGTTATTGCCGCAGATGATGGTGTTATGCCACAAACCATTGAGGCAATCGACCATGCTCGCGCGGCAAATGTTCCGATTATTGTATGTATAAATAAAATAGATATATCAAATGCAAATGTTAATCTGGTCAAAACACAACTTGCGAAGGCAAATGTGCTGATTGAGGATTTTGGTGGTAAGACAATATGTGTTGAAACATCTGCCTTGAAAGGTATTGGCATATCTGATTTATTAGACGCTATATTAGTGAAGGCGGCAGAGGTAAATCTGAAAACGCCGCTTAAAAAGAATGCAAGAGGCGCAGTACTTGAAGCACGACTCGATCGGGGCAAAGGCAATATTGCAACAATTCTTGTTCAAGAAGGTGTTCTCCACAAAGGCGATGCCTTTGTATGTGGTTCACAGTTTGGAAGGGTTCGAGAGTTGTTAAACGAGCATACGGAGAGGGTTGAAGAGGCCTCGCCCTCGACACCGGTTCTGGTTTTAGGTTTTAATGGACTTCCTCAGGCTGGAGAGATCTTTTTTGTTGTCGAAGATGAAAGACGGGCGCGTGAGATTGCCTACCAGAGAGAACTTATGGAAAGAAGCAGGAAGATGAAAACAAAAAAGGCAAAGCTTACACTCTTGGAGTTGCAGGAAAAGATTAAATCTGGCGAAACAAAAGAACTAAAAATTATCCTGAAAGCCGACACCGCCGGTTCCCTTGAGGTCCTCGATGAAAAACTGAATGAATTGAATATGGAGGATGTTCGAATAGATATCATTCATAAGGGAGTAGGAAAAATAAATGTCTCGGATGTTCTATTGGCTGAAGTAACTAATGCGATTTGCGTAGGATTTCATGTGGGACCAGATACGAATGCACTTGAATCAGCCGAGCAAGAAGGAGTTGAAATCCGAACATATCGTCTAATCTATGAGGCCTTGGATGATTTACGTTCAGCAATGTTGGGTATGCTCGAACCTAAAACCCAAGAGATTCTTATTGGTGAGGTAGAGATTCGCGAGATATTCAACATCCCCAAGGTAGGATTGATCGCTGGCTGTTATGTAAAAGACGGCAAGATTATTCGAAATGCAGTTATTTCATTATTTAGGGAAGGAAAGGAAATTGCTCGTTCAAAGGTTGCCTCACTAAAAAGATTTAAGGAAGACGTAAAGGAAGTTTTGGCTGGTTATGAATGTGGCGTTGGCCTTGAGGGCATCACCAATATAGAAAAGGGTGATATCCTTCAGGTATACAAAGTAGAAGAGGTATCTAAAGAGAATGTCTGACAAATTTTTTGTCGGTTTTTGTAATATTGATTTGCATATTCATAATTGCAATTCTCTTAAGGAAAAACGAAGGGTTATTGCCAGCCTGAAGGAAAAATTGAAGAATAACTATAATGTAGCAATCTGTGAATTTGGTAATTTATCACTGTGGCAACGGGCACAATTTGGCGTTGTAACATGTAGTAATGACCGAATTCTAGTTGATTCTACATTAAAGGCGGTTGCTGATTATATTCAAAAAGTACCGGCCGTAACTTTACTAAATTTCGAATCACAAATTACTTAGGTATGAATCTTTTATCTTATCTATTCTTTATATCATTCTTTGGGACCTTTATCGGCCCATCTTATGCCTTCGTAAAATGAGACCTCAGCGCATTGCCTCACTCTTAGAAAAGCAAATACCGTACATTATTAATCAGGACCTGAAGGACCCGCGATTAGGGTTTATAACCATAACCGAGATTGTTGTTAGCCCTGATTTGAAAGTCGCGGTGGTATACTTCTCAAGCCTCGGCGATAAAAATCAAAGTCTCGAGGCCTTAAAAAGGGCAAAGGGTTATATCAAAAAGACTTTGGCACAACGTATTAGACTTAGGTTCATACCAGAACTTGAATTCAGGATTGATAATAGTTATGAATATGGTAGGCATGTAGATGAATTATTTAAAGAAATTAGTAAGAATAATAAAAAAAAGTAAGCGGGTTGTTATTGGCACCCATATTGACCCAGATGGTGATGGGATTTGTGGTGCCCTTGCCTGCGCAGCACTTGTAAGATACTGTAATAAAAAGAATAAACCCATTCTTTTTTGCCACTCACCAATATCTTCAAAATATCAATTTCTTATAAAAGACCAACAATTTACAAATCAACTTACCGATTTTGACCTTTTAATATTAGTTGACTCTGCAGATATTTCACGCGTCTTCCCGGACATCAGTGATTGTGAATTATCAAAATTTAATCTAAAAATGGTAATAAATATTGACCATCATAAAAGTAATAACCTTTTTGGTGAATTGAAAATTATTGATGAAAACGCCTCATCCGTTTGTGAGCTTATATATCAGTTATTTAAGCAATTGAGAATAAAGATTACCGGGCACCTTGCTGAAATCTTCTACTGTGGTATCTACAGCGAGACGGGCGGTTTTATCTATCCCAATACAAGTAAAAATGTTTTAACAATTGCTGCGGAGTTGATTGGTCTTGGTGTAGAACCTGAACCCTTAGTAAAAAAACTTAATGCCAAAACAGTAGCTGGAACACTACTTTTGAGTGAGGTGCTTAATACAATAAGGATTAAGGATTGGGTGGGCACTATGTATCTTACCCAGGACATGCTTGATAAACACCAAGCGGATGTAACTGATTCAGAGAATTTCATTTCTTTCCTGCAGGCGATTAATGGCATCCATATCTCGGTTTTTCTCAGAGAGGAAAGAGAGGGCGTTCGCATCAGTATGCGTAGCGATGGTATCGTTGATGTTGATAAGATCGCAAGAAAATTTGGTGGTGGTGGTCATCGCCTTGCCGCTGGGGTTAGAATGAAAAAGGATATCGAAACGGCACGGAAAGAAATTTTGCATGCAATATCTAAAGAACTAAAATTAAAGGGTAATTCAATTAAAGGTAAGAAATAAGGTGAAGGTATTTATTAACAAAAAGACCTCTTTTACCTCTGATTCAGTCTGCGCAATTGGTGGGTTTGATGGCATTCATAGGGGTCACCTTGAGATTATAAAACATGCAAAAAAACTGACTGGTTCAAGAAAAAAACTTGGCATCATAACCTTTATCCCTCTGCCGATTTTTGTTCTGAAGAGATTGAAGACTCTCTATCTCACGCCAAAAGAGGAAAAAGAAGAAATTCTACGGGATTTAGGTATTGATTTTATATATTATTTTAAATTTAATAAAAGTTTCTCTCAACTCAATCCAGCTGACTTTGTCAAATTGGTCTACTCTGAAATTGCCCCATCAATAGTTATTGTTGGTGAAAACTTTCGTTTTGGCAAAGATAGAAAGGGCACGGTTATGATGTTTAAGGAATTGGCTAAAGATTATTTTTCAGTTGAAATTATAGCCGATATAGAGGATGAAGGAACAATATCAAGCACACGTATTCGAGAACTTCTTCTATTGGGAAACATTAAAGCCGCCAATCATCTTTTGGGCAGAGAATACTCAATCAGTGGAAGGGTAATCAAAGGTCGGGGTAAAGGAACAAAACTCGGTTTTCCAACAATCAATATTAGAGTCCAAGAAGAAAAATTTTTACCCTTAGATGGTATATACAAGGTAAAAACCATATATGACAAAAAAGAACTTCTTGGCGCAATGTTTTGCTATCATAACCTGATAGAAATCTACATTATCAATTTTTCAGGCAATCTATATCAAAAAGAAGTTAAGATAAAACTTCTCAAACGCATTAGAGATATTGAAAAATTTCCTGACGACGACTCACTAAGAACCGCCATCGCCAGGGATGTCGAAAAAGTAAAAAAGGAAGCATAACGATTGTGCAAAATCAACCAAAAAATTATCGCATTTTGATATTGACAATGTCAAAAAAATTTGGATAATTAATTGTGCAAGAAATCATGATGAAAGAGGTCAATTTATGCCTGGTCGAGTGATTTTTGAATATGATGCTGGGCGGAATATTGTCTTCACAGAAGATCATTGGGAAGTCAAGACGAAAGAAGATGTGAATGATTTTTTTGAGGAGTACAGAAAATTTTTTAACGAGCTTGGTAAGAAGGTCTACATGATATCCAATATTAATAATCTTCTCGTTCATGCCGGGATTGCCGAATATTATGGGGAAGCTGCCCGGACAACAGTGGGTGAATATATACTTGGTTTCGCTCGTTGGGGAACAAATGACTGGGCACGCATGACAGTTCGCACTACATCACTGAAAGCCGGGATGACACCAAACATTTACGATACGCAAGAAGAAGCAATACAGGCAATCGAAGAAATGCAAAAGTCTGTGGAAGATAAATCTTGAAACTATTTAAATTCTTCTTAATTCCATCACCTTATGTAATACACCAAGTGATCTGATAAATATAATAAAAGAACTCATTTTGAACATAAATACAACAACACCGGTTCCTGAGAGACCGATAATTGGTAAAAGCACGACACCACCGAGAATTCCGCCCAACCATCCGCCGAAGAGGTCGGACCCGTATAGCAAACCTGCCGCACAACTCAAGTTGGACTTTTTTTGTGAAGACAGATATATACTATTAGCCAGTGGAAATTCGAGCCCCATTAATAGCCCGGAGAAAAATGAAAGTATAAGAAATATAAATGGTATATTTGAAATAAAATCAACCATAAGAAAAATAGATGACAGAATAACCGAAAAGACAATTATGGATATCTCTATCCATAAAAAAAGAAGATATATTTTTTCTATGCGGACAAGAAGATGAGTCGCAATCTTACCACCCATTGCTACCCCTGCCATAAATGCCGTTACTATTACACCAATCCAATAGAATAAATAACCATACAGTGTTTGGAAGGCAAAGACGATAGCTAATTGAAATAACATGCCAGCAAATCCCGTAGTCGCTATACATATTGGTATGCTCATCTTAGACAATCCTTTAAACTTCAATTGAAGGGCTATCAATAGAACTACAAACACTATAAGAAAAATAAGAAATATCTGTAGATTTATTCTCTCAAATAATTTGAACAGCTTCTGAAGATAAGGTGAGAAGCGTTCATTCCAATAGGTAATGCTATAGAATACACCAAGGGGGTGAAAATCCTTATTTATTCTATTAGTACCACCCTCAAGCATTCTTGAAAACCAACCAATCCAGCGTGGATGTAATTTGTATTCAATATAATTCGATGTCAGTAAACTTACCTTTAATTTCCTCGTGTATAATCTTTGGTTAAGTTCTTTATGGTTGATTAATAAAATTCCTTCAGACTGAGAAATGAGATAAAGATTTGTCTCATCACCCGGTATTATCTTTACATTTGTAAAGACATCTTTTAGGGTATTAAGTATACACCGGTTGAGATTCAGTAATTCTTCAGTAAAGTAGGTTATAGACCCGGGTAAATTAATAACTAATAAGCCCCCTTGTTTTAGTCTGTTTTTGACAAGCAAAAAGAACTCTTTGGTAAAGAAACGATTTATCTGCAGGTCTCGAGGATTGGATAATCCTATTAGGACCAAGTCATAATTATTAAATGTGTTCCTAATGAAATACCGGCCATCTACATAATTAATTTTCACCTGAGATGAAGTAAGTTCAACATTGGTTAAGAAAGTAGGAAATTTATTAACCAACTCTAATATTAATGGGTCCAACTCTACATAATCAATTTTTTTTACAGGATGCTTTAAGACCTCGTTTATTACCCCTCCTACGCCGCCACTAATGATGAGTATTTCTTCAGGTCTCGGATGATAAAGCATAGGTAGATGAACAAATTCCTCAATGAAGGTTATATTCGGCATTGGTGTTGTGATTATCGGAATGCCATTCGAGAAGAAAGTATACTGTTCCTCTCTTTTTGTAACCACTATATTGCCATAGATAGAATTTTGATAATGAAGGACATGCTCTCCTTGCCATTGTTTTGTTATCGAATTCTTCTGAATTACATCTGCACCATCCGTAAATAATACGAGGCTGAATAGAAGTAAAAGCCCAACAGACATAGAACCAACCGTTCGGGGTAGAGTCTGGGTATTACGCCAAAATACCCCTAATATTATCAAACACATAATAAAGTTTAAAATTGCGGTGCCCAATGCAATCTGCATTGAATGAAAATGGAGGACAATAAAGTAAATAAAAAAGGTGCCACCAATCAAGGTGCCGATGGTTTCATAAACATAGACCATACCAACAGAAATGGCACTTTGAGAATTTTTAATAACCGAGTTGTATATTGAACAACCAAGGGTGAATAATGTGCCATGCATGAGACTTGTAAAGGAAAGGATGAGGAAGGAAGAAAAAAATATCTGTGATATACCTAATGCCTCACCAACAGAGATACCCATAAATAATTTGATAGTTCTACTAAAATATATTGCAACCGGAAAGGAAAGAGAAAAAAGTAATTGAACTATAACAAATAACACAATCTTAAAATTTTGACGCTCAATTATCCTTGCTAAAAAGAAGACACCAATAGCTTCAAGGATAAGCCAGTTTGAGAGAATAATTCCGATTGACAGTTCATTTCCATGGAATGTTATCAATAATTCCCTTAATAATAACACCTGGGCAATAATACCACTGAAGCCCATTATAATTATGGCTAAGATAATGCGCGCCTTCATTGTTTAGTAATCAGATGATGTATCGGAAGATATTTAACTACCAGATTCCGGGAATTTGGTAACCGCAGAATTTACATGCTCCATTCTTTAGATTATTTTCTAAGACTTGAAAATGGATACGACGGATTAGCCGCTTTTGGCAATTAGGACAAAATGTCGAATTAAACTCGTGTCCAGGTACATTACCAATCGTTACATACTTTAAACCTGCACCCTTGGCAATCTTGTATGCCTTTTCTAAGCTTTTTATGGGTGTTGCTGGGATATTTATAAGTTTATAATTAGGGAAGAAGCGAGAAAAGTGTAATGGCACATCGTCACCCAAATTTTCCTTAATCCAAAGACACATCCTCTTCACATCGTCGGGATTGTCATTCAGCCCAGGAATATGGAGATTCACAATCTCCAGCCATACCTTTTCTGCCTTTATAATCTTTAATGTTGTAAGAATCGGTTCCAATTTAGCAGAAGAAGTATCTTGATAAAATTCTTTGGTAAAACCCTTTAAATCAATGGTGACCGCATCAGTATATTTAAGCAATTCCTTTAGTGGTTCGGGACTCATTGAGCCATTGGAATGAAATAGTATATTCAAACCTTTTCTCTTTGCAATCTTAGCAATATCATAAATATACTCATAAAATGAAGTCGGCTCATTATAGGTGAATGAAAGGGTGGGAATCTTATTCCTTATCGCAATATCAACCGCCTCTTCGGGTGAGAGTTCATAGATGTAATCCATCTCTTCGATTGACCTCTGAGAAAGATGCCAGTTTTGACAAAATTTACAACGAAAATTGCAACCTGCGGTACCAAAACAAAGTATTTCAGTGCCGGGAAGCATATGCAGGGCGGGCTCTTTTTCTATAGGGTCTATTTGAACGGCTGAGGGTCTGGCATAAACCAAACTATAAAGCCAGCCATCAATATTTATTTTATTGCGACAGAAGCTCCTTTCACCGTTCTTCAACATACATGCACGAAAACAGACCCCACACTGGGCAACGCTATTGTCGAGCTTTTTATAGAACATTGCCTCTTTTAATGATTTTTTATTCAATCTTACATTACCCCTATTGAGCGAATCAAATAAAGTTTGCCCAAAACCTATTCCTAATAGAAAGATACAACTTCTCCTCAGAAACTCACGCCGTGACAACCTCTCCTTAAAAATGCCCTGTGTCTTGAAACTCAAATGCGATTTTTGTAATTTATGATTATTAATAGCCATGCGCTAACCAATAATTTTATTATAATAAATTTTTAACTTCTGTCAATACAAGCTCTCCCTATTCCTTTATTCTTTCAAACTCCATTGTTGATAAATCAATCGCAACATATGTGAATCTACCTGTTTGACCAGGTTGAATGCAGATGGTATTGCCTATTTTTCCGAACCACCGACCAGAAACTTCAGGTGATTCATGGATATGACCATGAAGTGAAAGTTTAGGCTGATTCTTCGACAAAAAATTATAAACTGCCTTTGAACCAACTGTGCTACCATCATAGCATACATCGAGTCCTAATTTGCAAGGTGGCATGTGTATAATATAAATGCAATTTGACATATTATCAGGGCGGACGAGTTTATTCAATTCATTCTCAATTGTTGGTAGTTTATTTATATAGGAAAACCAATCATCTATCTCTTTCAAACCATCAAAATTAGACAACAATGCCTTGCCGTACTGCCTTACAAATACACAGTTATCGACATCCCTTCGGCATCTATCCTTCAGGCGAAATGGATAATTAACTACTAAATTAAAACCAATAAACTCAAAATCACTTATTTTAACCTTGCTTTGCGATAGATTTTTCACAAAAGAAAACTTAAGGCAGCTTTCCTCAAAAATTTTGTCAAACATTTTCAGGTCATCATTTCCAAGAAAACTTAGATAAAAAATTTTTGCTGATTCAAATAGCATAAAATGGTTTACAAGATAATCTGTAATGAACTCCCCTTGTTTGAATAGTTCGTTTTCGGGCAGCATGTCACCACCATTTATGACTACATTTGCATTAAAATTTTTTGCGGCACGATAAAGCCGTTCATATCTGAACCTATCACCGTGTAGATCACTTACATATATTATCTTCATTTTTCAACTCCCCTTCTAATTCAATCTCCTTTCTAACTTTATCTTTGTCCCTGCCTTTACGGGTATATTTCTTTTTATTCTTGTGAACCTTAGTGGGTCTATGGGGAGTTCTTATTTTGTAACCTCGCCTTATCTTAATAACATTCCTGTTCTTTTTATTTTGCATCATTTAAAAATTATACCAAGGATATGTTAATTGTCAATTCTATATCTTGACTTGAGTCGATTTTTGAATATGCTTTATTAAAAGAGATAGGAGGTTAATATGAAAAATTATCTTATTCTAATAATATTGCCCATGCTATTTTCTGCCGGGCAAAAAAGACCTTTGGCAACAGTTGAACCAAAAGAGATTTATGATTCATTTGCAGTTGAACAGAAAACACTTTTGCAAAAATTCGGTTTTTTCGCAGAGAAATCTACCCATAAAAAATTTAGCGATTTATATAAATCTTTAAAAGACAGAAATTTGCCAATTTATGTAACCACCGATTGTGTTCTCCATACCTATCATATTCTTTATGATTACTCATTAAGAATTCTAGAGATGAATTTTCTTTCTCCATCATTAAATTCACTCACCGAAATAATGGTTAATGAAAATAAAAATTTTTTAGAGAAAACAAAAGGCAATATAAAAGAAGCAGCCCTTCACAATCTTGCCTATTTCGAAATTGTTGCAAAACTTCTGAACCCTGATTTTGTTGTCTCGAAATCAACAGAAGCACTGGTAAATCAAGAATTGAATCTCATTAATGAAGCTAAAGAAATCACATATTCCCCGATATTTGGATATCGTGAGGATTACTCTCAGTATAAACCAAGAGGACATTATACAAGAAATGAAACCCTACAAAGATACTTTAGAGCAATGATGTGGTACGGCAAAATGACCTTTCGTCTGAAACCAGAAAAGGGCGATGATAATAACAAAGGTAAGGTTGAAACAGTAAAGGCGCTTTTAATTCTTGAGGCAATAAAAAATCATCTCGAAGAATGGAAAAAAATCAATGCGCCGGTCATTCTTTATGTTGGCAAGAGCGATGATTTAACGATATTAGAGTATTTTGAAATAAAAAATAAATTATTTCCGAATGACAACCCAATGGCAATCGCTACGGATGACCGAAAATTGGAAATTTTCATTAATGAAGCACTAAAATATCGCCCGCCAAGAATTCTCTCGACGATGGTGGCAGACACATTAAAGTTTGAGGAAGTTACGAAAGGGATGAGATTTTTTGGGCAGAAATTTATTCCCGATTCTTATATTTTCCAGAACCTCGTTTATGATAAAGTAGGAACACGCGAAGACCCACGTTTATTTCCAAATGGTCTTGATGTCTACGCCGTGCTCGGTTCAAGCCGTGCATTTGATATTCTTGTGGAAAAATATGATGCAAACCATTTCTTAAATTATGAGCAACAAATTAAAAAACTGATTGATGAATTCAATAGCCTCGATGATGACGATTGGCTTATAAACCTTTACTATGGCTGGCTTTATACACTAAAATCACTTCTATTACCAATTCCGAAATTTCAACCTGCATATCAGGATAAATGTCTGCAAACTGCCCTGGGAAGTTGGGCAGAATTAAGACATGATACAATCCTATATGCAAAACAGTCATATACCATGGAACTAACAGCCATACCCCCTCAACCCAAACTTGTAAAGGGGTATATTGAACCAATCCCTGAATGCTACAAAAGATTAAAAAAACTGACAGATATAAGCAAGTTCGAATTAGAGAAGCAAGGCTACCTTGATGAAGTGGTCAAATCTAAATTTGAAGAATTCTCAAACTTACTCGACGCCCTAATGCGAATTTCAGAAGCGGAAATAAAAGAAATAGAATTGAACGAAATGGATTTCCAATTGATACATAATATTGGCGGCACATTGGAAAATCTCGAATCATTCCCGGGCGCAGACTATACGACCGAGACCGATGAAAGTGCCGCGCTTATTGCGGACGTCCACACTGATCCAAATACAAAACAGGTTCTTGAGGTTGCGAATGATGTTCCGGCTTTATTATACACCACAATTGAAATTAACAAAAAACCTCAGATATTCATTGGCGCAATCTACGATTATTATGAATTCTTACAACCCATCAGTGGGAGGTTAACTGATGAAGAATGGCAGCAATTATCGCCTAAGCCACAGAAACCAGAATGGGTCGAGTTTTTCACAAAGTAGCTTAATGATAATGGCTTGACAATTTGAATTCTATCAATATAATATAGTTGGTAAATTGTATGAGCAAAAGAGAATATAAACTTCAACATCGCAATGAAGTCAAACAATTAATATTACCAGCATTGATTCATTATTTGAAACTTCTCGAATTACCAAATTTAGAACTTGAAAATACAATTCGTGAGGAATTAGAAGAAAATCAATTAGTTGAAGAAATATCTCAGGAATTAGAGGAACCAGAGACCAGAGAAGATACGAAGGTAAAAGAAGATGTAAAAGAAGTTAATGAATTTGATATCCTCGAACTTTTTGCCGAAGAACGGAGTATATCTTATGAAAATCCAGAGGAGCAATCCGACCCACTTGATAATGTCCCTGCCAATGATGATATACTATATAACTGTTTAATGAGACAGGCGATGATGGAGTTCAAGGATAAAGAATTAGAAATTGCCATATTGGTCATTTCAAACATCGAAGAAGATGGGCATCTGGCAGCAACACCTGAGGAATTATCAAAAGAAGGTTATGAGATAGCTATCATAACAAAGATAATAAAAAGAATACAACATTTTGAACCGATTGGTTGTGCATGGTGTGATATTCGAGAACCTTTACTGGTTCAATTAAAGGTTATGGGATACAAGGACGATTCGCCCGAGTATATTTTGGTACGAGACCATCTAAAGGATTTAATGAACAACAATATAAGAAATATAATGTCTAAATTTAACATCACGGAAGAGCAACTGCTAAAGGCAAAAAAGGTTATCATGAAATTAAATCCCAAGCCTGGTTGGCGTTATTCAAACGAGCCATCGAAGTATGTTATGCCGGATTTTATAGTCTACTGGCAGGACAATAAACTCGTTGCAAGCCTAAATGATCAAAGTATCCCCCATATACGAATCAAAAATCAATACCTTGAAATGTTAAAAAGTCCAAAAAACATCCCTCCTGAACAATTAGAATTTATTAAACAAAAGGCACTATCAGCAAAAAATCTAATCATCGCCATCGAACAGCGACGTAAAACATTAACCCGAATAATTAATAGTCTTCTGGAACACCAGCGGGACTTTTTTGAGAAAGGGTATAGTTATTTAAAACCAATTACTATGACTGATTTTGCGAAACAGTTGAATGTTAATCCATCAACTATCTCCAGGGCAATTGCCAATAAGTTTCTGGAATCACCCTGGGGTATTCATAAATTGAAATTCTTCTTCAATGTTCCGGTTGGGAATACAGATAAGCGGGTTATCTTTGGTAAGATAAAAGAGATTATTGAATCTGAGGACAAAACCTCGCCCCTCTCAGATACCCAGATTGTAAAGAAATTAAGCCGGGCAGGAATTATAATCTCTCGGAGAACAATTACAAAATATCGAGAGCAATTAGGTATTCCAGCACAACAATTTCGAAGAAAACTTTAGTATTTGTTTAGGGCGATACTGAAACTACTCTTCTACCACCTTTTGTATAGCTGAATTTTACACGGCCAGGTATAAGTGCATAAAGTGTGTAGTCGCTACCTGTCCCAACATTCATCCCCGGGTGAATCTTTGTTCCGCGTTGACGAATGATGATTGTTCCAGCATTCACTAACTGACCATCAAATCTTTTTACACCTAATCGTTTTCCTGATGAGTCCCGACCGTTTTTTGCTACACCTGCTCCCTTTTTACGAGCCATTTAGCCTCCTTCTTTCAGTCTTTGATAATATCAACAATCTCCACTTCGCAAAAATCCTGGCGGTGTCCCTTTTTACGACGGTAGTTTTCCCTTTTAATAAATTTGTAGATAATAACCTTAGGAAGTTTACCACGTCTTCTTACAATACCTTTAACCCTTGCACCATCAACATATGGTTTGCCTACAATAGCATTGGCATCATCTTTTAGCATTATAACTTTATCAAACTCCACTTCTTTGCCTGGTTCACCAATATCTGCAGGGATAACAATCTTATCCCCTTGAGATACCAGATACTGATAACTGTTGGTCTTTATTATTGCAAACATTATTCACCACCGGGTTCCTTAGGAATTGCTGGTGCTTCTTCTTTGGGTATTGCCGGACCCGGTTGGACTGGCATCTCCTGCTGTAGTCCTTTTTCGATAGCACTCTTTGGTGTTGGTCTTTTTGATAAAAGAACCAGACTCAGGGAGGTAATGAAGAATCCAATTGCCAATCCTGATGTTAACTTCATAAAGAATGGCGTAGCACCTTTACCACCAAATAACGAATCAGTTCCACCGCCACCAAAGACACTCGACATTCCTGCACCCCTTGTCTGTTGCAACAAAACCACAAAGATTAAAACTACACAAACAAGAATATGTATAAATACAATCACGCCATAAAGCATATCTGCTCCTTTTTCGCTATTATAAATAGTCTAACACCAAACATAGTTAATTATATCTATTTTCAGGCAGATGTCAACTGATTATCTAATCCAGCAATTTACCTTACTATTATTGTCTATCGAATAAAGATTATCTTTTTCAGTTGCTTTTCGCCACCCTTGAGCAGGGTCACAAAATAGATACCCTCAGCAACCCGGTTACCCCTTTCATCACATCCATTCCATAGAGCCGTATGAATTCCTTTATTGAATATGCCATTTGCAAGTCTACCAATTACCTGACCAAGTGGGTTATAGACCGTTAAAATTGCTGACTCATTATCTTCTTCAATCTGGAAGTAGATTTTGAAACTGCTGCCTGGATTAGGTCGGATGAAGAACAAAGCCTTTCTTACATTCGCAATATTCTCATCTTCACCCACACCTGTGTGAATAGGAACTGCAAGTTTTGCCAGGGTAGCAACCGCAGTCTTTATCACCTGGGTTGCAAATGG
>Ga0315310_10000030_pt1 | contig 103806 bp, 163 predicted proteins | sample TDP5_MG_FD_203630 | JGI IMG/M metagenome (GOLD analysis project Ga0315310, IMG submission 203630) | Freshwater sediment microbial communities from Lake Towuti, South Sulawesi, Indonesia - TDP5 | ecosystem: Environmental > Aquatic > Freshwater > Lake > Sediment | place: Indonesia: South...
TGAAACTAAGAGATGCACTTTCACCTGAGGAGCTTCACCGTTTGTATTGGGGGGAAGAACTTAGTGCCGAAGAGATTGGTGCTATTTATGGGGTCTCCGGTCGAGGCGTGACTGATTATATGGAGGCTACTAACATTCCCCGTCGAAGTGGGAGCGAAGCCATTAGGGTCAGAAATAAGAAACATCCTGAGTTAGCACATCTACACCTTTGGCAATATAATGAGCGACCACATCCAAATCAAGGGAAACATCTCAGTGATGAGACGAGGCGAAAGATTGGTGAGGCGAACACCCGCCAAGTCGACTTGCGGATGGATAGCAATTTAGCCTATCTGGCAGGATTGATATACGGAGATGGTTATGTTGGGTGCAATGGCAGGCACTACAACATTGAGATAAGCGTTGACGCCCCCCTTGCTGACTATTGTATAAGACTACTCAGGGAGAGGGGGTTGCAGGCAAAGAGATATGGGAAGTGTTGGCGAGTTCAGACTTCGTCTAAGAAGCTTTACCAGTGGTTAAAGAGCCTGAGAGTTGAAGAGGAGTTAACTGAACCGTGTCTGATTAAAGCCTTCTTGTTAGGGTTTACTGACGCTGAGGGCTATGTGAGAAAGAATCGGCTAGGCAAGCCGCAACAACTAATTATAGTTAATACTGACTGTCAATTGATGAAATGGGCCCGGATGGCTTTAGTTGAGCTAGGATACCACGCTACGCTGTACCAATATGATGGGAGTCAGCGGCGACGACAGGACACCTATGTTCTGTGCCTGAATAGGCAACAGGAGGTCGCTGATTTTATAAATTCTACTCAGAGGCTCAATAATTGATAACCGAGAAACAGCGGAGGCTGCTGGACGCCCTAGTCACTCAGGCAGCGCTTAAGCTAGATACTATTTTTGGAATGGCTGAACGCCCCGAGGAAGGAAAGGGGGCTTGCAGCACTTATTCCCGTATACTAGCTGAGGTGCTGAGCGAGTTTGGCATCAAAGCCGTGGTAAGGTCTGTTTTTATAATTACAGCCAACAGGGCAGCGATAAATTACAGGCAGGGCTTAATAAGTGAGGAGGTGGCAAAAAGACTACGGGCTAAAATCCAGTACTGGGGTGATATAAGAGGGGGACAGGCATACCAACACGCTGTTTGCTATATCCCGGAGTGGGATGTTACCATTGATCTAGCAATGACGGTAAGGGGTTCGAGGCTGGTGCCGTCGCATCCATACTGGGCGGAAGATAAGAAGTTCCCCTGGTGGCTACAACAATTTGCGTTTATGACCTATCCCCTAGAATATAGGGCTTATGAGACTGAACCAGAAAAGGTGAAAATGGGGAAGGAGATTATCAGGGAGATAGTTCGGAGGTATCTGTGAAGGCCAGCGTCTACTACTGGAAAGACCCGAAGTATCTGATGACGGGTATGCACGTGCCTGGTTTCCTAGTCCCTAAGCCAACCCAGGAAGATATAGAGAGGGACTTCGAGCTGTTCTGGCAGGGCAACGTTCCTGACGACACGACGCCAGATGATATTTTTATGAAGTTCAATGCTCTTCCTGTCCCCATTCGGCTGCCGCCGGGGATAAAGCACACATCGATGAGCGTTGGTGATGTTGTTAAACTGGGTGATGACTTCTATGTCTGTATGCCGATAGGCTGGGAGAAGGTCTAATGGCTGAGAACCCAAAACGGATATATTATCACGCTACCTGGTGTGGCAATATCGAATCAATAAAAGAGCGTGGTCTCATACCCCGGACGGAACAGGAAGCTGAGCAGATGGTGGATGCCATACTTGCTGAATACGGCTATACCAGGGAAGACGTCCCGAAGTGGCGGTGGCGATATGCCCTTGAGCGCTTAAAGGAAACGGCGGGAAGGGTTTATCTGTCTGCTGACCCGATGTATGCGCTCCAGAACTGCCTTGCCGGTTTTGAGGCGGAAGCCGAACTGCGGTCACATTTGGAGTCCTTTAAGCGCCATAGGAAGGTGCACTATTATACCCTTGAGGAAATAGTCGAAAAGCGCGGACCTGATATCAGTTGCGGGATATGCGAGGTTGAGCTGGATGATAGTGAGGTTGAAGAACTAAAGCACTGGAAGCGGAATTGGGAGCGGATGAGTCCAGATGAGAGGCAACACTGGGGACTGCAAACGTTTGAAGACTATCTGCGGCTGTTGATGAAAGAGGGAGTGAGCATTATTGTGAAGGGAGAGATACCCGCAGAAAAAATCAAGGGCTGTGGCTGTATTGGCCCTACTGTTCATGGTTTTGATAAAAAAGAATTTGCTCGGCGAGCATTTGAGGTGTATGAGCAGCTAGGTATTGAGATGCCGGAGGAGCGTCGGGAGCGATACGAAAAATACTTAAAAGGGGAGTGGTAGTAAAATGGACATAACCAAGGCAAAGAAGGTTTTTGAGCTGACAAAAGAGGGAAAGAAGGTTCTGGTAACTCTCTGGGATGAGGGCAAAATCTCAAGTTGCGTTGTTGCGGATGAGAAGCAGTACTGTGAGAGCTGCCAGGGTGATGAGCAACTCTGCAGCGACTTCATTGACTATCTAAAAGAAAAGGGCTACGAGGCAACCGAGGTTCCACTGGGGGAGCTTGAGGTAGAGGAGAGCCTGCCCAAGTTCTTGGAGGGAAGGGGAGTTCCCAGTGAGTCGGCGGAAGTAGAAAAAGGTGCTGAGGAGGAGTGATGGCTACTATTAGTAAACGATGCACCGAGCTTGGAGAGATGTTGCTGGAAGTTGAACGTGACCTGTGGTTCGCAATGGACAACCTTCGGGAAGCCAGGCAACTTCCCTATAACTTTCAATTGGCACGTATATGGGCAGAGGATGCTAAGAGACAGTACATGACGCCATTTTGGACCCCTGAGTTCACAACTGAGGAACTGGTGCGGATAAACGCACCCATAGAGAAGGGTCTAAGGCTTATCTCGGAGAAGAAGGACATCGAAGCTAGCTCCGCCTTTGAGGAGGCACGCAAGAACGTCCACGACATGCTTTTCCAGAAGGTGGTAGAATGTGAGTGTAAGAAGAAGCCTTAACTTAAAAGAGGAGTGAGATGGCAGGTGTTGAGCGATTATTGGACATTCTCCTCAAGGCCTTCGTCTTTGAATATAGGTGTCCTAACTGTAGCAGTGTAGCGCCGTTCTCACTGAATCGAGTATCCAATGTTGAATACTCAAGGGAAGCTCAGCGTGAGGATGGCCCGTATTATGACTACTTTGTATTGTGTCCCCAGTGTGGTCATAGAATTGAATTTGATGATGGCTTTCGGAAATTAGTCCAGAAGGAGCTGAAGAAGGATGCTGTATTACCACCCCCTGATGTCCTTGAAGAGGCTGCTGAGATAGTTGACAAGAAGTTTACATTCTGCAGAAAATGTGAGACTTCTATCCCCTCAGGCTGTTATGATGTCTTCGGAGGTTATTGTTTTGCTTGTCAATTCAAGAGATGCCTCTCCTGTGAAGCGTTTACAGGGAATTATAAAGATGAAATGCTGGCGAGGTTAAGAGAGATACTAATACTGTGAGGAGGAGTGAGATGGTAAGCAAAGAATGTGAAGATAAAGGTCTGGCTTTCTTGGGTATATTAAGGTTTATTGATGATGCCTTTGACGCAGCTATAACTTTTAAGCCAGACTATAACCTCGCTAGGTTTTATCTGGGGGAAAGTAGAGCTGACCTCAGAAAGTCTTTAGAGCGAAATGATGTTGCTGAGAATGAGGCAAATGAAATTGGAGGGCTTATCTCAGAGGTGGAAAAGGTCTTAGGCACTGCGGCGCAAGGTGACGCTTTAATGAAGCTCCGGGAAAGGACAGTAGACCTGATGTTCGAAGTGGTAGTCGCGTGCGAGTGTAAGAAGAAGCCTTGAAGGAGGAGTGAGATGGCAGAAGAGTTGAGCTGTGACATCAATAAGTACCGCGAGCAGATAAAGGATAAGAAGAGGGTCGCCGTCACCTTCGTTGGTAAAGAATTTCCCGGAACCGAAGCTTTTATCGAGGCCTTGGGCGACGCCTTTGATAAGGGGTACTTTGGTGAGATGGAGATGGCAGTGATGCCAGTTGACACTAAGGAGTGCGACACCCTGGCCGAGCAGGAGAAGATTGAGGTTCTACCCACAGTTTGTGTTTACTCACATGGCAAGCGGGTGGGCTGTGTTACCCCCGATGACCAAGACGCCAAGGTTGGATACCGGAAGACGATAGAAAAGCTGATTGATCTGAGTGAGGATTAGGGGCCTACCACCCATTGCACCCTCCCTGAGTCTTCCATAAACCTCCTTGAGAAAAGGTAGCTGGGTAGGCAGCTACCTCTTTGAGGACTAAGTGGCGAAAGGATGGTTTATCTACACTCAGGTTATTACTGATAACACGGGCTATATCTATGACCCGAGGAAATTCTACCTGTGTGACCTCTGCAAAGAGATTATCCCTATCGACCATATTCTAAAAGCAAAAGACAAACTTTCCGGCAGACCAGTCAATGTTTGTGCGGTATGTTATGTTGGCCCAATGGTCGTCCATTGACGGCTTAGAAGTTTGGCAACACCCCGCAAGAAAGGAGGACAGCATGATGGCTAAGTAAGAAAGGAGCCATCATGTTTAAGACAAAATGTGGCTGCCCCTACTCAAGGGACGCAATATTCCTACTGGTCGCTGGCAGTGGAAGGCATTAAAGAATAAGCATGGTCATATGTATGGTAGTCACCCCAAACCAAGAAAAGCACATTAAGATGACAAGTGAAGCCTACAATTTGAGGCGGGAGTAACTCAGGTGGTAGAGTCCCTGCCCTCCAAGCAGGTTGTCGCGGGTTCGAGTCCCGTCTCCCGCTCCATCTTCCATTTGAATATCATCTTCAATTCCGATTCTAATTTTAAATTAAAATGCAAAGACTTGCTCTTCGTCTTCTGGGGCTTGACAAGGTTATTGGTGAGTGATACAATTTTTCTTCCTGGAGTGGCGGAATAAGACGCTAAGCGTGAGTTCCCGAATCTTTGCCCCGCCGAAAGGTCTAGCCTAGAGTGCCCCAGTCGTAAGTCTGGGGATGGTAAAGCCGAGCAATCGGTGCGGCTTTAAGGGGAGCTTCCCAAGCTAGTAGCGGAGCGGTCTGGGCTTGGGACTAGACCAGAATGAAGCCAGCAAAGGGGACAGTCTAGGGATGAAAGAGCCCTAGCTCCAGGGCTTGACAAAATGTAATAGTATGATAATATTATATTGCGCGGTTGGGAGGGCAGCGTTCGTCGCAGTCCGTTGTAGCTAAGCTCCACCCGGCTGCGTCTTATTTTGAGGGGCAATTATCTTAGCTAGGGGGTGCTAATATGACCGTGAAAGTTGTAACCAGCGAAGCAGAAAGAGAGTTTACTTTCGAGGAACTGGGGCTTCCCTATGAGGCTACCGACAATGAAATCTTAGAGGCAGCCCACCGGAAGCTTGACCAGGACCTTGAGGGATATGTTGTTACCCGGCAGGGGCAGAATGTCCTAGTAAGCCCGTCCCCTGTTTTCGGATAGCATAAAATAGTGTGCCTAGAGGTGGGCTTACAAACGTAGTTCAGTGGATTGAACGCAACCCTATGGAGGTTGAGACGCAGGTCCGAATCCTGCCGAGCCGAAAGGCTTCAAGAAGCTCTCTCGCTTGCACACTATTTGCTTGGGGTGAGGTTATTAAGAAATCTTAAATGGTGGGGTAATGTTTACAAGCCTAGTCTCTTCAATGACCAGCTCAGGAATGACTCACTAAGCTCACCAGCCCCACATTAACAAGTGAAAAAGGCGTACCTAGGTCAGGGCTTACAATCGATATAGCTCAGTTGGTAGAGCATCAGACAAAGAATCTGAAAGTGATGGGTTCGATGCCCATTATCGAATCAAAAAGCAAGCTCCACCGCTTGTACGCCCTTTAAGTGAAGTTGTCGGAGGGTCATCCTAAGCACCTAAGAAGGACTAAGTGGATGAAAACTGGTTGGGGATATGCCCTCTAACCCCAACGACCTTTAACAAGAGAAATAAGGCGTTCCCAGTACTGGCAGACAAACTGAGGTGCAAACCTCGTTGCCCAACCAGGGCTCAGAATTGGAGTTCATAATGCTAGTACGCTTGAACGCCCCTTAATTTGACCGAGGGGCTGAGGGGATGGGCGCCGACAACTGAAAAGTTGTCGGGCACTGCCGAAGAATAAGGTAGCCCAGCCCCTTGGGTATGCGAGTCAAGCGTCCCAAGCATTTGGCTAACAAACTAAATGTGGGTTGCACCGTGTTCCGAAAGGAACCTTTAGTGAGAAAGCTAATGCGCTAGGACGCTTTCTTATTGAAGTGAAGATAACAATTATTCGAAGAACAGTTAAAGATGGTAAAGAAACCAAAATCCTCTACTCTGTCGGAACTGACCTCTGTATTTGGTCAGGAATGGATGGATTTGGTAGATACTTATGGCGGGAATTTGAGCTTCCTGATGAGGATGGTATACGCGTTTTTGACCTGAGACAGCTACCAGTAGATAGAAAGTGGTAGGTGGTTCGAGGAGAAGGGTTAATGGTAACAATATGGCTACTTAGGATTGGTATTCCATTATTAGTCTTGGTTGGCTGTATATTCGGCGATGTCAAGCTGGCCCAGTTCTTTTTCGTGCATATTCCTAGTAGCATAGGCGAATGGGTCTTCTGGGCAAAGGTCGGGATAGGCTTTGCTATTTTTTGGCTCACAGCAGGGGTCATAGCCCTTGTAACAATTCTTAGTGGGTTATTAATCGCTGTAATAACGGAGGATTAAATGACCACAGAACTGAGTGCTAAAAAGCAGCTACTTCGCTCATTGCTGAGGTGCCCTCACCGGAAGCTGGAGGAGACCATTCCGGTATTTTCTGGTGCCCTCAGCAGAGACCCCTTCTTTGCTGGCAAGTGCCTCTATGCTCTCACCCTTAGGGATTACAACCAGATCCGTGACCTTGGTGAGGCAGCCGTCGCTTTTCTACTGATTTCTCCCCACTCGGAGCACCGTGAGGCGGGCAGAGTGTGCTTGCTGGAACTGGAGCCGTATCGGGTCTATCGGGTAGGTGATTTCATCCGGCAGCACTTAAGACCAAATCGCCAGGTCAAGGGGGCTATTGTTGACTACCTGAGGCGCCTGGAGTCGGACAAGAAGAGGTTTGATGGTGCCACTGCCGTTGCCGGGAGTAACCTGCACAAGCTCTACGAGTTCTACCACATCCGGCCAGGGGAAAGAGCACAGGCTATACTGTTCGACAGGAGAGTACCTGAAGGCGAGGTTGACCCCATACTGATGCTGAGAAAGGCAGCCACTCCGGAAGAGCAGGCTAAGGTCATCGTTGATTACCGGATTCCCTACCGCCAGGCGACCTCAGCGGTGAAGGGGATGACACCGGCGGTGTGGGTGGCTCTAATTGAGGTAATGACCCCAGCTGAGGCACTAAACCTCAGGGGAAGGGTAGAAAAGTCGGGCATTTTGAAGGACCCGGAGATAAGGAAACTCTATGAGAAGAAACTTGCCTTAGTAGCTAAGAGCCAGAGGGTAGCCACCAGCACCATCACTGAGCGGAAAAGTGCTAGGGGTACAGATCAGAAGCTCGAGGCAATAGTTTCCAGGGCGAGAAAGGAGAAGATAGAGACCGGTGCCAGAATAATCGTTGATACCCTGGTTGCTGTTGACTGCTCGGGGAGCATGGAGAGGGCTATCGAGGCGTCCCGGAGGATGTGCCCCCATATTGCCTCCCTCTGTGATGCTGGATTAGCTGTTTACTGCTTCAACGAGGCTGCCTGGAGGCTTGACTATGGCGGGGGCACCTTTGAGGACTTCCAGAAAGCATTCAGGCTGATAAGGGCTGACGGCTCCACCAGCCTCGGCAGTGCCCTGAGGAAGGTGGTAAGTGACGGCTTTGTCCCGGAACAGGCCATATTCATTACTGACCAGCAGGAAAATCATCCTCCTGCCCTAGTTGATGTCTACAAGAGAGAGGGCAACGAGGATGTCCGGTTTATTTTCGTTAACCTTGGTTCTCGAACAAGTATGGTTGCCCAGCAACTTGAGGGAGCTGGTGCTGAGGTGACTGAGTTTGAATTTGACGCTGAGCCTGATACCCCGGGCTGGTATTCTGCCATGGACAACTTCATGCCCTTATTGACCAAGGGCGGGTATTTGCAGCTGGTTGAGAAGATAATGTCCCTGGAGCTACCGAGGCGATAGTGTGTCTATAGACCTTATCAGGAAACTGACTGAGGAATCGGAAAACCTGCCTGAGGTCATTGCCCCGGTACTCAGCAGGGAGGGTAAAGTCAGAGTGGTAATCGGCACTCACCCCTACAGCTTTCTGGTCGGCGTTGACAGGCCGGGGTGGTATATCCTTAGGCCGACATCATCAACCCGCGCCAAGCCGGTGAGAGAGGCGGAGCCATTTGAAATTCAGAAGTGCCTGCGAGCTGTACCCGGGCTGAGGGTGATTTCGGTTAGAAGGCTGACTTTAGCAAGCTGGCTTGTCTTTCCCTACAATGTTTCCGACGCCAGGGGGCGCGGGTTTGATGTTAAGCCCCAGCCCTGCCACCTAGTTGACCGCAACCTTACCCCCTTTATGGGGGTGGTCACCAGGCTTTGGGGCGACAGCCTGCTCTTTGATGCTTCCAGGATATTCCCGGCACCATCCGAGTATCTGGCTTGGCTGGAAAGGGGTTCGCTGGAGGCCCCAGAGGTAAAGGGATGTGGTCCGGAGTATGAGACAGTCTACCAGATGCTGACTGAGGAAATCAGGAAGGCACAGCAGAGGACTGTTGAGGGGCGTATCAGGAGTGCGGTTGAGTATTTAGGTGCTGAACTGGTTGGCTTTTTGGAAGAGGGGGAGGGATATAGTGTGGAGTGGAGGGACGGCAGCCACACCTACCGAACCAGCGTTGACAGCAATTTCAGGTTGGTCTCTGCCGGCATCTGCCTTAGCCGGTTAGAGCATGAGCAGACGCTGGCCTCGACGGTGGCGGTGATGAGGAGGTATCGGGAGTACGATTATGATGATTAATGACATCAGGTTTCTCCACGAGCAGCTGTCCCAGGACTTGAGTCGGGTACTGGATAAAAATATAGTCATCCTGGGCTGTGGTGCTATTGGCGCCAATCTAGCAATCAGCCTCGCCAGGAGGGGGTTCAGAAAATTCTGGTTAGTGGATGATGACCGGATTGAGAGGCACAACCTATCCACCCAGCCCTGGTCGGAGCCTGACCTTAAAAGGCTAAAGGTTCAGGTGCTGTCTGAGCAGCTCTTCACCAAGACCGGTGCTTTGGGCTACCCCTTGGCAAAACGGATAACATCCCCCAAACAGATAGCTGGTTGGGTTCCTGACGCCGATATCCTGGTTGATGCCTTCGACAATGCTGCCGGCAGGGCTATAGCCCAGGAGCTGAGCAAGAAATATCCTGTGGTTCACCTTGGCATGAGCACTCAGGGCACTGCTGAGGTGGTCTGGGATAGGTTTTACACTCTTCCCCCGGATGTTCCCCTGGCTGACCCGTGCAACTACCCCCTGTCCCGGACGCTGATTGAGCTTACTGTTGCCGCCGGTGCCCAATCTGTAATACAATTCCTACTGACCGGGCGGAGGAGGTCTTATTTTATCAGGGCTGACGACCTCCTCATTAAGGAGATACTGCAAGAACCTAAAGGCTAGGGAGAACCAATGTTTACTCATGGGCAGATAGTAAGAAATAAAAAATTTCCTGAAACAAAGTATAAATACCTTTGGCCTGATTCTTCACGCCGGCGGTCATTTAAGGTCTGGGTACAGGAATTGGAGGGCCCACTAGCGGGCACTAAATTTTTAATAGACCGGCGCCTACTAGAGCCTGTTCAGTGAACCATGGCTGACGCAGGGTAGAGTAGAGGTTACTCAACAGCCTCATAAGCTGGTTACGTGGGTTCGAATCCCACCCCTGCTACCACTTTATACTACATCTTACACTACATCACACGTTGCACTTTACACTACATTACATCACTTTATATTATTTTGAAGCAGTACGCGCAATGTTGCACAAAATCCCCTTGACAGAGGTTATTTTTTGTGCTATAACTAAGATGGTGATATAACCAAGATGGCTAAAGGATGGAGCGAGCGCCAGGCAGAGATACTTCATATCTTGTCTATGATGTCGGATGGGGCATCTCCCAGTGAGCTGGCCAAGGAAGTCGGTATCTCCACGCTCCATGCTGCCATTTACCTCTCCCGGTACAGGAAGCGGGGCATCTTGGTGAAAAGGGTCTGTGATGACGGCAAGTGCCGCTATCTGCTGAGCTCCAAGGGTGAGAGAAAGCTGGCTTATCTGGAGAGCCTGAGAGAGTAGCTTAACAGTTAGAATTGTCAAAACGGGGGCGCAACCTCGAAAGAGGAAATGCGCCTTTTTATTTGCTAATAAGGGGCGATAGCCGGTGGTCGGTCTGGCTGAAGCTAAACCCTTTAGAAATACTGAGGAAAGGAGAAAGCTGTGGCTCTACCAACTTTGGCCGATGTTTTTAGGGTTTACGTAAAACCCTCTCTTAAGGGTGGCATGGTCATCCGAAAGAGAACCACTGCCGTCATGTCCGGCGCTAAGGTGGCCAGGATGGAGGCCTTCAAGGGCACTGCTCCCGGCTGCGTAAGGCAGGCAAGGGGCAGACCATGGAAGGACTTCATCGCTGGCCTCAGGTCCTGCATGGCTACCCTCAAGACGCCAAGTGGCCCGGCAACGATTGGCCGCCGAGAATACGCCAAACGCTTCTGGAAGACTGGTGCGGCAGGGCCAGCGCCCGGAAGATAGCTTGAAGTGGCAGCATTGAGGAGGCTAGTCCTTAGCCTCCTCTTTGTTTTTATACTAAAGTCAAAACTGATAAGGGCGACTCAGACGCTCGCATATCTTCCGGGGAGTAACCTCCTCAATATATTCTCTTAATTTTTTGGCTATGAAATGGGAAAACATCTTGGCTCCGAAACGGACAATAGTTTTTCCCCGTACATTATTTGCTATCTTATACGCTTCAGACAAATATCTTTTAAAATCATCATGTGACATACTTTTTGAGAAATAATTATCAAAGGATTTAAGTCCCACTTTTCGCCAATCGATATTCTTCTTATCCTCTTCACTCATAGAATCATATAATGGGGTGCCGGGTAACGGGATATAGCTATTTACATCAAAAATATCGGTTTTAACTTTTTTCATTAATTTCAACGTCTCTTCCATCTCTTCTTTGCTTTCATCTGGTAGACCCAGCATGATTGAAGTTGCAGAAGGGATTCCACTATTGTAGACCATTTTGCTCACTTTGATATTTTGTTCAACAGTTGTCTTTTTATTAATAGCCTTCAATACTCGATCACTCCCTGACTCTAAACCCAAATACAGTCCAGAACAGTAAGCCTGTTTCATCAATTGAAGTAATTCTTCGTCGAGATTGTCGTACCTGGCTGTACATCTCCATTCTATATTCAGCTTATGGTTAATCATAGTGTTACAGAATGTATACAAATACTTTCTGTCAAATGTAAAAGTTCCGTCAACAAATTCAACATAACTGATCTTATATGTATCTTTTAAGAGTCTCAATTCTTCAATAACATTATCCACGCTACGACGACGTACCTTTCCGCCCCAAAGCCTTCTGTCTGCGCAAAAGGTACATGTATAAGGACAACCACGGGCTGTAGATATATTATGGCCCCGATAAATATTATAATCGCAATTCAACACCAGATCCCTTGCAGGAAATGGTAGTTCATCAAGATTATTGATAAGGTCTACACCAGGATTATTCTGCACTTGCCCATCCCTGTCTCTGTAATGGATTCCGGGAACTGTTTCCCATTTCGGGCTATCCTTCTTGAGTTCCTTAACGAGGCGTAGAAGTGGAATTTCACCCTCACCTCTGATAACAAAATCTATATCAGGATTCTGCATTACCTCTTCAGGGCAAAACGTCGGATGAAATGAGCCGGCTATAATCTTCATATCTCGATCAATCTCTCTAATCAGACCAGCTATTCTTTCAACTACATGCTTTAATGGTGTTAAATACGATATTCCCACAGCTATTGGATTAGCCTGCCTCACAATGTCAGTCAATTTTTTCCAAACAACATGAGTCTTATCGTTTACAATCATCTCGTAGTCTCGTTGTCCTGCTGCATATTTTTTGACATTCATACTCAACCATTTATTAGTGGATGGTAAATCGACCAACAGGTCTCCCGTTAAGACAGCAGTTTCAATACCTTCATTACGAATGTACGCCGCAAGACTCGTCAGACCTATATTATACCCACTATCTGTTGGCATACCCTTTAAGCTTCTATAAGGGGGATCAATAAGGAGTATATCCATTATTTCTTCCTCTGCAGGCTGTAGCATAATTTAGTTGAAAAGTTGTCTGTTGTGAAGTGTTAGTGTTCTAGAATATAATTCTATTTTTCGAGCACTGAAGGAAATTATGCTGCAATCCAAGTTTGTTGGCTCTCGTCATCAAATATCCAGCGGGCAGCACCACTTGAGCTGTCTTGATGAGCCATGGTGGTGGTTATATCTCTTTTCTAGCCATTCTTAGCTTCTTTGTCTTTCTCTTCGAATGAGGTGACTTTGCCGCGCTCCCAATCAATAACGTGTCCCTTTACCTTCTTCGTCTCCTGATCCTGATACAGGTGAACTTCGAGGTGGGGTTCCTTTCTATGTCGGAGCTTGATGACACCCTTTGGCTTGGCCATTTGACTACTTCCTACAGATACACGCTGAGAATTTGCTAATCAGTTCCTCGAAGTGGCTGTCACGGTACCTTGCTAGTTCATCAGTGAACTTGGAGTAGCTATCCTCATCAAGAATTCCGGCTGCCCTGAGGTGCTCAGCATCCTTACGCAATGCTACTGACCCTTTGGCAGCTTCGATGGCAAAGCCAATACCTCTTGCGTTGCAGGCATTAGCATCAGCCATGGACTTGGCTATATTGTCATCAAGTAAGTCTAAGCTCATCAGCATTGCCGGGTGCAAACTGGCGACCTTGCTCCTTATTTCCAGCCACTCTTTCCTTTTCTCCATATCCTCTCGCTTTCATCTCATAGCTTAACACCTAGCTCATCTCCGATGCAATCCCAGCCCAGCCGGTGCTTCCTAGCAAACACCTCAAGCCTCGGCTCGCTTCCCAGAGCTTCAACCATATCATAAAATGCCTGAGGCTTCTCGGAGTGATGAGTGCGAGGGGCGACGATTACTGTAGAGTAGCCGTGCTCGGCTGCTCCGTGCGGTCCCTTCAGAAACTCCCTCGGGTTTCCTCTGACACCAAGCAATACGTGTTCCGTCTGTCCACGGAGCCAGTAGCCAAGACCATAGGACGTTTTGACCCAGGTCGCGGTGGTAATGTACCTGAACTGCCACTGCTCCAGGCAGTGGAAGGCATCGTGCAAGTGACTGTTTGTCGACCACAACCAGAGCTGGCACTCTTTATCTGTCCATTCGGCCACGGGGAGAGCCAAAATAGCCTCAATGTCCATGGTAGGATATTTTACTCCACCCCGGGTTTTAAGGCTTTGGAGCTTCTGCCTGAATGGCCAGGGAGGGTCAATCACTATTGTCCTATAATGGGTCTTCTCCACTTTTACTCCATTAAGCAAACAAAAAAAGGCGCATTTCCTCTTTCAAGGTTGCGCCCCCGTTTTATCTTTTTTGTTAAGCTACTCTTTCAAGCTCTCCAGATGATACCTAACGACTAACGATAGGGTATCGGGGTTGATTTTACCCAGGTCTCGCACGTTGGTAGATGGTGATACGATTCGTAGATGGCGTATTTCCCCTCTATCCTGTTGGTCAGCTCTGTCTCCCCGCGGGCGATCCTTTCAGCCCAGAGTGCTCTTGTCTCCAGCTCCTCTGATATTTCCCTTCGCCAGGGAAGAAGCAAGCCCTCATGAAAGGTCCTTATTTCCTCGACCATGCGCCTTATTTCCTCGACCTCGGCCGGGCGGATTCTTTCCTCAACCCTGGTAGTCAGTGTAGCAATGTGAGCCCTTACTTCTTCTAGGTCAATGCCGAGGTCTTTGCGCAGGTGCTCGATCTCCCCAGCCAGCTTCCTGAGTTGCTCTCTCAGTGGTTCAGGCTTTTTCTCTTCTGCCATCAGTAAACCTTCTCCACCCTAGTTTCCCCAGTGTCAAGGTTAGTATATCTCTTAAACATTGAACCAGCAAACACCAGTTCCTCGGTCTTTATCCTCGGCATTAGCGGAGGCGGTGCCGGAGGCCTTATGATCTCGGGGACCTTTCTCACCTCGAAGGAGTAGCTCTCAGTTAAGTATCCAGCTATCTCGGGGTCGGTGTGCGCCCAGGTGCCACGCATCTTGTGCCTTTTTTCCTTGAAGTACTGGAGCTCGACAATGGTCGGCAATCTGTTTACTGTCTCACAGCGGATGAGTCCGTCTTCTTTGGCACCGCGGCAGCCAAGCACGGGCTTGTTACGCCGATAGGAAGTTGCGAGGATAGCATAGGCATCCCACCAAGAAGGAGCACTATTGCCTGTAGGGTGAGTGTGAAAATCACCGGCTTCCGGAATTCCTCTACAGTTGTATGTCGTTATGCTCCCAGCGCCACCGATGTGCTCTGGACCAGCAATTATCTCATTGTCGCTACGGCAGAGCATTCTCCCCCTCTCCTTTACCCGGGTGCGCCAGAAAGTGGTGGCTATCGCCTCCAGGGCTTGATCGGAGAAGGTGAATTGGTTGTTGTTAAGCGTCACCGTGAGCGGCATATCACTTTCCCTTGGGCATAGTCTACGGTGATATCCGCGCTTATAGCGAGGTCATCAATCACCGCTGATGGCCTTAGCCCCTCGGCTAGGGCGATGCGCTCTATTTCGGTGAGGGAGATGTCCCCCTTCTCGCGGCACAGCCTTAAAATACGGTCAGAAACCTCATAGAGTTTATCTTCCATTTTTTCCTCTCTTACTCCTCACTGACTTCATCAAGGTTATTCTCAAGATGGTAAGCTGACTCCCAGGTTGAGCTTGGTAGCGTTAATTGAAATGTCTGGCAGTGGAATATACCCAACAGAACATCCTCCTTGTTTTTCTTGAAAGGACACTCTAGTTTTTCACAGGGAGTAGCTTCTGCACAAACTTCCCCTTTCCTACACCACGCCATAGCTGGCACTCTGTCTACTCGTAACCTCGCTTCACCCCGAACCCTTTTCTCAACCTGATGACCCAGTGCTGTTTTTACTAGGTCAACAATGAATTTAGAGAAGGGCAATGGTTTACCAGATTGCGCTATCTTGTTTCCCCTAATTTGCTGTATTTTCTTGTATAGCTCGTCTGGAAAATCTATCGTTCGCCTTTTCATTATTAGTAGATAGGCCTCCGGGGGCACCTTGCCTTGTGGGTAGCCAGGTCAGCAACGGGTGTGCCACACCAGGGGCACTTTCTCAAGAATTCCTTGGCCCCGGACTGGTGGACCTTGATGATGGAGCTGTCAAATTCTTTAGTCTCCACCACCGGGTCAGAGCCGGGGTTCTCAGAATACTCCTCAATTGTTACCCCGGTCAACTCCTTGAATGCCTTCTCCAGCTTCTCCAGCCTCGGTTTTAGTTCGGCACAGGAATCGCCTGTTGGAGTTTCAGCCTTTTTGCGTGCCATTGTCCGCCTTCTTTTTCTTTATGAGACGCTTAAGCCACCCGGGAATGGGTCTTGTCCATCCTCTTAGCCTTGTTTCTCGATGGCTTACATGGGAGCGATGAACTTTAACCTTCATGGCTCTATTATAGCACAGCCTTGACACGAAATAATAAGCCTCTCCTTTGAAGGAGAGGCTTATTAGAACTCTAAACCTAGTTAGCTAGTTAGAGGATAAAATCTTCAGCGAAGGCTTCTTTGATTGCCTTCTCGAAGGCGAGCTTTTGGGCTTCGTTTTCCGGTGCCAGCCGATAACCTCGCCATTAAGGTCAATGGCGACGGCAGCCCATACCTCGAATGGGTCTTGGATTGTATACCAGCTGCCGGTCGGAACATGGGTAACAGTAAATTGCTTGCCCTATCAAACCAAGAATAAGGAAGCCAGCAGGTCTTTACCTTCCAGCCTCTCAGTAGCCAGCGAATAACTCTAAATGGGTTAACACTCATATCTAGCGTCTTACCCTTTGCGTCTATCTTATGCCAATGCATTTTAGTAAACCTGCTTCACCCACCTAATCTTGGTTTCCTTGTCCTCCATTACAACATAGCCTGAGTGCTCAAAGGGATGCTCCTCTATTATGCTTGCCCGCCTTTCCATCTCAGGCGATATTTGATAGATGGTCTTCATCTCGGGATCGTCGGCATGCCAGCCTTTGAGGTTGTGATATCCCACTATCAGAGGCAGAGGCTCAGCACCGAGGCTGGTAAACAGGTTAGGCTCTAGGTTATTAACACCAGCCCAAGCCTTGCTTAAATCGTCGCACCAGAAGTCTGGCAGCGGGTTTTTAAGTATCCCCCGGAACTCCGGTTCCTCGGCGTCAATAAAGGTAAACTCCTTCGGGTTCTGCCCCATATCAGCAAGTGCCTCAAACCTCTCCTTTGCCTCTGAAAGCAGGTTAAACCACCAGCTATCCTTTGAGCCGTGCTGGATCTGGCGCTGTGATGGCTCTTTGATTAAGATAACATCTACCCCACGGAGTATTCTTGAGCCAACATCGGAGGAGGCGTGGAAGATAAAGAGAATAATCTGGTTACGCTGGCGGGAGAGCGCCACATAGCCCTTGACCATTTCCTCCAGCTTCTTCTGTCCGGCGGGGAGCATAGTCGTGCCTTCATCAATAATGATGACAGCATCCGATAGCCTGGGCACATCGTCCAATCCCCTTATGACAAAGCTCTGGGGGAGAAGGTGCTGGCGTTCCCTGGGCAGGTTGATGACAACAGGGAGAAGGTTGTGGCGTTTTGCGTTGTCATCACATAGCCAGTAGGCTAGGGCACTCTTGCCAAAGCCTTTTCTCCCCAAGATGATGGAGACGGTCTCAGGCTTGATGATTTCCTGCCACTTGATGGTTTGTCCCTCTTTCTCGTCTTTCATACCCATCTTCTTCAGGAACTCGCTAACATCGTCTTTCTTTTCTTCCATTTTACCCCCTTTCACTCTAGCTGGCTACTCCAGCCAGTATGTCCACAATGGTAAAAAGGTCAACATTCCTGCCGGTTAGCTCCAGAGGATATCTCTGGATGAAGGCTTTGAGGTCTTCCTCGGCGATATGCCAGCAAGCTGAGCCTTTATTGGTGGGTTTTGTCCCGTGATGCCAGCTTGCTTTTAGCTGTCCAGCATCAATGCGCTGTCGGACCCACTTATGGTCAACACCAAGGATCTCGCTGACTTCCTTCTCGGTAAACCACCCATCCCTCACCCGCCTTGAATATCCTAACCGCTTTGCCCTCACCACTACCGAGTTAACCCCACGCCCCATCATCTTGGCTACACTGTTTGGGGCATATCGGTGGATTAGTTGTCCTAACCTCTCGTCCTCTTTCGGTGACCAGCCATTGCGGTGAACCTTGGCTAACCCCATCATCTGAACCTGCCCCTTTACCGCCCACTTGGTAATACCGTTGCCAAGATAGCAAGCTATGGCTTCGGCACTGGCGTTAGTGCCTCTGTAGTCCCGCCTCACAATTTCTCGTTCCTCATCAGTCCAGTGGTGCATAGTTTATTCCTTTTTCTTTCCTATCTGGCAGACCTGCTCAAGGGTATTCTCCGCTGCCCTCATATTGCCGTTACTGCTCTCAACAATGAACTGGATATGCTTTCGGTCAGGAGTAATCCCCACGCTCCGACAGATAAACTCCAGCTTCTGCTTTACCTGCTCTGGCTTCAGCTTGGTAAAGGGGTAAAGCTGGCATCTTGACGAGATGGTGTCGGGTATCTTCTCAAAGTGGGTGGTGCAGAGAATAATCACCAGATGGGGCGGCGGTTCCTCAAGTAGTTTCAGCATCCCGTTCCACGCCGGCTCAGTAAGTTGATGGCACTCGTCTATAATATAGACCTTGCGCTTGCCCATTGGTGCTAGGTAGGCACGGAAGGCTAGTTCCTTAACATCTTCAATACCTCTAAACCTAGCCCCGTCTACCTCAATGACATCCCAGTGGCTACCAGCTTTTACTGCCCCGCAGGACTGGCACTCCCCACAGGGCTCACCATCACCGTTTAGTGAGTAGCAGTTGAGGCACATCGCCAAGATCCTCGCTGTAGTTGTCTTGCCAGTACCGGACGCACCAAAGAATAGATAGGCGTGATGGTACTGTCCAGTCAGGGCTTGGTTTTTCAGGATTTGAGTTACCTGTTCCTGACCGATAACATCGGCAAATTGGTGGGGTCTATATTTATTGTAGAAGCTCACCTTCCTCCTCCTCATCTTCTACGACAGGGTTATCCAGCAAGCTCAACTGCTTTACCCCTGCTGGCTCTGGTTCTGGCTCACTAGGAGCGGTTTCTGCGAGTTTTGGCTGCTCGGTTCGGACTATTTCATCGTGGGTAACTATCTCCACCTTCTCCATCCCGTTTTGCCTCAACTCGTTGGCAGTTTCCTCAAAGCTGTTTATAGCCTTTGTAGCTCCTCTTTGGTTTTGGCATAGCTGTTGCCCCACATTCCACCATACATAAATGGGTTAGGGTAAGGTCTAATCTCAATACTCGTATTCAGGCTGTAGATAAGACCATTTGCTGTTCTCACAGGAGTAATCTCAAACCTAGCGTAGCTCTTGTCCTTGTCCATTCGCCACGCCTTCTTTGCTACCTCAAAGCACTTGGGGCAAACCTTACGCTTATCAATCTCATTCATATCCCGTGTCGGCATAACCTCGCCACACTCGCATTTAGAGAGGCTCACCGGCTTAAACTCAAGTCCGTCCTGATAAGCTGGCTTCCAAATATCCCACAGGTGGTTTTGCGGGCAAATTAGGGTAACTATGTTAGCGTTACGATAGTATTGCCACTTTGCTGTGGTAAGACTACCCCCGCAATAAGGGCAGTAAAGCTGTGCTGTAATCAAATTCTCATTCATCACTCCCCCCTTACTTCAGGGTCGCCAAGAAAGCTCAATTGCTCTTTGGGCACTTCCTTCTTAGGCTTACTTATTTCGATCGCCAAGCTCGCTTTCTCCCTGTCCCCGCTAAAGAAGGCAAGCATTTTCTCATATTGAGCTTGCTCTCTGGCTAAATCCTGTTTGGGCAGGTTTTCACGGATAGCGTCTATCGCTCTGAAGATGTAACCTTTGTGAAAGACCTCTATACTTTTGCCATTGACCCAATCCGAACCTTTATAACCAGTCACCCTCTCTATCTCGCCTTCAAGACGAGATAGGCGTTCCTTCATATAGTCAGGCAGGTTAGGTAGCTTTTTAGCCTCAATAACCACCGCCTTTGCCTGTTCTAGTGGCTCTAGGATGGGCTTGACAATCTCCTCTACCTTGTCGGTAGCCTCTTTAACCTTTAGCACACTCCATCTTATTGGCATAGCTCCCCCCCGTAATACTTCTGGTACACCTGCCCCGCCTGAAAGGCAAGAATACAGCAGGCGAAGGCAGGATATTCGTCTAGCATATTCTCAAACACGGTGTTGAATACCTCCTGCCAGTCCTCGGGTACGGCGATTTCCTCCTGCTCTAGTCTCTGGCTAAACTCCTCCATCCGTGAGTTCAAAGTCCCCTGTTTGAGAAATCTGTCAATATCCTCAAAGGTTCGCTTCTTATCCCACTTCTTCTGGTCGCTCATTTCACCCACCTAACCTGAATAGAACATTACCAGTGTAGTCATAACCTTTGTCTAAGCAGTATGGGCAGTATAGATACTCCTGAATACTCTCCAGACCTGAAAAATGAACCAGAGTAGCCCCGCACTCTGGACAGGTATCAAAATCCTGACAATCAAAGCAAAGTTCCTGCTCTTGTTCTTCGTGAGAAGTTAAGTCGTTGCCACACTTGCTACAATGAGGATAGGTTGCCATATACTAACCTCCTGAAAGTAGGGAAGCGGAGCTTTCCGTCCGGTGAAAGCTCCAAATACCTGACCTCGCACTTTAGCTCTGGTCTAACCCAAAACTTGACTGGTCTACCTACATCGGCAACCGAAAACTTGACTGGCTCGGCTCGGTCAACTTTCATCGGCTCTAGCAAGTAAAGCATCATCTTTAGCTGGTCTTGGCTGAAGCCACTACCGACATTACCGACATAGGTTAGCTTGCCATCTACCTTCTCTGCCAGTATCAGGCTACCAAAGGTGCTTTCCCTCTCATTCTCCCCCTCAGTTACCCCACAGATATAGTAGGTAGCCTCTCTGAAGTTCTTGACCTTCAGCCAGCTATCGGAACGCTTGCCTTCAAGGTATGGCGAATACATCGCCTTTGCCATTATCCCTTCAAGGCTGTTCTCTTTAGCGTGGTCAAAAAGGCTCTGTCCATATCCCGTCTGCCACGACAAAAACCTTGCGTTGTAGTCTTGGGCAAAGACGGAATTGAGGATTGCCTTCCTCTCAATTAAAGGCTTTGCCTTGATGCTCTCACCCTCAAGGTAGAGGATGTCAAAAACAAAGTAGATAGCGGGGTACTGGGTCTGGGCGATCCTGATACCTAGAGGCTTCTCCTGATGGATCCTGTGCTGGATAGCGTTAAAGTCTCTCCCCACGATCTCCCCGTCAAGGACGCAGGGCTTAGTTACCTGCTTGTGTAGCTCCTTTAGCTCAGGGAACTTGTGGGTAATGTCGGTACCGCTCCTACCCTGTAGGATGGTTTGGCGGTCAAGGATAGCGATACACCTTACCCCGTCCAGCTTTTGCTCGTAGAGCCAGTCCTTGCGGTTAAGGTCAGTACCGCTACCCGTCTCGGCTAACATTGGTTTTATGGTTTGCATTTTCAGCCTCATCAGGCTAGGCTTTACCTAGCTAGAGGGGGGTAGTCCCCCTCTTTCGGCTTTAGCTCTTTGTGCCTACGAGACTTATGCTCTGGAGCAGTGCCTCAGCTACATCGGCAACAGGTGGCTTCTCGGCTGGTGCGGTGATTACCTCGCCAGCCAGCTTTGCCTCAATCAGCTTTTCTAGTGCCTCTCGGTACTCATCGTGGTACTTGCCAAGCTCAAAGTCGCCTCTCATCTTATCTACCAGCATTAGGGCTAGTTCCATTTCCTTATCGGATATGGCAACTGCTCTTGGCTTTAGCTCCTCGTAGGGTCGTAGCTCGTCAACATAGTGCAGGGTGTGGAGTAGCATTACCCCGTCATAGGGTCTTATTGATGCTAGATGCTCCCGCTCCCGATAGGTTAGCTTGGCGATTGCCACGACATTAGCCTTCTCCATAGCTTTCAGGAATAGGCAAAAGGCTTTAGCCCCGATGTCCTCGCAGGTCAGGAAGTAGCAGTCGCTAAAGCACCGGATATCTATCCTGCTCCGGTCAGTGAACTCTACTATCTCAATGGTCTTGAGTGTCCGTAGCGGAAGCAACTCAAAGTCGGCTTCCTCAAGGATGATGTGCTGGTCTTTGGCTAACTCGTATCCCTTTTTGATCTCCTGTGCCTCTAGCTTTTTCTGGCAGTTTGGACACCATTTGGGCATCTGTATTCGGCTACCGCACTCGGCGTGGTACTGGTGAAGGCTAACTCGGTTGTCATCGGTTGCCGAGAATAGCTTGGCTGGTATCGCCACCATACCAAAGTTGATACTACCTTTCCAGATTGACCTCAATGTTATCACCTCCTTTCTTTTTAGTGTCTAGTTGGAACTCCATACCATAGCCCAACTCTAGCTGGCATAGCAATCTAGCGTCCTGCCAGTTAGCCGATGTACCATCACTACGTACTATCAGCCTGTCTCCGAGATAGTGCTTTGCTATAATAAGGAAGGCGGTTACTGCCCAATCGTATGGCTTAAACGCTGTTTTACAGAAGTCAAACCACTTATTACCATACTCAGGGTGTGGCTTTTCCCATTCGTGAGGCTGATATACTCTTGGGAAGTTAAAGGTTTCGTGGGAGCAATCGCCATCACAACAACGCTTGGTGAGGTAGCGTCCAGCATACCATTGTCCATCAACATCGGTGGAGCTTGACCCTACGCCTTGAGCATTTGGCGAAGCCCACGCAATACAAATCTCGCTATTAACTGGATGCCCACAGTTCCGCATCCCGTTAAACCATACCCCGTTATAATCTATTTGAGGCTCACCTTCGCCTAGCCCGCCAGCCAGCTTGACGCCTTCCTTCTCTAAAACTGGCACTAGCTTTCTAAAGTCATCTACTATCGCCTGATAGGTGTTGGTCTTAATTCTCTTTTCCCGATACCAGTAATGAGTGTAGCCCATCGTATTACCTACTTAGCTTAATACTTGCCATTTCTGCTCCGCTCCGGTCGGCGTGGCGGGTAGGAACTTTTTTTATCCTTCTCCTCTCGGGTACATTGTCTTTTTCAGGGCTTCACTATCAAGGTCAAGTTGCTGGAGGAGCGGGATGAGGTTATTTAGCCTTCGGCTCACACTGGTCAACTCTCCAGCTAGACGGGCAACCTTTCGGGCAGTCGGGGACATTCTCCGCAAGGTCTTCCTACGGTAACTTGCCATAAACTACCCCCTTTCTCCTTACCCGCCACGCCTATTAGATTTTTAAGGTACCGTGCCTCAGCGGTGCAATATTTTTTATCAAATGTTTGCCAAATTCCGCAATCCTTCTTAAAGCCTAGCACATTCCAACCCAGTTGTCAAGCCCTATTGCCAAATTGTAAAGGCATATTGCCATTTATACCGAAAGATAGCAAGTATGAGCTTTGTTCAGGGGCTTATCTTGGAGCTTTAGGTCGTGCCTAGTGCAGAGGGGGCGAAGCCCCCTCTCCTTCTCAAGGAGAAGTGAGCTGGCGACCGCTCCAAAAAGGTATAGTAGGACTTAAAAGTGGTTTTGATAGGCTGGAAGTTGACTACAGCTTCCCTTAATAAGGGAAGGGGATAGAGGGGACAAAGGGGGTGAGGTTAATAAACAATCTCCCCCTCTCCTTTGAAGGAGAGGGGAATAGAGGATTATCGTGTCAGCATTTTGGTTGTAGTGTGGCTTTGTCTTCGCTTTTCAATGTATTCACGGAGCTCCTGAAGGGTCTCACATTCTGGGCACTCTTGAGGGGAAGGGGGGATCTCCCATAATCTCCGGGTGAATTCGTGAGCTGTTGTCTCGGCCTCGGCTGCCGCTGCCTCCAGGTCGCTCACTTTCTTTGTGGTTATGACCCGGTTTATCATATGTCGCAGGTTTCTTGACTTCTGTAGTGCCCAGTTAGCCAGCTCTCGCTCCGGTCCTGAAAGGCGGCGGATCTCGGCCGGCGACAGGTCATAGCGTTCCATAGTGTTGAGTTCCTGTCTGGCGTGCTCCACCCTCTTTATTACCTCGGGGTGCATTACCCCCTCGCTTCTGGCAAACCTGAGTGCCTCAGCCAGGTCACCTGAAGTTTGAGCAAAGTGCTCTGAGGAGCAGAGCTCGCAGGCAGTTCCCTGGGCCACTCGGTCAGGGGTGGGAGAAATCGGCGATTTTTCTCTGACCTTTTCTCTTACCCCTTTCGTGGGTTCTGTAGTTGCGCCACCTCGCAGGTCATCAGCAATAGACCGGATGCTGTCTCTTGCCTTTTCCACCTGCTGCCGACCCTGCCTTATTAAGTCCCTTACTCCCTTTATTGGGCTGGGAGGTAGTGGCGGTAAATCTGGAAATGGCGGTCTAGGACTCATTTAATCCCCCTCAGTGTTCTCATTTCTATTATCCAAGTAGGTAACATAAGCCCCCAATAGAAAAGCGGGAATAAATCCTACCAATACGGCCCAATTCCCTATTAAGGCTTTTAATGGAAAGGCTGCCGGGATAAAAGACAAAGTTAAGATTGCTAATATCAAAGGTTTAATGCTTGCCATCAGTGCTCCCTGATTTTACCCCTTGTCGGGTTCAATATCAACCTTCCTTGAAGAAGAGCCGGCGCCCTAACTCCTCTATCTCTTTGTCTGTTTGGACTGCTTGCCTCAATTTTTCGGTTCTCACCTGTCGCTCCTCAGCAGTCTTGGGTGGGGGGAGTGCCCCGCCCACAATTGCCTCTTTTATGTCTCGGCGAAACCCGGGAAGCTCAGACTTGATGACGCCTAACCCCTCGGTGGCAACCTCATGTAGGAGGTCCATCTCGGTTCGACCGGTAACCGGCCTTTTCAGGTCAACTACCAAATCAGCCAGCTCGCCTACCCTGCCGGTGAGGGCCTCTATCTGTCTTTGCTGACCCTCTATCTGCTCCTTGTACCTTTGCTCCTGCATATCGGCTATAGTCTTTTCTAAACCAGCGATTTGTTGTTTGAGGGCTTCATCCGGCTTGCCGCCGCCTGAGATCTTCTCGACTATTTCTATAAACTTGAACGGGTCAGTCATCCACTCTGGTAAGCCTTTGCCTTCGCCGGCTCCGGTTACTCCACGGACAGTCTCAATAAACTTTAGCGGGTCAGTCATCCATTCCGGCACCCCACTGACCTTCCCCTCCTCCGCCATTGCCTTGAGGTCTTTCAGAGCGGATACAATCTCGGTCACAGTGCCTTTATCTCTGGTCTCAGGAGTTGTAATAGTTTTAACAGTCTCGATAAACTTTACCGGGTCAGTCATCCATTCCGGCACCCCGGTGACCTTCCCCTCCTCCGCCATTGCCTTGAGGTCTTTCAGAGCGGATACAATCTCACCCACAGTTCCCCTTTCTTTAGTCTCAGAAGTTAGGCCCATCACCTCCTTAAACTGCGCCAGCTTTGCTTGCTGCTCAATCCAGGCGTCAATTGGGTCGATGGGTTCGCCCTCAGCGACAGCCTTATCCATCTGTCTGGCTGTTGCCCAGGCAGCACCGAGGTTCTGTTTGACAAAGGAGGATTTGAAGTTTGGCATATGCCTGCCCAGCTCCTCGTTGAAGATGACGATCGGCTCCTCGCGCGCCTTCCCTATTTCCTTGGCCGCCAGTTTAGCCTCGGCTAGTGTGACCCCAAATTCCGTCTCGTCCTTTATGATCCGGATTCTGGGTGTTCCGCTTTCATCAACGTCAGCTGTCCAAACAGCACCTTCTTTGATTTTCTTCTTTTTCTCCTCTTCCTTTTCCTTTTTGGTTTTTTCCTCACCACTCAGCTCAGCAGTTTCCAGAAGCCCCTCCGGGATGGGAATCTTTCTTCCGGCAAACCACTCTTCCAGAATCCTTCTCCTTTTATATGGTGCTATTTCCTTGGTGTACCGCTCCAGTTTTGCCGCGAGCTCTTGAGGGTCATCAAAGACAGTGGGTGAGCCAGTTCTAGCGATGAACCTAGCGATACCCTCGGCTCTTGTGTCCTTGATTTCGTGTCCGGTTAGTAATTCAGCGAAGTCTTTTGCTTCGTCAGGACCGTGTTCTTCCCCTGTTTTGTTAGAGCCTACCATGATACTTTAACCTCCTAAATGCTTCTTCAGTTAAAACATATTCGCCTCTTGACAACCTATCAAGAAGCCCCTGTTTGTAAAGCCGATATAACTTTGCCCTTGCGCCAGCTTCTGTATAACCATATTGAGCAATGAGGTCATTTACTGTCACCACCTTTTTCTTTCGTACGAAAGCCAAAAACTCCAACTTTGAAGCTAGAACCTTTTTCATTTTGCTGCATTTAATTGCATTAAATCCCGTATCTACCGATAAAGACTTATTTTTGTTTTAATGAGTTAAACCTCTTTGATTTTGTTGCATTTAAGTGCATTAAATCCCCTAACTGCCGATAAAACTCAGCCTTTTAAGCCCACGATTTCCCCCCTATTTATAGCCCATCCGGTCAAGCCACTTCTTCTTCTGGATGCTCAGTCCCCAGCCGATAAAGAGGTTTATCAGGTCACGCAAGTCTGGCTTGGGAATCTCCCCCATCTTGTAGGCCAACTGAGCGGCGTCCTTCAGCATCGGTTGCAGTTCCTTGTCCAGCTGTATGTGGAGGTCATACTTCTCTTCAGTGACTACCCCAGATTCATTTCCTGTAACCATAGTCCCCTCAAAAAAAGAGAGCGCTAAACTTTAGCGCCCCCATTTTTAAAAATAATTATAGCACCTTTTTGAACAATTTGCAACAACTCCTCTATTTAAGCAATGTACTAAATTAAGGTAATTAGCTTGAGCTGGCTGGAACAATGAGGTGTTGACATTTCGTCCTCCATCGGCTATTCTAAAAGAAAACGGGGGCGCACTTATCAAGTGTGCCCTTCTTTTTTTGAGAAAAAATGAGAAAGATAGCCGTAGTCGCACTCAAGGGTGGGGTGGGCAAGAGCTCGGTGGTCGCCGGGCTAGGTCTGGCACTTGTTGACAAAAAATTCAAGGTTGGACTTCTTGACATAGACGTCACGGGTAGCAACCTGTTCAGTGCATTGGGGCTTGAGCATTCGCCAAAGTGGGGGCTTGATACGACCAACGAGAGGGTAATTGTCCCTGAGGTAAATGGCTACTGGCTTCTCTCAATTGCCAGCCATGTCGGGGAGGAATACGCTGTGCTCTGGGAGAGGTCTCACCACGGCGAGCTCAGCCAAGTAAGGAAACAACTGATAGCCCTTAAAGACGCAATAGCATTGGCTATCAACGAGCCTAAGGGAATAGAGCGGGTTCTTGACCAGGCGAGCCGGGAGATTGACAATGTTCTCGCTTCATCCAAGTGGCGGTTTGTCAGTGAGCTCCTCTCGGAGGAGAAGGTAACCTGGCCTGAGCCGCTTGACTTTTTGATAGCAGATTTGCCTCCTTCCACCTCAAACGAGATGTTTTCCTTCTTCGACCAGGTAAAAGACCTCTTCGGTGTTGTGGTCGTTTCCCAGCCGGCTAAGCTCTCTACCATCGGGCTACTGAGGACGATAGACCTCTTGCGGCAACGGCAAATACCTATTATAGGGCTGGTGGCCAATCAGGACGGCTTCCTTAATCGGCATGGGGAAATCGAATACCAGTTCCTATCCCCTAGGGTTGACCTTGAAGATGTGGCCCGAAAGGCAGGGATACCATTGCTTGTCTCTATTCCTCAGTGTGGGGATGGGAACAGAATAAAGCCCTATTTTTCTGAGCTGGCAGAGAAGGTCATTGGTTCAAATCCTGTGGTGCTAAAGGAGGTCACCTTTGGCAGAAGATTGAAGAGGAAGGTGGTTAAAGGGATAGCGAGAACCTTATAGTGAGAGGTTAGTTTTTAACATTGACTTCAATTAAAAACGGGGGCGCCACAATGTGGCGCCTTTCTTTTTTGGAGGTATAGATGGCTGGACTGGTGGAAGACATGTTCAGAAGGTTTGAGGCAAGACAGGCCGCTTTCTTTAATAGGCTGTCCAGAAGTGCCAAGCAGAAGCTGGCCGAGGTCGAGAACAAGTATGCCGAGCTGAGGGTTACCGGGCCTGAGGGCGGGGTGTTCTATTTTATGTTCAGAGGGCAACGTCTCCAGATGCTGGATGGAAGACCGAAGATCCCCTATGAGAAACTGGACAAGTTCCTCCTTGATGGGGACGACATAAACTACCCCAGTGGTGATGAGGTGCTGTTTGATGTGGTCGGCGGTAGCCTGTCACCGCGGGCGGTAATCAGCCACAAGTTCTTTCGGGCCAACACCGACAGGATAATCTACGATACCGAGGAGTTTGCCCAGGCCTTTGAGAATTTTCTGGATGAGATGAGGCTGGTGCTGGGGAGTAAAAGGTGAAGAGCTACCTGCGGGTGAGTCTGAGCTAGCTGGTATGTGAAGCCTATGGAGTGAGTGTGAGCTATGGACAAGGTGAAGCCTACGGGTACGCGTGTGAGCTATGGTAAAGGTGAAGCCTAAAATTCAGGTGTGAGCTATCCGCCAAGTGAAACCTATGGAATGAGTGTGCCTCAACTCAAAGAAGCCTCCGGGCCGAGGCCTAGTGGATAGGCTTTGGGTGAGGGTGGGAGCTGGGAGCTAGCACCAGCAGTACGTCCGGAGGGAGATGTTATGTGAGTTATTTTAATATGGTAACTGAAATCCCATACGTCATCCTTATTACCGGGGCAGTGCTGGTCGGGCTTTGGCTAAGCAACATTCTCTACGACCTCCAGGTGCCCCATTACACCTCACGCAAGATTGGGCATGCTGCCGGGGGGCTTGGATTCCTGTGTTGTGCCTTCCTTTTTTCCTCTGGCTGGTGGGTCTTGATACTGGCCACTGGTTTCACTGTCATGCTCTGGGGAGCCAGGTTTGTAAAGCCAGAGACTTTTCGCGGAGTCGGCGGCACTGGGAGACCGGAGCATATTATGGCAGAGGTCTGGTTCCCTCTGGCAGCAATACCGGTGATAGGCATCGGCTGGGTCTGGCTGGATAGGCCACTGGTGGCTATATCCTGCCTGCTGTTTATGGCCTGGGGTGATTGCGTTACCGGTGTTGTCCGCTCCCAGGTCTACGGCAGGGCGGTTAAAGGCTTCTGGGGTTCGGTAGCCATGTTTGCCACCTGTTTGATAATCGCCTGGTGCTTTATTCACCCATTCTGGGTTGGGGTGATAACGGCCGTGGCAGCGACCGTGACCGAGTGGGCCTGCGGCGACGTGGGTATTATCAAGCCTTTAGACGACAACCTCATGATACCCTTAACCAGCTGTGCCGCTGTTTTCGGAATACTGGCTTTCATAGGGGCTTTATGATGCTTTCACCAAAGGAACGAGACGATAACTTCAGAGAGTGCTATCCCCAGTATAGCCCCCTTGTTGTCCATAATAATAGGCTGTATGGCTTCTGGCTAATTGGCAGGTGGTATGCCAGCGTCCGGAGCTTCTATGGCTCATATCCCCCAAGCTACCTGGGGCGAATAAGAGCCTTATTTCCTGACTGTGCCAAAATCCTTCACCTGTTCTCGGGCACAGTTAGAGGTGGAGTAAACGAGATAACCTACGATATTAACCCTGAGCTTAAGCCAGGTATTTGCGATGATGTCAGTAACCTTCTAAAGCACTTTGGGCCTGATGAGTTTGACCTTATTCTTGCCGACCCACCTTACGAACAGAGGGACTTTGAGAAATATGGCTGCAAGCCGTTCAGTAAAGGGAAGGTAGTCAAGGACTGCTCTATCATCGTTAAGCCCGGCGGCTTTCTGGTCTGGCTTGACACGGTATTGCCACCTTTTTCTAAGAGGGATTGGCAGTTATATGGCATCATCGGGCTAGTGCAAAGCACCAACCACAGAATAAGGGCAATAAGCATTTTCCAAAAGGAGGGAGAGGTTATGAAATAGCGAGGCGCGGCCAGGCAAGGCAGGGCCTGGCAAGGCACGGCATGGCGAGGCGCGGCCTGGCAAGGCGGGGCTGGGCAGGGAATACTAAAAAGGAGAAATAAAAATGGCACAATTACACGTTATTTTACGTGGCACATTACCCCTCTTGCAGCACAACATACGCTCAATGCAGGAGGACCTGGACAGGATACCTTCACCAGAAGAAGCAGCTAGATTAGCTTCTTATACTTTCCCCGATGGGTCTCTGTGTATGCCGGCAGCAGCGGTGCGGAATGCACTTCTCAAGGCCGCTTCTGGCCGGAGAGCCCAGGAAGAAAGAACGAAACGAAGGGTAGCATTGACACCGTTACTTTCGGGGGCAGTTCTCTTTGCTGATGACTTTTTCCCCTTGGTGGATGAAAAGACAAACCCGATAAAGGAGTACACTATTGATATTCGCTCCGTCAATATCAGGCTAAGGGGCAGAGTTCCCAGGGCACGTGCCAGAATTGACCCCCCCTGGTATCTTGTTTGTACCTTTAACTACAACCCTAACATGGTAAGTGTCGAACTTATAGAAGAATTGCTTAATATAGCCGGGCGGAGCATCGGTATCGGTGACTTTCGCCTTGAGAAAAAGGGGCCCTTTGGCGGTTTTGAAGTTGCCGAGATTAATGTGAAATAAGCGAGGCGGGGCGAGGCCTGGCGAGGCCAGGCACGGCGGGGCCGGGCAGGGCATGGCTTGGCTTGGCGGGGCGAGGTGGGGCAGGGCGAGGCAGGGCATGGAATAGAAGGAGAAAAATGAACAAAGTAGTAAGAATAAAGGTAGCCGAGTTAATCATCGACTATAACCTCTACCCGAGGCAAAAGATTGACCCCTACCACGTTAGTGAGATGGTAGAAAGCCTGAAGGCAGGGGCTATTTTCCCCCCGGTGGTGGCAGATAGCGAATCTAAACGAGTTGTCGATGGTTTTCACCGTTGTGCCGCTCTACAGCGCCTCTATAAGGAAAAGGCTGAAGTTGATGTAAGGCTGAAGAAATATCTATCTGAAGCACAGATGTATGAGGAAGCGATGCGTCTTAATTCTACCCATGGCCGAAATCTCACCTCCTATGACAAGGCCCACTGTATTTTGAAGGGTAGAGAGCTGGGCCTTTCCGATGACCGTATTGCTGATGCCCTCCATATAACTACTGACAGGATTAGCACTCTTATTGAGGAGCGCTGGACGGCAGACAAGAATGTTCTAAAGGCGACCATGAGCCATATGGCGGGGAAAAAGTTGACCCCGGAGCAGAGAGACTTCATTCCTAAAGCTGGAGGTATGGACCAGCTTTTCTACATTAACCAGGTTCTGGCTTTGGTCGAGACCGATTCCGTAGACTGGGGAAGAGAGCAGGTGGTGAAAACTCTCAAACGGCTTTACGAAGCCCTCAGTAAGGCACTGAAGGTAGAAGCGTAGCAAGGCGAGGCCCGGCATGGCGTGGCGCGGCGCGGCAAGGCTTGGCCTGGCAAGGCTTGGCGAGGCATGGCAAGGAGACTTAATTGAACAAAACATTTGAAAAGGCAGAAGGAAGAATTAAAGAGCTATGATAAAAGTCGCTGTTGCTGGTGGTTTTGACCCGTTACACCTTGGTCATTTGAGACACTTGCAAGAGGCAAGAAAGCTGGGAGACTGGCTCGTTGTCATAACCCACCCGGATGAGGTGCTAGTTCGTAAGAAGGGCTATTGTCTGTTGCCACTTGAACACAGATTAGCCATTCTCAAAGAGCTACGTTGCGTCGACGAGGTAGTTGTCTCTGTAGATGGCGACGGCACTGTAGCCGAAACCCTCATGATGATAAGGCCCGAAATCTTCGCCAAGGGCGGGGATAGAACACCAAATAACATACCACAGAACGAGATAGGCATATGTAATGAGATAGGCTGTAAGATAGTCTATGGTATCGGAGAGAAGATCGCCTCGAGCCAGGAATTAATAAAGAAGGTGCTTAATAGAGCCAAGGCGATAGAGAGAAACCTACTAAAGAATTGAAAGGCTAAATATGAAAGAAAGAATTAAAACTCACATCGGCTTGGGCAGGTTCTTTGCCCTGCCCTGTGCCGTCTGCTCCGTTTTGCTCGGCGTTGCCCTGGGCGGGCACTGGACCTGGCTCTCAGCGATGGTAGTTTTTGGCGCAATCTTCCAGATGGCCTACTCCCACTCCTTCAACACCCTTCTTGATTACTCTTGGACTGGTTTCGACAAGGGAACTGAAGAGGAGCGTAGCAAGGGGAAGGTCTACACCAAAGGGCAGCAAGCAATAGCCGCGGGCAAATTAAGCCCAAGGGGAGTACTGATAAACGGTCTTGTCTACCTAGCCATCTCAGCTGTCTTTATTGGAATAGTCGCCTGGAAGGTATCAGCGCTGATATGGGCTGTCTGGGGTGCTGGTGCTCTCTGCACCTTCTGGTATTCTTGGGGCAAGCTCCACTACCAGTGCGAGCTAGCCCTCGGTATCGGTTTCGGTCCTCTAGCCTGCATGATGGGCATGGCTTCCCAGCCCAACCCTGACTTCTTGCTTGCCTTCCTTGCCAGTATGCCGTTTTTAATCTTATGGGGCTACGGGGCTGAAAGTCTAGACCAGTATGTGGACGCAGACGTGAATTGGGCAAGGGGGTTGCGGAACTTTGGTGCCCTGCTGTGGAAAAACAATGTCTCGATGACAGCATTTTTTTGTTGGCTATTATCTCTAACCTTTCTCTCTCAGTTGTTTCTTATCATTGGTGGAGTACTGGCGCCCTTAACCGGGATAGCATTGGCTACTTTCATACCCTTTTCCTTCTGCCTTCTGTATATTGAGAAAGACCAGAAAAAGGGCATCATATGGGGGCTTGGCGGGATATTCTTATACTCCGCTCTTCTGGTAGTAGGGCAGATTATAGGAGGCTAAGATGTTTCCAAAGATAATCTCTATCGGCTATGCCCTCCCGGAAAAGAGCTACACCCAGGGAGAGCTATTCGACATGCTGGGGTATAAATCACCACACACGCGGCGTATCTTTGAGAACGCCGGGATAGACCGCCGCTACCTCTGGTGTAACCCGGTGGGTAGGTCCTGGCAGGAGCTCACCCAAGAATACGAAAAGGCTGCTGTTGAACTCTCAAAGAGGGCAATACTTGACTGCCTTGACGGTCGTTCTGTTAGAGAAATTGGCTGTCTTGTTTTCAGCTCTTGCACCGGCTATACCTGTCCCGGGATAAGTCACCACCTGGCCAAGGAACTTAATATGCCGGATAATCTGATTCATGCCAATCTCCTGGGTATGGGCTGCGAGGCCAGCTCCCCGGCACTGTCAAGGGCAGTCGACTATGTTAGGGCTCATGTTTATAGTAAACACAAACTTGCTCTGTTAGTTTCCTGTGAGCCCTGCTCCTGTGCCTATTTCCCGGCTCCGGAGAATGACCTTGAGAATGTGGTGGTAAATTGTCTCTTTGGGGATGCTGCTGCCGCAATGCTGATAGGATACGATGATAATCCTCACCATCCTGAAATTGTTGACATCCAGAGCTACTTTAACAAGGACTATATGGGATACCTGGGCTTTAGATGGGTTGACGGCAGGCTGAAATGCGTACTGGATAAGGAGGTGCCTCACATCTCAGGCATACTGGTTAAGGAAGCAGTAGATAGAATCCTGACTAAACATAACCTCAGTGTAGAGGACATAAGCCACTGGGCTATTCATCCTGGGGGAATTAGGGTGCTGGAAGAAATTGAAAAGAGCCTCGGCCTTGATAGAGAGAAGCTGTCAGGATCGTACCAGGTACTCCGAGAGATAGGGAACGTGAGCTCGGCAACAGTGATAATAATGGGCAAGCAGCTGAACCGTGTTAAGCCGTCAGCCTGGGGGGTCGGTGTCAGTATGGGCGCCGGCTTTGAAGTAGGGGTCTGCCTGCTCTGGTGGCGAATTAACCGGTGGCGAAAGAAAGGAGGATAGATAATGGTTATATTCATGACTGGCACCAGCGGCTTCCTGGGCTCCTTGCTGGCTCCAAAGCTCCTGGAGAGGGGGCACAAAATCTACTCTGTTTCGAGACACCCACCCGCACTGAGCGAAAATCTGGTTGCCCTAGTAGGGGACATAACTGAGGCAAACCTCGGCTTGTCCGAGGAAGTGCTACCTGAACACTTTGATGCTTGCTACCACCTGGCCGGGATTCACCGGCTGGGGGAAGATAAGGACGGTTCAATATGGCTTACCAATGTAGCTGGAACCCGGAATGTGCTCGAATTCTGTCTCCACCATGATATACCCAGACTCTATTTCACCTCAACTGCTTATACCTGGGAGTGTAATACCTACGGGCTGTCCAAGATACAGAATGAGCGTGAGATCAAGGAATACTCTGAGAAATACGGACTGAAGACCACCATATTTAAACCGTCGATAATCATGGGGACGGAGGAACACCCCTACCCCGGGCACTTCTCCCAGTTTGTCTCCCTAGTGATTAAAATTCACCAGAGGGCGGAGCTAATTCGGAGAAAGCTCGAGGGGACAATGCGGTTGCCTGTCATCGAACCTGTATTCAGAATCAAGGGCAATCCTCAAGGGAAACTCAATCTTGTGACCGTAGATGCGGTGGCTGCGGCTATAGCCAATATTGATAAAGAGGGGACATTCTGGCTTACCAACCCTGACCCACCAACATTAGGGCAACTGGTTGAGTGGGTAGGGGAGTTTATAATGCTCAGGATGAAGATTATGCCTGAGTTCAAGCCAACCCCCATTGAGGCTCAGTTTGCCAAGATGGCGAGTTCATTTGCCCCTTATCTGGAGGGGGATGACTTCCCCAGTGACCTGAGTAGCTGCCCAATCACCAGGGAGTTTATCCAGGAAACAATTAAACGAACGCTACAGGCTTGACCAATTTTGGTTTCAAGATTAGAATTCTAAGAAACGGGGGCGCTGAATGCGCCCTGTTCTTTTTAAGGAGGTCATCATGGTTTTGGATAGGATCGCCGAAGCAGCTAAGGACTTTGAGCGGAAAACGGGCTTTCCCCCTCTTTCTAAATTTGTTGAAACCGTTGACAAGCTACCTGACGAGAGACGACTGAGGCTGATTCTAGAAGTATTAGTTACAGCGGAAAGGGTGGCCAAGACGGCACCCGAGCTAGACAAGGTAATCAACCTGATTCATGAGATAAATTCGGTTCCGCTAGAAAGGTTGAAACAGTTGGAGAAGTTGCTTAAGAGGATTGAGGGGATAATGAAAAAGGCGCCACAGGAGCTTCTCGACTTCTTGGTCAAGCTGAAGGAGGGGTGAGGATGCCGCTGGGAATAGACCCTGAAACACTTTTAATTGTTGGAGTAGTTGCTGCTGGTGCTGCATTAGTGACTTACACAGGAAGCAAAGTCGCTGAGAAGGTCGGAGGAAAACTAGAAGCCAAGGACTTTTTGCCTATGCCGCCACCGTATCTACCCCTCCCAAGGTTTATCTACGAGAAGCCTGAGTTGTTAAAAGAACTATAGGGGAAAATAACATGCCTTGCTGCTCAGAAAGGAAGGGTAATATGCCAGAATTTGATTTGCAGACTCAAAAGCAATCAGAGGAGATTAAGGCAAGGCTCCGTGCTCCAGCTCTAGTCAAGCTTGATGAAGAAAGCACCCTAAACAAACTGTTACCTTCATCTCCTGAAGAGGGACCCCCTCTACCCAGGATGTTAGGCATAAAGTGGCCCTGGGTAAAGAGGGAGAAATAGCTAATGAAGCGCTACATCGCTTCGGATTTTCATAACGGGAATGATGTCTCCGACTATGACCGCGTCATGTCTTTCCTTGAGCTTGTTGATGACGATGCCGACGAGTTTCTGGTAATCGGAGACTGGGAGGAGCTACTCTTCTCCAACATGAATATCCTCACCACGGTGGCACCCTATAAGTATGTCACCCAGAAAGTCAGGGACATCGCCACAAGGAAGCCCACTTTCTCTATTGTAGGTAATCATAACTGGAACCTTGGTCTCTTTGCTTCGCTCATAGAGCCAGTCAAGCTCATTCCTCCCTTTGCTGAAAACGGTGTTTACTTCTGCCACGGGCATGAGTTTGACTGGTTGAGCGTTATAGTGGGCACCCCGGTAGACCCGATATATTTTAAGAATGCCTTTCCCTTTCTTTTCCCCCACGGGGTAGCTATCTGGATTATCAACAAGTGGCTTGGTAAAGAGGAGGACGTTTATTATTGGCAAAGGGCAGTGATTCATGAGAGGGTTGCTGCCTTCGGGCGTGAAAAGAGATACCATAGTGTTATCTTCGGTCACACGCACTACCCCACGGAGGAGCTACGGGGTGGCATTAGGCTATATAATACCGGCGACATGATTGACAGTTATAGCTACCTGATTCAGACTGATGGTATAATAGAGTTGCAGAGGTTCATATGAAGATATTTGAAGGGCGCCAAAAATCCGAAGCGAAGCTAAGTTACTTTGGGTGAAGGAAACATGCCACACCATGCCAATGAAACCAGCTTTAAACTAGGTCATATCCCCTGGATGAAGGGGAGGCACTGGACCGAGGAAGACAAATGTCTTATCAGTGAACTTACCAAGAGTGCTATGGCTAACCCTAGTGTGAAGATTAAACTAAGAGAAAGGGCAAACGAGCCATACCGCATCGAAAGGGCAATCCAGAATCTGCCGAAGAATCAAAAGGGTCAAAACCATCCTTTGTATGGTAAACATCTTTCTGCGGAGACTAGAGCGGCTTAATAAAGACCCTTCTTTCCAGAAAAGTAGATATAAAGCGTTAAACAAAAAACCCAATAAACAGGAGAGGATGCTTCAAGAAATGCTAGATAGTAACTTCCCGAACCACTGGAAGTTTGTCGGTGACGGCACAGTCATCCTAGCAAATCTCAGTCCAGACTTTATCAACATTAATGAACAGAAAAAGATAATCGAATTATTTGGTGATTACTACCATTCAGCGGAAAAGTGTCGACGTTGGCACCAAACAGAACTGGGTCGGATAGTGACCTATTCTCAGTTTGGCTATGAGACATTAATAGTCTGGGAATATGAACTAAAGGACAAAGAGGCTTTGTTACAAAAGATTGAAAAGTTTAGCCAAAGTGAGGACAAGAAATGATAATTCTAAAACCTATTAAGCTACCTACTCCTTTCGGGGAAATTTCGACACCTCCACTTGAAACGCCACCTATAGAGCTACCCCAAATACCAGATGACCGCGCTCGCAAGGCCATAGGTCACGGACTTGGGGAGGATGCTGCCCAGATAATAGGGCTTGTTCCTTGGGTGGGAGATATTCTCGAAGACATCCTTGAAGATATGCACCACGCCGAGATAAAGAAGATCCTGACCCCAGAGGAGTACGACAGGTTTGCTGAATACAACAAATCTTTTCCTACCACTGTGGCTTTAGCCAGGACGCTGTGCTTCAAAAAAGTATAGACTTGCCAAAGTGCTAGTTTGGCGGTAAACTAAAAGTAAAAACAGGGGGCGATAAGCCCCCCGTTTCTTTTGGAGGAACAATGGTAGATGAAGTAGCGCCAGCTGAAGCAGCTAAAGGACTACTTTTCACTTTAGAGGAAATAAGCTACAGCCCAGAAACGCCAAGGATGAAGGAGCCATTTACCGTGAAGGGCAAGATTGAACTCCTTCGCCTTCCCTTCCTTGGTCCGCTCTGGGTCATCGCCACTGTCACTTACCCTGAGACGTGGTGGGAAGAGATAATACCCATAATTGGCTCTCCTGAGGTCAGGGAAAACACAACCGCCCTCGGCGGTAACTTTGAAATCACCTTCAAGAAGGGCTTTGAGCGGGAAGGTGAATTCAGCCTCGCGGTAAGAGCCTATGCCGGCCCGACAAGGCCACTAGACACGATGACTCTTCCGCCCTTCCCACCAGTAAGCACCTATGAAACGACCTTTACCGTATCTGGGGAAGTTCCACCTGAAGAAAGGCCATTCAAGAAAATTGAGATTATCAGCTACGACAGCGAAGTATCTATCGGCGGCACCTGCAACGTAAAGGTAAGATTCACCTATGAAGGGCCAGCAACCTCCAAGGTCTTATATGCCGCTATTGGTAATGTGAAGCCTGTGGTTGGCTTTGACGAGATATTGTCCGGTTCCAAAACAATCAGCATCCCGGAGTCAGCAACAGCCACCGAATATGAGGGCGAAGTCTCAATTTCAATCACTGCCAAAATAGACCCTGCCGGCAGCCCCTATGACCTTTACGCCAAGATTGATGGTGTATTTCCCGATATCATTAGTGATTACCTTGAGGACGTCATAACCGTTACCGGCGTTGCGCCCGGGCAAGGCCAGATAACCAGTCTATATATAAACAAGGCACCAGAGGGCAATAAGATACCCTTACCAACAACCGTTACCGCTGACGGCAACACGTTTGAGGTTGGCGTAAGGGCTAAGAATACCTCGCCGGTCTCATTCACTGGCGGCATTGAGGTGAAGGTATACGACCCAACTGGCGCACTGAGGGCATCCCCTACCGTTGATTACACTGGCATAGCTCCTAATGAAGAGTTGGGCTGGGAATATAACATCTGCAAGGTTGACAAGGCTGGAGATTGGAAAATAAAGGTAAGGTTTTTGACCAAGGACGGCACTATCTTAGATGAAAAAGAAGCAACTATGACAGCGAAAGCGATCCAGTATACCGGTTCAATAGTAAGCAAGTATATAAACAAGTCTCCTGAGGGTAATCAGATACCATTACCAACAACGGTCACCGCTGACGGTAACACCTTCGAGGTTGGAGTGACAGCCAAAAATACGGCAACGGTCTCATATGTCGCCGGCGTTGAGGTCGAGGTGTATGACCCGAGCGGTGCCTTGAGGGCTTCCCCAACCATTGACTGGGCAGGGATTAGCCCGGGTGAGACACTGAGGTGGGAATATAATATCTGCAAAGTCGACAAGGCTGGAAGCTGGACGATAAAGATAAGGTTCCTAGAGAAAACTACATCCACAGTAATAGCTGAAGCCGAGGCCACTATGACAGCAAAAGGCTACACTGGTGCCGTAACCAGTGCGACCATAAACAAGGCTCCTGAAGGAAGCAATATTCCACTGCCAACAACGGTCACTGCCGACGGCAACACCTTTGAGGTAGCGGCAAAAGCCAAGAACACCTCAACCTCAACCTACTACGGTAATGTTGAGATTACTGTATACGACCCCGATAACATTTCTAGGTTTACCAGCCCTATTAACTGGGCAGGGGTTAGCCCTAATGAGGAGCTACGCTGGGGGCCTTACAATGTCTGCAAGGTCGATAAAGCTGGCAGCTGGACGATAAAGGTAAGGTTCATCGAGAAGACGACGTCAGCAGTTATTGAGGAAAAGAGCTTCACCATGACAGCGAAAGCGATCCAGTATACCGGCTCAATAGTAAGCAAGTATATAAACAAGGCACCTGAAGGTAATCAGATACCATTACCAACCACGGTCACTGCTGACGGTAACACCTTTGAGGTTGGAGTGACAGCTAAGAATACGGCAACGGTCTCATATGTTGCCGGCATTGAAGTGAAGGTGTATGACCCAAGCGGTGCCTTGAGGGCTTCCCCAACCATTGACTGGGCAGGGATTAGCCCGGGCGAGACACTGAGGTGGGAATATAATATCTGCAAAGTCGACAAGGCCGGAAGCTGGAAGATAGGCATAAGGTTCATTGAGAAAACTACATCCACAGTAATAGCTGAAGCCGAGGCCACTATGACAGCTAAGGCAGTGGAATATAAGGGTTCAATAACAAGCGCCTGGATAAATAAGAGTCCTGAGGGCAGTAAAATAGGGCTACCGACAACGGTCACTGCCGACGGCAATACCTTTGAGCTTGGTGTCCAGGCGAGAAACACCGCAACAATAAAGTTTAACGCCGGAGTTGAGATCAAGGTCTACGACCCGGGTGGCACACTGAGGTTTTCTCCTGTTATTAACTACGCCGCAATGTCTGCCGGGCAGGAGCTAGTGTGGGGACCATATAACGTGTGCAAGGTCGATAAGGTCGGGGCCTGGACAATAAGCCTTAGATTCATAGAGCAGAGCACCTCCACCGTTCTCGACCAGAAGACCTTCACCATGACAGCCAAGGCAGTCCAGTATTCCGGTTCAATAATAAGCAAATATATAAATAAATCTCCTGAGGGTAGCCGGATAGAGCTACCAACGACAGTTAAAGCCGACGGCAACACCTTTGAGGTGGGAGTGACAGCCAAGAATACGGCAACGGTCTCATATGTCGCCGGCGTTGAGGTCAAGGTGTATGACCCGAGCGGTGCCTTGAGGGCTTCCCCAACCATTGATTGGGCAGGGATTAGCCCGGGCGAGACACTGAGGTGGGAGTACAACGCCTGCAAGGTCGACAAGGCTGGAAGCTGGACGATAAAGATAAGATTTTTGGAACAGAGCACCTCCACAGTCCTGGCCGAAACTCAGTCCACTATGACAGCAACCGAAGTGGCCATCAGCTTCAAAGCAGCCCAAAAGAATGCAGAATATGTCTTTTCGGGTGCTCAATACTGGTGCTGCTACTACTGGGACCCGGGCATAAGTAATTTTGTTGGCGACCAGAAGTGGTATGGGCTGACGAGCCAGATAGCGTTCAGCAATGTGAAATCCGGGGGGTATTTTGCCGTATTCCTTCTAAAGGATAGCCAGACGTCCAGCCAGTTCACAAGCCCGACATTTAGCGCTGTAAACGGTGGCGTATACCAGTATGACCTTTATTACAATACGGTGAGCAAAATTGGCTAGTTTTCACTAGCAAATAAAATAGGTAAAGGAGTAAGTAAATGGGTAGTAAAGAAGAGTGGGGAAAATATCAGGAGGCACTCCGCCGGGGTGACAAAGAAGCTGCGGCTGAAGCCTTTCGGAGATACCTAGAAGCCAAAAAGGCTGAGGGCAAAGGCGGTAGCTCTAAGCCAACGCTGGTCAATTTAAGTAGCCGGGCTAAGGACTACCCCAATGCTGTGCCTTTGGAAGATATACCACGGGTGATACAGGAAAAGCCAGAATTTTTTGACTTAATGAAGAGGATTGCGGGGAAATAATGCCCACAGTACTTGCTTTAAGCGATTTTGATTTGCCAACCAGGTCAGCCAGCGGCTTCCTCCTGAGATACATCGTGCCAAGGGTTGAGCCGATACAGCTTTTTTCCATTCTGGTGCGGAGGACACCGTTTCAGCTTTCTGCTCCCCAATCGGATATTATCATCGGGGTCGGGCATGGCCAGGAGAATACCTTCACCGGTCAGAATGAAGCCGTAATCCTTGAGGCTGGGAAGTATGACCCGAAGGAGATCAAGGGTAAGGTCATTAAATTAGTCTCATGTCAGACGGGGGTAGTCCTCGGTCCAGACTTAATTAGAAACGGGGCAGCCAGCTTCGCCGGATACAAAGATGACTATGTCTGGATATGCGATGCCGACCTAGTGTCAACTCCCTGGTCCGATGAGGTGGCGGCAACCAGCCTGATGCCTGTCATTGACTCAATAAATGCCCTGCTTGATGGCAAGACGGCAAAGGAAGCCTTTGAAATAGAGCTGGAAGGCTATTTGAGGAATGCTCAGGTTGAGGAGGACGAGCTGATAAAGTCTTGCCTTGAGTTCAATCGTAATAATGCTGTATTATTAGGTGATAAGGAGGCTAGAGTCAAAGCAAGACCTAGAATCTTTTTGCCGATTGGCCCGCCGCCAATAATCCTTCCAATCCGGGGTTAAGCACCATGGCTAAAATAAAGAAAGGACAGCATCTATCACCGGACACTGAAATTAAAAAAGGGCAACACCTATCACCCAGCACCGAATTCAAAAAGGGATACTACCCAGGTACAGGGTTTAAAAAGGGCCATATTCCAATCTATAAACTTATACCAGTCCCTAAACACATAAGGGATAAGATGAGTGCGAGTCATAAGGGCAAACGGACATCGCCTGCTACTGAACTTACGAGTGAAAGGGTCAAAAGTTGGTGGCAAGACCGTAAACATAGAGAAGCAGTATCAAAAGCCATATCTGCGAAAGCTAAGCATAATTGGCAAAACCCTGAGTTTGTAAAAACGATGATGATTGCCTTCAACAAGAAACCGACGAAGCCTGAAAAGCAACTAGAGGCTATTCTCAATAAGCACTTACCTGAATTCAAGTACAATGGTGATGGCAGGTTGGGTGTAACACTAGGTGGATTAACACCAGACTTTGTGAATGTAGATGGTAAGAAAGACTTAATAGAGGTTTTTGGCGATTACTACCACTCGCCTGAGGTTCTGGATGATAGGTGGCAAGGTAGCGAACTCGGCAGAATAATGGTTTATAATTCACTAGGATGGAGATGCCTTGTTATCTGGGAGAACGAGCTAAAAGAATTGACAGAGGAACAGCTGGTAGATAAAATCAGGATATTCTTCAGAGGAAAAGCAGGACAAAACTAAGCCTTGACAACTATACCAATAGATAATAAACTTAAGAGGAGGTGAGATTAGGGATAGTTGACAAATAAATAAATTTGTGCCTAGAATTTAGTTAGGTACTTAGAGGCGGTCAGCAACCTCGGATAGTAGCCGAGCTGACCGCCCTACTATTTTTTAGAGGTTGTAACCGCCTCCCCCCACGGGGGGTTAGAACCGGGGAAGTGGCCTTAAGAATAAGGGTTTGAGGACTTCCCCGGTTCTCTCTTATTCGGCGGGTTACTTCCCCCGTTAAAAACGGAGTGCACCTTCGATGAGAAGGTTTGGGTTGCCCCCGTTCCTTTTCATCAAGGTTGCGCTCCAAAAAGGAGGTTGATATGCCAAGACTACCTGACCCAAAGGAAGTGGTCGATTCAGTGGCCGATGGGGGTGTAGAACTACTCAAAGGTCCAGCCAGGGTAGCTGATAATGTCGCTGCTGTGGCTAATACCTATGCCAAGGAGATGCATACCAACTTGGATGAGGTTCAAAGGCGAATGCCCGATGACCCGTCTGTAATAGCCGATTTCGCCGTAAAGACGGTGGGGCAGACGGTGAAGGCCGGGATTGGTATGGCCGAGGGCGTCGGGAGAGGCTTTATGGACACCTTTGAAGGGGTAAAAACCCAAATTAGGAGAGTAACAGGATAAGGAGGGGGAGATGCCAAAGAACATTAAAGATATCCTGATTGATGCGACAAAATTCCCAGCGGCAATAGAAGCCAAACTCCCTGAGGGGGCACCAAAGATCTCCACCATGCTGTCGGATGCAGCCGGTAAGCTACCGGCAATACCCGACCTGCCAGTTGAGGTGCCTGCCCTGCCTGAGCCACCTACCCTGCCTGAAGCACCAGCAGGGCTAAGGGGACTGGGGCGTCGGTTTGTCACCGGGGCTGAGGTGACGCCGCTACCAACAGTGCTAACAAGACCGCCGGTAGCACCAGCACCACCGTCACCGACCTTGAGATCGCCGCAATCGCGGTTAGTATTTGAATAAGGAGGAAGGAGATGCCAGTTGTAACACTAGAGGCATTTAGACAACTAAACCTAATGGCTGGTACAGCCAGAAGCCTTGAGACGGAAGCCCTCAAGGATGAAGATATTTCTGTATGGGATAGGGACTTTAACCTGCTATGTGATGACCTGAGCAGATTGGTCGATCCTGAGCTTGGTGAGGACCTTCGCGGTGAGAAGCCATTTTATGATGAAGCCATAAAGGTGGCCAAGGGCAACTTTGATGTCAAACCATGTGGCGGGCTGAAGGCACAGACAGGTCAGTTCGGCTTCAGGCTGATTGGAGCGCAAGACCTGAAGGCAGCAGCAACAGCTATCACACCTCAGTACTATGATTGGGTGCAGACCCTGACCACAACTGCATCCAAGACATACAAGCAGGGTGCCTTTGGCGTAGCTGCTACCACCAATGTTACCACTGTCAGTGCGGCAACCATGAAATCGGTCTTGGCGTTCCACCGGCTAATCAGTTATAAGCCCTCACCTAGGCTGGTCTATGTGGAGTGGAACATCAACAGCTTCCCGTATCCACCATACTGTGTAGAGCCGTATTCCAAGATTTCGAAGAATGACAAGCTCTTCAAGATTATTCCGATGCCGGGGCGGGTCATTATCCATCCGGGTGGCGGGTTCTATTGCCACTTCTACTTTGACTGTCAAGTGGGTACGGCAACGCCGCCGGCTGCCGGGACAAAGGTTGATGTCGAGATAGCCCTATTCGGTCTGGTCTTTGCCGAGTATGACTACCTGAAAGCCGCATCACTGACATAAGGGAGGTAACTGTGGCAGAAATAATTGCAAGATTCGCCGATGGGCGCCTCCTTGTGCAGGAGGAAAAGCTAGCCGAGCAAGGCTACAAGATGAGCGGCTACTCCACTGTTGGTGTGCCCTTCCGCATTGGGAATATCAAAACGGTGGAGAAGATACTGACCCTTGAGGCCCATGTGAGCGGTTACGGAGGCGAGCTTGGTTCACTTGTAGCCCCGGCGAAGGAAGCTAAAATCAGCGGTGACACTCTACTTGTAATTCTACGGCGCTGTGATTTAGGGTCACCTACCATGACGGGTACAGCAACAATCAGTGGCCTCACAATAAGCAGCTGGATAACAAGTGCCTCAATTGCTGCTGGGGCTTCAGGGCTTATTATCAGCGGCTATGCGGCAACCACCCTAACCGGGCCAATAGGCAGTGGTGCAGCAGCGCTGGGGGCACTGAGTGGTATTACCTCTGGGCTTGCTCAATACGGTGAGCTTACCAGTGGGCTGACGCTGATTAGCGGAAAAGTCAACATTCGCGCTAATGTAATCGGCTTCTAATGGAGAGGGGGTTTGGAACTCCCTCTCCATTGCAGCCTCTAAGACATAAAGACAATGGAGGTGTGCAATGATTGAGGTACGACCTACCGAAGTATTTGCCGGTGTTCAACCCCGGGTCAAAATACTTCTCCCCACATGGTGGGTGAAGTTCAGTGATGGCTTTCCTGACTCACTCAAGCATGTCAAGGGGAAATATTTTACCATTGAAAAGCAACAGCAGGTGCGGTACGAGCTTTCCTGGATAGTCAAGGAAAACTGCTATGTCGACGTTAACCTGTCCAACGAGGATACTGGCAAGAAGCTCTACCCCAATGTGGCCGAGCACCTGTATGAGATGCTTATCGGCTTCAAGCCGGGGAACTACCTGTGCCATGTCTATTTCCCCGCCGACTATCCTATCTATTCCCTTGATTACCCGGGAATGACCCCGCTTATCACCAGTGACGACAAGAAGTATCTGGGGCCTATCAAACCAGCTGACTCCCCAATTGAGAACTCGACCTTCAAACTATACCTAGTCTATGACCTGAAACCGGTGATCCTCAGGCTTTATGCCGATGACGGCGTTGACTATGAGAAGGTCTCTCTGGAGTTTATGATTAACCGGTGTGTGATGAAAGAGCAGCCCAGCCTAGCTCCAGGTGTGGACCCGCAGAAGGTCAAGCCGATTTTGTATCTGGATGAGATCAAGTGGATAGGGGCCGGGGTGTAGGAGGTGAGTGATGCCGACAAAACAGGTTCAAGCATATCCCATTACTTCAGGTTATGCCGGATTACTCTGGAATGCACATGAGCACAAGAAGGCTGAGCTTCTTGGCTTGACTGTGGACAACAAATATACCGCAGAGCAGACGATAAAGCTGTATGACGGCTTCGACACTGATGCCTCTACTGTCCAGGATGGTACGGCACAAGCGGCTGAATACTTAATGTTATCCGGCGTAGGTAGCGGCCTTATTCGGCTACAGCTTACTGTTCCTGCTGGCGAATCAGTTAAGCTGGGCAAAGAGGACTGCGAGGGTATAGAGTTTCTGGGCAGGGGGACCGCTGTAGCCTCTGCCCTGTCAAGTGACTGCGTCATCATAGTCCAGTATAAGCTGAGGTGAGCAATGCCTTTAATCAGGATAGTAAAAGACCGTGGCATTAAGCACGTGGTCATAGCTGCCGAGGGCATTGCTGACCTGGCAACTGTTGAGATTGTCCCCGGTAGCGTCGGGCAAGCTCAAGTAAAGATGGGGACAACCGGCGACGAGCACCTAGCGGCCGGTGTTAGCCGCGGCTCAGCAGTCTCAGGTGCCCTTGTCCGCGTCATTACCCAGGGCATCGTCAGCGGTGTCAAAACTGCTATAGCCGTCAATGCTGGAGACAGGCTGACCATCGCCACCTCAGGGGTGGTAACCCCATTCAATACTATCACTCCGGCTGGCTCACTCGGTGGCGGCGGGATGGTTAGTGGTCTGTTGGCAAGTGGGGCGATGGCAAGCGGCACTGTCGGCACAGGTGGATTTTCCGGGTTTATCACCAGCGGCTATGCCACTATCACCAGCGGCACATTCACTGGAACTGCTTTCAATACCGGCCGTGTCATTGGAAAAGCTCTTACCTCTGGCCTTAGCGGTTTTGGCATCCAGATGCTGGTCTGCCTGGAGTAGGCACAATGAGTTTTGCCATAGGAGCCAAAAGAATACTGACAACGGCCGCCCCGGTGCAGTTGCCCAGCCAGGCTGTAGGCAGTTCGGGATGCTTCCTCTGGGCCAATCCTTCAAACAAGGAAAAGCTCTACCTGTCCACCTCTGCAGTGCTGCCCAATGAGGAGCAGCGGATAACGCTTATACCTGGTGAGGGGAAAAGGCTATTTCCAGCGAATCTTAACCAAATCTATGCCGTGGTTGAAGCTGCGGGGGACATTGTGGAGTGGGCCACGTCTTAATCAGCCCGATATTTAGGAGTTTTTATTTTTACTCAACTTAATACTGTAGAGTTACAGCAGAAATGACCGAATTTAAAGTTGGCAAGATAAAGACATACGGCACATTGAGCGGGTACGTTTATCTACATATTCCACAGTATCTGGTCAGGCAGTTCGAAATTTCACCTTTGGCAACCTTCTCTGTCATCTACCGGGACGGGAAGTTGATATTGGAGCAGATTAAGGAGGTTAAAGATGCCGCATAGCTGGGAGATTGTCAGAGCGAGGCAAGAAAGTTGCCTCATCTCCATAGTGGTGCCACCCTTCGGCGTATCGGTGGAGTGGGCTCTGAGCTTCACCAATATGGACAAGCCTCCTATCTGGGATGTGATGAGGTTGTCAGGACTCCCTTTTGGCGAGGCAAGGACCCAGGCGGCTATCCAGTGCTTGAACGGTGGTTACCAGTGGCTTTTCCAGATAGATGCCGATATCCTAGCTCCCAAGGACACCATCCCTCGGCTGATATCCCATCGTCTCCCAATCGTTTCCGGTCTCTATTACCAGAGGTTCCCCACTTGGACAGGGATAAGTGGGGAGTACTTGCCCTGTATGTTCAATGAGGTAGCCGGTGCTGATGGCAAAACGACGAAGCAGCCGATAACCGATTACAGACCTGGCTCGCTGGTGGAGGTAGCATATGTTCCTGCCGGATGTCTTCTGGAGCATAGGTCTGTGTTCGAGCGTATGCTACAAGCTGGGATAAAGAGGTTTTTTGAATGGACACTAACCGCGGACAGCGAACCTCCAGGGTCTGGGAGGTCAGAAGACTTTGAACATTGCGCCCGCGCCCGGGCCTTGGGTTTTAAGTGCATCGTGGATACATCAATTGTCTGCATCCATGAGACTCAGGCTAAGGTAACTACGAAAGGACTGGAGCCTAAGGTATGAATAGCCTTTACTGTACAGCTGACATGATAGGAACCGAGACAGGTGGCGGCCTTGTTACCAAGAATGAGCTTGAAGCCCTGCGCTCTGTTTCAGATGTCGAGTTAATCTTAAGCCGGGACAACATTGCTCCCGAACTATTCAAACAACCAGATTCGCCGTTCTTGTTCGATTACTTCGCGTTGCAACAGGTACAGAATAGGCACTTTGACCTAGCCCATTTCTACTCAGGGTGCTTCACCGAGACAGCCAAATTCCTAAAAGAGCAGGGCACAAAAGTATCCTACACGGTGGCAGCCCATGATAGGCACCTGAGCATAGAGGAGTTCCATAGGCTGGGACTTGAGTATCCCTTTCACCACATTAGCGACGACAGGCTGTTTGAGATTTACACCGAGGGCTATAGATTAGGCGATCTGGTCATTGCCCCGTCGAGGGGAAGCACTGTCATTTTGGAATCTATGGGCTGTAGGAATGTAAAGGTTATTCCTCATGGGATAAATTTACCTAAAAAGGTTCAGCCTATACCCGAGAACTTTGATGTGGCATATGTAGGGGCAGTCGGACCTGACAAAGGGCTTTTGTATTTAATTGAGGCCTGGGGGATGCTCAACTACCCTGACTCAAGGCTGATACTCGCTGGCTGGGGGACAGAAACACTGGAGCCTTTTATTCGGCAGATTAGTGATAAAGGAAATTTTGCTTTGTTGGGGAGAGTACCCGATGTAGCCGATGTGTTCAATGCTTGCTCAATCTACATCCAGCCCAGTGTCACCGAGGGGTTCGGCATTGAGATTCTAGAGGCAATGAGCTGCAGCAGGCCAGTTATTGCGTCAGAGGGGGCTGGGGCAGCAGAGCTGATAACAGATGGGGAAAACGGCTTTGTTGTACCGATCAGAAAACCACAGGCGATTGCTGAGAAAATTGACTGGCTGAAGAACCACAGAGCAGAAATGTTTGAGATGGGACAGAGGGCGGGGAGGAAGGCAAAAAAATTCACTTGGGACAGGATAAGAGACAGATATGGCAAATTATACTCTTCCCTTTAAGCTGGGAGATAAGGTTATGGAATTAGGTGGAGGCCCTGACCATCCAGTGTTTCGGCCAAATCTAGATGTGCGACCTGGGCCCTGCGTGGACATTGTCGCCAACCTAAACGAGCCACTACCTATTGAAAGTGAGAGTTATGACGGGGTCTTTAGCCAATTTTTGCTTGAACACCTCCGCTTAACCAAATTGCGCGGCTTCCTTTCTGAAGTTCACAGGATACTCAAGCCCGGCGGCATGGCAGTGATAATCACTGCCAACCTGCTGGAACAGGCGAAAGTTCTTGTTGAGAGGGAGGAGTGGAATGATGACCTTATTTATATGGTGTTTGGGGGAAACCCTGACTACCCTGAGAACTATCACCACTGTAGCCTTTCCCCCCAGTATGCTTTGAAGCTTTTCAGAGGGGCTGGGTTTCATAGAATAACCATCTTTGAGCACCCTGTAGCCAAGCAGATATGGGGCAAATCCACAGATATGATCATCCAGGCAGAAAAGAGTGGTGCCAGAATAATGAGGTCACTATGACAGCAAATAAAGTCCTTTTCGTGATGCAGAAATACGACAGGTGCCAGCCTGAATGGGGGATGTCAACCTTCGGGGTTCTGGCTGAGACACTTAGCAAAACTGGGTTCGTGGGGCAAATTATGAGCTTTCACATTGACGAACTGAGCCAGCAATTAGGACATCCAGTTATGGATGAATTACTACTTCAAATGTGTGCTTCTGAGAGGCCTGACCTAGTCGTCTTTGTTCCCACCGGGTGGCTGCATATCGACCCATCAAGAAGCACAATGGACATGATGAGAAATAAGCTAGGGGTAAAGATATATATGGTTCGCGATGACGCTGGAGGTAGAGAAGGAAAACGCTTCAATGAGAGTTGGTTTCCCTTTGTTGACTTCATTGGCTTCATAGATGTAACAGTTCCCTCCCTAGGATACAGTGATAACCCGAAGGCAGTTCAAGCCTTTGGCTGCGTTGACAGCAAGCATTTCTATAATAAAGGACTGCAACGGGATATAGATGTTTCCTTCGCTGGCTCAATCGGCAACTGGCTACTGCGGGATGGGCACATCCAGTTTTTGCGGGAGCACGGTGTCAGTGTGACCACCGTTGGCGGTCTGGAGTATGAGACCAGGGTACCCATCGAGGTGTATTCGAACGTTATCAGCCGGAGCAAGATATCACTGAGCTTCTGCCTTCACCGAACCGAGGGCTTCTCCCAAATCAAGCGCAGGGTTTTCGACATCATGTGTTGCAAGACCTGCATGTTAGAGGATGCCGGCACCGAGACACAGAAGTTCTTCAAGCCGGGGAGGGACTTTGTGATGTATGACGGGAAGGAAGACTTGCTGGAAAAGGTGAGCTACTACTTAAGTCATAATGCCGAAAGAGAAGCCATTGCCGAGTCAGGCTACAGAAAGGTGACAGAGCTATATAGCGCAAGAAACCTCTGGGCACACATTTTGAAGAAGACAGGGTTTAGCTTGCCAGATGAGATTACACGAGATAAGTCCTACCAAGAACTCTCTAGGAAGCTGGAGGTAATTCGGAGTGCACTTAGTTCCTGAGTGGACTGACCAATTAAATAGCTTTAACCCAATCAAAATTCTCCTGTGGCGGCAGCACCTCGAGGGCTGTGCCAGAGACGACTATTTGCCACCGATAAGCGTCAACCTATATCTCAGTAACCTTTGTTCACATGATTGTTGGCACTGTATCAATTGGGGTTGGAGACAGAAATCCCCGGCATCAATGCCTCGAGGGCATACCTTTAAACTCATTGACTTCTTCAAGGAGTGGAAGATAAAGAGCGTTTGCATTGGTGGTGGCGAAAGCACTCTGCATGATGAGTTAGCACCTATACTCTATCGTCTGAAAGAGAATAATATCCAGATAGGGATTGCCACCAATGGCGGTAGCCATCTCACTGAGGAAAAGCTCAAGGCAATGGCTGAATGCTGCGACTGGGTTGGCTTCTCAATAGATGCTGGGGATGAAGAAACATACAGCCGGATACACGGGGTAGACAAAGACGAGTTTGGCAAAGTGCTAAGGAATATGGAGTGGTTAGCGAGTAGGGGGGCAGATGTCACCTACAAAATGGTAATTCACCCAATTATGGTTCACACCATATCTAGGGCGGCACGGCTAGCTTGGGGTCTTGGAGCCACAGGCATCCAGATGAGGCCTGTAGGGTGGGTAAACATAGAAAGGACGAAGGAGCAGCCACCAATAGACTTCAAGCCTGTGCTACCACTTTTGAAAGAACAGGTTGAGATGGCACGAACCCTAGAGAATGATTTTAAGGTCTACTGCGTTCTCCAGAAGTTCGGCAAGGAGCTGGAGACAACAGTAAAGTTTTCCCGGTGCTGGGCAGCACCACTAACAATCACCGCCGGAGCCGATGGCTGGTGGTATAACTGTTGCGACGTGATGGATAAGGAGTGGAACAAGATGTGGACTCATTATCCTGAGCCAAGGGAGATACTAAAATTCTGGAACAGCGAAGGGCACAGAAACCTAGTTAAGTCAATAAACCCAAAGCAATGCCCTCGGTGCACCTTTAGTTCGTATCAGGAGCTAGTGGAGAAGGTTATCCAGCAGGACAAAATGATGGTGAATTTCCCATGAAAAAGGAAGTTTCATTGATAATAATTTGCGTGGACATGCTTGAGATGACCAAAAGGTGTGTTGAGCTTATCGAAAAGCACACACCTCCTGTTTATGAGCTGATCATTGTTTGTGATAGACCTAGCGACCACATGAAAAAGTGGCTTGCCGAAATGGAAAAGGGTGGGGCGAAGGTTGTCACCAACACCGAGCCAGTGGGGACGCCCACAGCCCTGAATCAGGGCATAAGGATAGCCGAAGGGAAATATATAGCCTTGGTCAACAACGACATTACTGTTACCGAGGGGTGGTTTGAGCCTCTGATGGACGCCCTTAATACCCACCCCGAATACGGGTGGGTAGCGAGCAAAATCATACGCGGTGATGTCGTGATGAACTGGGGGGTCATCTCATCCACACTGTTTCTCAAGGAAGCCATGGAGAAGGTCGGTTCCTTTGATGAGAGATTCTCCCGAGGCATAGGATGGGAAGACAATGACTATCTGTTGCGATTCTGGCTTGCCGGATACAAACCGTATGGGGTTCACAAAAGCACAGTCTATCACCCACCTCATCCAACAACACTCAAGGTGGTGCATGGAGACACAATGCCGGAGAAGTATGAGCTTAACCAAAGGCTCTTCATCGAGAAGTGGGGGCCAGAGGTTATGAACATAGACTGGGTAACCATACCCTATGAGGAGGGGTAAAATGGCTTATAACCTGAATTTTTCGCATTATTTACCCAATACAGAGCAGAGAATCGAGAGATTAAAGGGGGTAATCAACAAGAGGCCGGTTGCGATAATACTTCACGGCTATTCCACCACAGAACTCGAGCAATTTCAGAGGCCGGCACCTGGTGCCCACCGGGGGGCGCCTCCGCGAGATTCCGATGGGCGAGAAATTATCACCGTGAGGGGTTTATGATTTACTGCATTGACATAGACGGTGTGATTTGCAATAACCTGCCTGAAGCAGACTATGAACACCGGGTACCCTATAGGGATGTTATCGCCAACGTCAATCATCTCTATGACGAGGGGCATACGATAAAAATATTCACCAGCAGGGGCTCCAGAAGTGGCATTGACTGGAGGGAGTTTACTGAAAAGCAACTAAAGTCTTGGGGGGTCAGGTATCACGCGCTGATTATGGGCAAGCCACATGCCGACATTTTCATAGACGATAAAGCAATTAACATCAAGGACTGGCTAAAGAATGCAAGAGGTTAAGAAGGCCTGGGGCAAAGAGGTAATCGTGGTTAACAAGGAATATGCCGGCAAGGTACTCTTTGTTGACAAGGGCGCAGTGTCCTCAGTGCACCGGCACCTAGAAAAAGATGAAGTAATGCTATGCATAGAAGGTGAAGTCCTTCTAGTGGTTGATAATAGCGCATACTGGTTGAAGCCTTATGATCAGCCAGTTCATATAGCACCTAAGAGCTGGCATATGTTCCTTGGTCTGGAGGTCAGTAAAATAGCTGAGTTTTCCACAAAGCATAGTGAAGAGGATGTTGAGCGTAGAACTTACTCGAAAGGTTCATAAGGAAATGGAGTGGTCAGGCAAGGCGAAATATAATTCCTTCAACTCATATAAGGGGCTTGCCTACTATGAGAAATACAGGCAGATAGCCAAATGGCTCGAGGGCAAAGGGGAACTGCCAGCTCCGGTGGAGTGCTCGCTTGACCCGATAACATATTGCTCCTTGAGGTGTTGGTACTGCAACTCCCAGCGCTATTTATGGCAAAATCCAGAAGAGACCAAGATAAAGAGGTTGCCAGGCGATTACATGAGGCGCTTGACTGACTTCCTAGCAGATTGGGGAGTAAGGGGATTGTGCCTTGGTGGGGGTGGCGAAAGTTTGTTAAACAAAGAGGCATGGGATTTGCCCTCGTACGCTGTGTCAAGGGGCACGGAGGCGGCCATTGTGACGAACGGGACGGTAATGAACGACATTATACTTGAGAATATGCTTGTGTGCCGTTGGGTGGGGTTCTCAGTAGATGCTGCCGATAGGGAGACTTACCGCAGGATACACGGCAGGGATTATTTTGACAGGGTTATCAAGAATATTGGCATGCTGACTAACGCCAAACAAAGAAGCAAAAATCATCTTGATATTGCCTTCAAGGTGCTGATACTAGAGGAGAATACGGATACGCTCTATGAGTGCTGTAAGCTAGCCAAAGAATTAGGAGTCGACGACTTTCACATCAGACCAGTGGATCTAGAGCGCAAGGACTACAGGGGCAAGCAGTTCTTTGACCATAATATTCCGAAGCTGCTAGAAACTTTCCAAAGGTGCCACGAGGAAGAGACAGAGGATTTCCACGTCTATACTGTGCAGCACAAATACAGCCCCGAATTGCGGGTGAAGCATGACTTTGAGCAGTGCCTCGCCTCACCGCTAGTAATACAGTGCTGCACCAACGGAGACGTGAGCATTTGTGTGGACCACAGAATTGAAAACAGGTTCAAACTAGGCACCCATTATCCCGACCCTGAGAGGATACTGGATTGGTGGGGCGATGAATACCACAAGCAATTATTGTTGAGCATCAAACCCGACGAGGAATGTGGCAGATGCACTTGGTCAGAATACAATCGCCAAGTCAAAGAGGTTGCTATTTTAGACCAAATGTGCCTAGCGTTTCCATAGGAGTTAACTAGAATGAAACTGAACAAGGTGTTTTTCCTCAAAGAGAAATACTATGGCGGCAACCCACAGTTGGGTTTAACCGACAATGATGCCTTGGTGATAGAACCATTAAGGGACACCGGCTTTGCTGATGAAATTACTGTCTTCTATTTTGACGAGTTAAGCCTTCAGCTTGGGCAGCCGATGATGGGTGAGATACTACTGGAAATGTGCGCCAAGGATAGGCCCGACTTGGTCATATTCATCATGCTCGGTGTGCTTGGCCTCGACCCGCCGAGGAAAATTATGAGCACAATAATGAATGTGCTGGGAACAAAGATATACTTGCAGAGGTACGATGGCGTGGGAGTAGAGGGGCACAGGTTTACCGAGAGCTGGCTTCCATTCATGAACTTCATTGGCTTTATGGACGCCACCCTGAGCCACCTAGGCTACAAAAGGCACCCCAAAGCAATCCAGGGGTTCACCAGCTTTAGTTTGAAGTACTTCTACAATAGGAGGCTTAATAGGGACATCGGTGTCTCCTTCCTTGGCCCAACTGCTAATTTGCCGAGGCGGGCAGAATACATTGAATTTCTGAAGGAAAACGGAGTGGATATCCTTGTCCGTGGTGGCCGGGGCAATTTCCTTACTGTTGAGGAGTACTCAAAACTGATGGGCAGGAGCAAAATATCACTCAGCTTTACCCTCAACGGTGACGGTTACGCACAGATGAAGGGGAGAACCCTTGAGATTATGGGCTGCAAAACAATGGTTATCGAGGATGAAGGCACAGAGACAGGGGAGTTTTTCGACGAGGGCAAGGACTTCGTCATGGCGAGGAGCAAAGAGGACATGCTGGAGAAGATTCTCTATTACCTGAAGCATGATGACGAGAGGGAGCAAATCGCCGAGTCGGGATACAGGAAAGTAACCACCCTTTACACGACCAAAAACTACTGGGGGTATGTCCTGAGCAAGATGGGGTTTGAGCTACCAGATAGCTTTCTAGCTGACAAGCACTTCCAAGCACTGTCGGCAAAGTTGGAGTCGCTGTGAACAAAGAGCAATTGATAGCCTTTGAAGAGGAAATAAAACAGCTCTTCCTTGATAAAAAGATAAGGGCACCTGTTCACCTGAGCAGAGGAAATGAGGACGCCCTCATCAAAATATTCAAAAAGATAAAGCCTGGGGACTGGGTATTCTCGACACATCGGAGCCATTACCATGCACTTTTGAAGGGAATTGACCCCCAGTGGCTGAGGCAGGAAATACTCGGTGGCCATAGCATACATATCTACAATAAGGAGCACCACTTCTTCTCATCGGCGATAGTCGGTGGATACCTCCCGATAGCCGTTGGGGTGGCAATGGCGATAAAAAGGAAGGGTGAGAATAGGCATATGTGGGTCTTTTGTGGGGATATGGGGGCCGAAACAGGAATATTCCACGAGTGCACAAAGTATGCAAGGCGGAATGATTTGCCGATAACCTTCGTGGTTGAGGACAATGAATTAAGCATTAACACACCGACTCAAGTGGTCTGGGGGCAAAGTAAATCCAAATCCAATGTTATGAGGTATCGTTACCGCAGGGGCGTACCTCATGTCGGCATTGGCGTCCGGGTGACATTCTAATGAACTACAAAGAAGAACTAACCAAAGCAATGCAGATGCTGTCTAACAATGAGAGGGTGATCTTTATCGGTCAGAACCTTATCTATAAAGGCAATATAATGTTTGAAACCCTGGAAGGGGTGCCTTTAGAGAAAAGAATCGAGCTTCCGATAATGGAAGACGCCCAATTGGGAATCAGCATAGGACTGAGCCTAGAGGGGTATATACCACTGAGTATCTTCCCCAGGATGGACTTCCTCATCATAGCCACAAACCAACTGGTAAATCACCTAGACAAGATAGAGGAGATGTCCTCCGGGCGGTTCAAACCAAAGGTGATAATAAGGACAATGGTCGGCGCAACCAAACCATTATACCCGGGACTCCAGCACTGCTCGGACTACACTGAGGTTCTCAGACGCTTCCTGAAGAATATCGATGTCGTGAAATTAACGGAAGTAGAACAGATTGTGAATGCCTATAAGAGAGCCTTGGAGAGTGAAAGGTCAACTGTCCTGATAGAAATGGGGGATTTATATTTAGGATGAGAGTATTATTCATCGGCGGCACCGGAGTGATAAGCACCGCCTGCTCCAAGCTGTGTGTGGAGAGGGGAATGGACTTGTGGCTATTAAACAGGGGAAACCATCCGGAGCGGATGCCGCGGGGAGTAGGATACATGCCAGCAGATATAAACGACAATAGCACTGTTAAGGAAATGCTTGGCAAGTCTGAGTGGGACTGTGTCGTTGACTGGACAGCGATGAACGCATGGGCCGCGAAACGAGACATTGAACTCTTCAGTGGGAAAACAAGGCAGTTCATCTACATAAACTCGACCTGCGTCTACAAGGCTCCACCACTAGGGCACCGACTAGTGGAAACTGACCTACTGCAAGACAACCCGATCTGGGATTATACCAAGGGTAAGCTCGAAGCCGAGAGGCTTTTCCTCCATCAAGATGGTTTACCACTGACAATCGCGAGACCTGGCCACACCTATTGCGAGTTCACAATACCAACCAACATTGTGGGCTTGGGATACGGGCTTGTAGAAAGGATGGTGCAGGGGAAGGGAATAATTGTCCACGACGACGGCATGTCGTTGTGGACGCTGACCCACAGTTCTGATATCGCCGTTGGCTTAGTGGGGCTGATCAGCCGAGAAGATGCCATTGGCGAGATATTCCATATTGCCCACACCGAAGCCCTCACTTGGCTTGATATTTTCAAAACCTACGCCGAGGCCTTAAAGGCGAAGCCAAATTTCGTCTTCATTCCATCAACTCGGATATACCAGATTGACTACGACCTGGGTGCTAGCCTCCTCGGGCACCGAGCACTAAGCAAGACTTTCGACAACTCGAAGATCAAGAGCTTTGTGAAGGAATTTGATCCGAAAGTTTCCTTCCAGGAGGGGATAGAGAAGTCACTTGAGTGGCATAAGAGGAATAAATCGAAGATTTATTACAGCAAGCAAGCCTGCGAGATGGTTGAGAGAATTCTCCAGGAGGCGAAATGATTATCAGCAAAACCCCTTTTCGGGTCAGCTTTTTTGGTGGTGGAACTGACTACCCCGTCTGGTACAGAGAAAACCCTGGGGCAGTTTTGGCAACAACCATTGACAAGTACTGCTACTTACTGTGCCGCTGGTTGCCGCCGTTTTTTGAACATAAACACTACATTGCCTACTCTGAGATAGAGAGAATCCAAGAGGTTGATGAGATTAAACATCCGGCAGTCAGGGAGACGCTAAAGTTTCTAAAGGTCACTAGGGGAGTGGGAATCCACCACGCAAGTGACCTCCCAGCGAGAACCGGCATAGGCTCAAGCTCAGCTTTCACTGTTGGATTGCTAAATGCGCTCTATACACTACAAGGGATTAGTCGAACCAAGGCAGAACTGGCACTTGACGCCATCGAGATTGAGCAAAACATGATTAGAGAAAATGTTGGCTCCCAAGACCAGACTCTCGCTGCCTTTGGCGGCTTCAATAGGGTGCAGTTCGCATTCTATGGGAGCTACCATAAGATAAATGTTACCCCGGTAACCCTGAAACCAGAGAGGCTCACCGCACTTCAAGACCACTTGATGCTCTTTTTCACTGGCTTTCCTCGGACTGCCTCGCAAATTGCCAAAAAGGTAGTTGAGGGGATACCAAAAAGGAAGCGCGAGCTAACGAGGTTTTACGAAATGGTCAGCGAAGCGGTGAATATTTTACAGAGTAGTGACCTCAGCGACTTTGGCAAACTGCTCCATGAGTCGTGGTTGATCAAACGAACCGGGGTTAGTGGCATATCAACAGACTATGTTGATTACCTATATGAGAAAGCGATGCACGCTGGGGCTATTGGTGGAAAACTCACCGGTGTCGGTAGCGGCGGCTTCCTCCTGCTTTTTGTACCTCCAGAAGCGCAAGACAGGGTAAGACAAGAGCTGAAGCTATTGGAGGTGCCGTTCAAGTTTGAAAGCTCAGGGAGCACGATTATCTTTTACGAAGGAGTATGAATGGAGAACATTGACCTAATAGTGGTCAACCCAGGGAGCCACAGGCAACTTTACGGTAGGCTAATACCCTTCTCCGCGATTGAGCCTCCAATTTGGGCCGGGCTGACCGCCGCCTTTATCCGAGGCCATGGTTACTCAGTTAAAATAGTTGACGCTGAAGTGAAGAACTGGAGTCCTGAATACACCGCAGAAAAGATTGCTGAGTACAACCCGCGCCTAGTCAGCATCATTGTTCTCGGGGCCAACTCCTGCTTTTCCACACCTAAGATGACTGCCACGATAGGGCTCGTAAGAGCACTAAAGAAAAAAAGGCCTGACCTCACCATTATCCTCGGAGGAATTCACCCGTCAGCGTTGCCAGAAAGAACACTAGAGGAAAGTGGTGCCGACTTTATTGCCGAGGGGGAAGGCTTCTATACCATCAAGGGTGTTCTTGAGTTCTTGCGCGATATACTAGCTCCAGAATCTATCCCCGGGCTCTGGTACAAGGAAAAGGACAAAATAAAGTCCACCATCCCGGCGAAGCCCATCAACCCTGATGAGCTACCAATGACAGCATGGGATCTGATTACACCGATTAAATACCGGGCTTCTAACTGGCATTGTTTCGACAACATTGATGAGAGGCAGCCTTACGCCGCCATCTACACCAGCTACGGGTGTCCATTTCACTGCCTTTTTTGTAACATTCATATGCTTTACGGTGGGCGAGGCATCCGCTTCCGAAGGCCTGAGAAAATACTAGAGGAAATAGACTTCCTAGTAGAGAACTACAAAGTGAAAAACATAAGGATCTTTGACGAGCTGTTTGCACTGAGAGAAGACCGGGTTGTGCGTATTTGCGATTTAATTATTGAGCGTGGCTACAACTTAAATATGTGGACCTTCGCCAGGGTTGACACCGTAAACAAGACGATGTTCAAGAAGATGAAGCAGGCCGGCATCAACTGGGTTGCCTATGGGGTTGAAGCAGCCAGTGCAAACGTCCGTAGGGACGCTGGCAAGAAGTTTGATAACAGGACGATTGAGAGGGCAGTCAAAATGGCTCACGATGCCGGGATATACGTCGTCGCCGATTACATGTTCGGTCTCCCTGGTGACAACTTCAGCACGATGCGGCAGACACTGGACATGGCCAAGGAACTTAACTGCGAGTATGCAAACTTTTATACCGCCATTGGCTACCCAGGGTCTCAATTACATGAGGATGCGGTTAGAGAAGGTGTTAAACTTCCCGATGTCTGGCATGCTTATGGGCAATATAGCGAGGAGGTAATACCAACAACAAAATTGCCACCGGCAGAAGTCCTGCGCTTTAGGGACAATGCCTTCAAAGAATACTTCACTAACCCAAAATATTTGGAAATGATAGCGGAGAAGTTCGGGCAGAAAGCAGTGCAACATATTAAAGAGATGCTGAAATACGAGGTCAAGAGAAAATATGCATCGCCATGATTGGATTAGAAGCAAGGTAAATTTGGAGGATACAATCCTCGAGGTAGGATGTGCTGAGAATCCCGTCTGGAATGGCACGCCGTTCAAGGTGACGACAATGGACAAGAGCATAAGGCCTGAGGAACAGTGCTTCCCCGATGTGGTTGGGCAAGCGGAAAACTTGCCTTTCGAAGAGCAATCATTCGATGTGGTGTGTGCTGACGAACTTCTCGAACATATCCCTGACCCACAGAAAGTCCTGAAGGAGGCAATAAGAGTTGCCAGAAAAAAGGTTATTTGTACTGTGCCTAATGAATTCGCCTGGCCAAAGGAACTGAAGCCATTCTGGAACCCCGGGCACGTCAGGTTCTACAACAAGAAAACGTTTACCGAGGAGCTTGATAGGCTAGGACTGCCATTCCTAGTGGAGGACATAATACACAGCCCGTGGGCTTGGCTAGGCGCGGAGGTCTACTGCGACCAAGAAAAGTTTGTTGCTACTGAAATGGTAAAATTGAATTTAGGCTCATTTCGGGATACCATTGGTTATGATTGGACTAACATTGACATTCTGCCTATTCAGCAATATATCATTGCTAGTCATAAGTTCCGCCAGTGGGATCTAAGGCGTGGTATACCATATCCGGACAACTCGGTTGACCTTATCAGGATGAGCCACCTTATTGAGCACCTGACGCTGGAGGAAGCCAAAAACCTACTGAAAGAAGTTTACCGAACCTTGAAGCCTAGCGGAGTTGCCCGGATAAGCACCCCCGATGCCAAGATAATAATAAGGCACTACCAGAGCCAAGATATGTCCTTCTTCAACCAGATCCAGCCGCCGGAGTATATCCAAGCACCGACGGAGGGTGAGAGGCTGTCAAGGCTGCTGTTCTCAGGCGACTACTCGCACAAGGCTGTCTACGACTTTGGGATGCTCCAGAACTTCCTAGAGAATGCTGGCTTCCAGCCCAACAAGATATACAGGGTCTCACCGGGGTTCAGCAATTCGGATGTGATGAGGATAGAGACGGAGGACCAGCATGTCGAAATAAGCCTGACTGCGGAGGCGATAAAATGACCAAATTCGAGAAGGTTCATATCATAGGATTAGTGCTGACTTTCACCCCATCTACCCTGGCACTGCCACACACAGTGCCACTGGCGCAACGGCAACAAGCGGTAACCGGGGTGGTAAAGTGGACAGCGCCAGAGTGGAGCAAAACTGAGTACGAGAGGGTGCAGCGGACGATTGATAGTGTCATCACAGCCTGCTCGGGAACAGATATTGAAAAGGTGGTGATAAAAATAGCTGAGGCTGTTGCCAAAGTGATTCCGGACAGGAACTTCACTTTGAGCATAGGGAGCTTTGGCATTGAGTGCAAGGGAAAGAAAAAGGGAGGTTAGATGAAAGCATTGCTTATCTCAACTACTGTTTACCAATTGACTAAAAGTGGTTTAGCAGGATACGGAGGTCTTGAACATTTGGTCGCTATGTGGGCGATGGAGCTAAAAAAACTTGGCTGTGAGGTTAGCGTTGTGTGTCCTGAAGGCAGCGACCTAGGTGAGGGAATAGAGATTATCCCTGTTGGCTACCGAGAAAGTGAAGAGGCAGCGTACCTCAAGTATAAAGATAGACTCGTGAGTGGGGAATTCTCAGCAATTGAGGACCATAGCTGGGGATGGTTTAGTGTCCTCTCCCAGATGGAGGCTGACCACCAGCTACCGATAATCCATATCTACCACAGTGATGCGATGAACTTAACCAGTCCTCCACCAATCCGATACCCTTGCATAGTATCACTGAGCAAGAACCAAGGACAACTCATATCCAGCAGGTGGGGGGTGATGACACGCACCGTCTACAATGGTATCGACCTCGACTTCTATAAGCCCAATCCTGAAATCCAAAGGAGCGACCGCTATCTTTTTCTCGGAAGATACACTCCAGAGAAATGCCCAGCCGAGGCAATATTCCTTGCAAAGAAGTGCCGTGTACCACTAGACCTCTTCGGCGACACCGAGATAATAGCCAACCAAGATTATATGAGAAGGTGCTTTGAAGAATCGGATGGCAGACAGATAAGAGTTAATCCAGGAATACCCCGAGCAGAGTGCGTTAAGCAGTATCAGAGCCACAAGGCACTTATCCACCTTGTCAATTATAATGAAGCCTTTGGCTTAGTCCCGGTAGAGTGTATGGCGACAGGCACCTCGGTTATCGTAAATCGTCGTGGGGCACTGCCAGAGCTGGTTAAAGATGGGAAGACGGGTTTCGTGGTAGATGACCTTGACCAAGCTGAGGAGTTGATAAAAAGCGACGCTGTTAGCAAGTTAAAAACTGAGGATATTATTAAACAAGGCAGAAGGTTTGACATTGCCAAATCGGCCAGAGGTCACCTCAGCCTCCTGCAAGAAGTAGCCAACGGCGTCTACTGGTAATTTTGACATTTCTCTTCCCATAAACTATCCTAATAATTGTGAACCGGGGAAGCAAAGCAGCTTCCCCATTTTTATTGGAGATGGCATTGACTCTAAAAGACTGGCTACCGACACTTCCCTGGGAAGGACCACCGCTACCGCGCTTTTTGGGCATATTCTGGCCCTGGCTACAAAGCGGAGGCCTATTAGAGTTACCCGAGTTGCCGATGCAACTACCGCTGGGCACAAGCGAAAAAACAACCGCAACAAGCTACCAAAATGAGGAGACCTGGGATATCGAATGGGAGGAACGGACTATTGAAGATGAGGTCGTCTACCTTCCAGCGACAATTCGCATCCACCGCCATGCTAATAGGAGTTAACCGTGGTTAAAATAATCGATGACTCAGGGGAGATTATCCACCCCGACCTTAAAACTCTACAGACGGTTCAGACAATCGCTAGTCTGCCAGTAAGAATAAAGGTTGATAAAAAGACAGGGGGTAAGAAAACAACCCTGCTAGCCACAACTGAAAAAAGAAGGATACATCCACCTCCGCCCCCTTCTACTCCACTGGAAGCTCCCTGGCGCGAGGTTGAGGAAATAATCGAGCTACTCAGGTTGGTTAGCATCAAGCTTGATGCTGTCATTTCAACCTTCGTCGGAGTTATCCCCCCAGCGGCAGTTCCGTCAGCAATAACCTTTGATGGCAGGCTTGATGCCCTCGTTGGAATGGCCAGCGAAATTCGGGACGCTTTAGCCAGAGGGCTGGCACCTGGCGCGCCAATAACACTAGACGGTAGGCTCGATGCCCTCGTCAAGTTCACCCGTATGCCACTGGAATGGGGAACAGCAACCGGGGGTAGCAAAAACAAGCTTATCTGCCTCGGGAAGTCATGGGCTAATGATGTTTGGGCTGAATATGAGCTTGCCATTGTCGAGGGAGTTGGGGCAGGGCAGGTAAGAAGAATAGAAGGCAACGACAGGACCTCCATCACCCCCCAGAGTGACTTTGACATCAACCCCGACAATACTTCGGTTTTTGTCATTAGAGCACGTTCAGACATAGTCAAATGGGGCGGTACGACCCTAACTGGCAGGGATATATCTCTTGATTTAGCCAACCTTGATATCGCCCTATCCGTACTAGCCAAACATGAGCGCTGGGGTCGCAATGTCTCTCCTGAATGGACTCATGCCGCCGCGCAGACTGCACCTGGGGCGGGAACAGCTTTGGTCACCCAGGCTGTTACTGCCGGTAAGAGTGGCTATATCTATGGCTTCTTCATCTCAAGCCAAGAAGCCAATGACTTTCTCTTAAACTGGACTTCGGGTAGTGCCGCTAAATCAAAGAGGATAATTTTCGGCGGCAGCGGCACCGTGGAGAATGTAGACGGCATAGCCATGAATGAGGGCCTGCCCGCTGACGCTGGATCAAACATCACCATAACCAATGTGAATGCAGGAGGAGCAGGTAAGGTTTACCAAGCGAACCTCTTATACGGAGAGGTATAAAGTGTCTTTTGTGAGTCCGACCTATACGGCTGACAGGTTATCTCAAGTTGAAATTGACACCGACAAGGACTGGCAGGCATTCGGCATCACTAACCTGAAGGAACTCGCGGCATCAATGCAGAAGGGCGATGTACTCTTTATGGATGGAACCAAGCTTGCCAGGTCAAGCCCCGGCTCCATCGGGACCATATTTACTACCCACGACTTTGGTAATGATCCGACATGGAGTTATCCACCATAAGGCAGAGAGAAATGGGCTTTATCTTTATTGTTAAACGAGGCAAGCTATCTGAGATTGATATTGATGCCGATAAGGACTGGCAGAGCAAGGGTATTAGCAATATCAAGGAAGTAGTCTCAGCTATGTCCAAAGGTGATATTATAGCCAGAGACACCTCTATTCTCACTAAAATTATTCCTAGCGGCGACGGTCTTGTCCTGACCTCTCGTGGTGCTGGGAATCTACCGACCTGGGCGCCAGCCGGCGGTGCCCTAAAATACTACTTTCCTTTCTCGATTGAGAGTAGCCATGCCGAGGCAGTAGCCACTATCGACAGGAGCATTGCTAAGAGCATAGCCCCGGCTACCAGTCATGTGCAAGCCTATACTGATGCCCCAGCCGATATGATTAAGTTGCTTACCCCAGCCGCAACCACATCAAGAACCTTGGCTGTGGTAACAGTTGACCGAAGTCATAACGTCAATGCCAGAGTCGGTATGGACATCTCCCTGCTTGTTGAAGGTGCAGTATCGGAGACCGCCGCTGGGGGCCAGACCGATGAGACGGCGGCAGCACGAAACACAACCGCCAATGATATGCACCTCTGCCCGATGACCCCGGCCGTTGACGATAAATACTATATCGGCTCAAGCCGGCAATTCAGGCAGATGTGGGCAAACATTGGCACCGCCGGGGCTGGAAACTGGGCAAACCAGATTGAATACTACAATGGTGCTTGGGTGGCAGTTACCAATGAAGTAGACGGTTCAAATGACTTTACCGGGTCCGGTCTCTGCCATATGTCCTGGGATATGCCAGCAGACTGGGTGCAGACGACTATTCTGGGAATGAATCTATACTGGGTCAGGTTCAGGACAGTCACCCTTATTAACCAGACTCAAGCACCACTGGGGACACAGGCCTGGTACTGCATAGTCGTAGGCTCATAGGGGGTAATATGAAGGCAAATATTGAGGCGAAACCAGAACTGAAGGTAATAAAAGAGGAAGAGATAAAACATATCCTTGAGCCCGGTGAGGTAGGGGCTGTCCTAGAGCTTACCGTCACTGATAAGGACGGCAAAGTAACTGAACACCGGGTGATGAAGTCAAAGTCTTTCGTCAGGCAGTTTTTAGAGCTTCTCTGGATTCAGGCAAATCAGCTAAACCAAGCTAATGCTTATTCCCTGCGTGATACTGGCAATACACTGAGAGCAATCCGACAGTCCCAGTATCTTTTCAATACCAATGCTGGTTCTACTGTTACTACCTATGGTCCGGTGGTCGGCACCGGAACTACCGCCCCGACAATAAACGACTATGCCCTGGTGACGCCTATTGCTCACGGTACTGGCGCCGGGCAGCTCCAGTATGACGCAGTAACCTTCGGTGCTCCCGCCTCCGACTCTACAACCTCGCAGTTCACCATCACCAGAAACTTCGCTAACGCTAGTGGCGGAGCTATTACAGTTAATGAGATTGGTCTCTATGTGAGAGCAATAGCAGATTCAACTTACTACAACTTCATGACCATCAGGGATGTTATTAGCGGTGGTATCTCGGTCCCCAACGGGCAGACTCTGACGGTGAACTACCGGCTCCAGGCAACGATATAAGGAGGCACTATGCTTAGAGTAAAGCTTATTCTGGAAAGGTTTGATAGAGAGCACCGGCTGCTTGAGAGGAGAGAGCAGGCATCTAGGAGCTTTGTTCAGAGGTTCATCGGTATGCTCTACATCGCTCATGCTCAGACCCTTTATAGCGCACCATACGCTATGACCGATATCACCGGGACATCACAAAATACCGATAGCCAATCAAATGCCACAACCGAGGGTCGGTCAGGGAAATGCACCCTAGCCATAGGCGCCCCGCCCGGCAATACTCTTGGTATCTATTCTGGGGGTGGCAGGGGTAGTTACGACGTCGCCGTCAGGCCAGATTACCATGGTAAATTAGGAAACACCATGGGAATTCAGGTGGGAACCGGGAGCACCGCAGTTACGCCGACTGATTATGCTTTAGCCACTCGTATTGCTCATGGTAGAAGCGCAGGACAGCTTGAGTACGGCGGCTGTGAGCTTATCAATATCACCTTCTCTAACCCCAATGGAGAGTTTACCATCAGGCGCTACTTCACTAACAATAGCGGTGGTGCAATCACTGTTAATGAAGTTGGTATATATTCAACCGCCAGTTACGCTACAGCCACCACCTATGATATCGTCTCTATATTTCTTATCGCCCGTGACCTAGTCAGCCCTGGAGTAACAGTCAACAATACCGAGCTCTTGAGAGTAACCTACGTTGTGCAGATAACAGTGTAAAGGAGAATGAGAATGGCAAAAGAGATAGCACTGCCTGAGCCAAGCATAGTTCCGATAGAGATAACCTCACCTTTGCCAGAGATATGCTCTGCCGGCACCCCCTACCGCATCCAGGGGACAGTGAAGCTTGGAATTGGGACTCCACCCTGGGTCTACGCTAAGGTGGTCAAGCCAACAACTGGTGAGGTTAGCTATGAGCGTGGTCTGCCCAAGCCCATAAGCGGGGAATTTGCCGTAGATCTAACATTCAAAGACCTCGGCGATTACGAGGTTACTGTTGTCACCACCCCAGCTCCCCTGCCTCTCCCTGTACTTGGGGTGCCACCGGTGGTAGGTAAAAGCGGCACAATGAAAGTTAAAGTCGCTGCTGAGGGGCCACCCGGGGTTGATATCAGGGTAGAGAATCTAACAATAGAGCCTTCAGAGGTTCAAGTTGGGCAACCGGTTACTATCAGTGTGACCGCAACTAACTACGGGACAGTAGCTGGGAGCAAGACAATAACCTGCACTGTGAGCTGAAGGAGAATATGGCAGAACAAAGCATAACACTAAATCCGGGGGAAAGCAGAGTAGTGAGCTTTGAGGTTACTCCTCAGGAAGCCAGAATCTACCAGGTCTCAGTCAACGGCCTGACAGGGAGCTTTAAGGCACTGTCCACTAACCTCTCGGGACTAATCACTGACAGGCTGGACAATTCAAAAATAGTCGGCGCCAAAGTGGCCTTGGGTAGTCTGATCACTTACACTGATATCAACGGCCTCTATGCCTTTTATGGGCTTGCCACTGGTTCCTACAGCGGTCTAGTAGAGAAGGATCACTATCATCCCCTGGCCTTCACAGCACAAATTGTTTCTGGAGAGAACCGCCTGGGTCTCTCTATTGACCCCATTCTTCTCACCAGCGTAGTCGTAGGTATAAGAACTAAAGCCTCTGAGCCTGACATCACTACTCCCGACATCAGCTATAAGTCTCGCCCGCTTTTCTGGGTGGGCACCTTCGAGGCAGGAACAGCTTATCTCCTTGGGGATGATTATATTAATAATACCAGCTTTTACACAGATTATACTGTCATTGTGCCGCTCAATCCCCATACGAACCAAGCTTGGCGTGAGACTGATCTTGAAAAGTATCTCTTTGGCGTCTGGCTCTGGGCCGCCCCTAGTGCGACCGGCGAAACACGCTGCACCCAGCTCTCGGTGGTAGCCAACTATCCGGATGGCTCCACTAAAATACTAAGGCCATACGCGGGATACGGTTGGGAGAAGGTAGACGATGTGGTCCCGGATGAAGATGCCAGCTATGTTAGCTACACCACCAGCGGCGCGCCGATCCCCTTCGGCGGGGGCTACTTTAAGTTTAAGGTGAGGTGAGCAATGCCTAGAGACATAAGATTTTATCTTAAGAACCCGGAGCTAATACCACAAAGCCTATGGAGAGACCCGGGGCAAAAGTGACGGTCAATATCGGCAGCCAAGCAGGTAGCTACACAGTAAAATTGGGAGGTATTCTATGGCACAGCAAAGCGTAACACTACAGCCAAGCGAATCAAAGACAGTATCTTTTACCGTCACACCAACTGAGGCCAGAACCTACTCTGTCAGTGTCAATGGCTTATCTGGTAGCTTTAGGGCAACGGCAGCCGACATCAGAGTAGAGAACCTTGTCATCTCACCAACCGAGGTTAATGTCGGAGAAAAGGTAACGATAAGCGTCACAGCAAAGAACTACGGTACGGTCGCCGGAAGCAAAACAATCGTTTGCACTGTGAGTTGAAGGAGAAATATGGCAGAACAAGAGATAACTTTAGCAGTGGGAGAGAGCAAGGTAGTCAGCTTTGAGGCTACTCCACATGAGGCCAAGACTTACCAAGTATCGGTTAATGGGCTGACGGGCACCTTCGTGGCTAAGGCCGTGCCTTTGGTTGTAGGAGACCCCAAGTCCTTTGCCGTGCTTAACATCGAGGGGATACCCTTCTCGTCTGTGGCCGAGGACTACATACTCACTAGGGAAAGCCTGGCCACAGTGCTCAGCATGGGCTTCGTGAAATACTACAGGCAAACATCTGCCTATGCGCCTGACTATAAAGGCTGGAAAAGTGAGGACGCCGCCAAAGCCTCAGCGGTTTGGGTGGCTGACAACTGGATTAACTGGGAGACGAGGCAGAACAACTATCCAGCTACAGGAGACCGTCCTCAATATCCTGCTGAGAGGTCATTCGCTCTCGTCTTCCAAGCGCTGATAGCGGCTCACCCGGAACACTTCATTTCTTCACCACCCAAGATAGACATCTTTAATGTATATTTTTTCACCGTCGCCGTCGACATTAATGTGATTAAAGCCACTCTAAACCCGTCAGCCAAAGCACCAAATATCATCCTGTCTTCTCCGATAACTATGAGCGTGATGAGGGGCGTAACCCTCCACTGTGTTACAGCAATAATGCAGCCCCCGGCGGCTGGCATCACTGGCCAGTACGCAGCGACCCTGCACTATCTGCCAACCTTTGTTGCCGAGATGTCGCCCCCTGGCTTCAGGGGATTTCACCCATGGATAACTTCTAGTAACCCTAATGATTGGGGAAAACCCCGTGAGTTTAATTTCCCGGTGACTGGTTGTTTCGCTGGTGGCTACTATTACCCCGGGATATATAACGGCAGGTTTCAGCTCTGGACGGAATTTACCACCCCTTATGGTGGTGGTGGTGGTTATGGGCTGCTCAATTTTGTTGTCAAGAACCTGGCCCAGGTAACGGGGAAAGGAACGGTGACAGCAGGATGATTCTGCAAATAATAGATATGCACTTCGCACCACCAGCCCAAGTTCTACACGATATCCTGTGAGCTTTGCCGGGGCAAGACTTTTACTTGCCCGGCTAACAGGGTGAGGGCAAAGTGTCCGGGGTGTGGTAAACAGGCTAATATATCCACCCTGGAAAGGGAGTGGAGAGAGGCTGAGATAAAGAAGCTACCGCCAGATACAAAAGTTGATTGAAAGGAGGTATAAAATGAATAATCAATTCAAACTATTTTGTGCTTTGCTCGGCACCTTTGCTGCCTGGCTAGCGGTCATCTTTGTTTACCTGCTCCCCAAGGTTGTGGAAAAGCCCGACATCATTAACCCGATGATGGCTTTGCTAAGCGGCTTGGGTATAGGCGCTGTTAGTCAGTTCTTCATGTTGCTTCTGAAGGACGGCTGGCAGTTCTTCTTTAGAAAGAAACCCCCGACAACACCGGCTCCAACACCGTAAAGAGAAAGCTTTATTGACTTTGCCTACTTTAGCGATATAATAGAAAGGAGGTACAATGAGCGAAAAAGAGCTTATTAGCGAGAAAGACCTTATCGCCTCAATCAAGAAGACTCTAATTGAGAGATCCCACAATAACCCGACATGGCGGCTACTGTGGGGGATGGAGAGCCTATCTGCCGAGCAGGTAATCGGCAAGCTAGACAAGGACAAGAAGTTCAGAAAATTTGTCGTTACCCACTACATGGAGCTGGCTGTGCTAATTGAAAACCGGGGAAGGGAGAAGCTATTTGGGGAGGAGAAATAATGAAAGCAGTTCTCTGCCGCCCAAAATTTGATGACCCAACTCAGCACACCTTCGCCTTCGCCGAGCAAATCCTCCTGTGGTGCCAGCAGGCGGGTATCTCCGTCATCGAGCTGGCTGAAGCTGAAGCAATAAGGTCAAGGGTAGAGGAAGAATTAAGAAAGGGAATAGACCTCTACATTCACTATGACCACGGCAATGAAGGTGCCCTCATCGGCCAGGATAAAAACGCAGTCATTGACCTCAAAAACTGCGACCTCTTGGCTTCGAGAGAGACCTATACCTTAGCTTGTCTGAGTGCCAAAAACCTCGGGATAGAAGTCTGGCGTGGGGGCGGTAAATACTGGGGCTATACCGAGGTCGTCAGCTTCACCACCGATGCTCTCCCTGAATTCCAGGAAGCCTTTAACTGCGGGTTTAAGTTTCGCTTTCTCGAGGGAGATACCCACCAGAACGCCCTCAGCCGGGCCAAGGATACCTTTACCCGGCTTGCCTATGAGCTTGTAGATGCTGGCAAAACCTTCGCTGCTCTGTGCCTACGGTCAGATCGCGATGCCCTCGTCTACTACAATGCCCATAAGCCTGAGGGAGAAAGAAAAGGCTGCCTGCTAGCATTCCTGAAGCTCCCGAGGAAGGAAAGATGGAAAAACCAAGTAAGGATGAATTGATTAAAGGGCTTGACCGGATTGATGCTCTTGTCAGAGAAAGGCTTGAGGCTAACCCAGATACTGCAACGGTTGATGCTCTAATTGAAATAAGAAAGGTAGCCCAGGACCTCACAAACAAAATACTAATATTATTTAAGCCTGCCTCTGAGAGCTCCGCCTAGCCGTCTCTGCCATCAGCTCCAACCCCTACCCTTGGCATTAGATAAGTGGCTACCTCATCAATCGCCAGACATTAGTCTCTGTATCACCCTCGAGCCAGGTAAAGCTGTCGACCATATCACCCGAGTTGGCCAGCTTGTATCCTTCCCGGTCCAGCACAAACGGTGAATGGGTGTGCCCCCCAACCACAGCACGATAGCCCTTCTTAACACAGAATTTTGTTGCTTCAAACTCAATCTGGGCAGTAGACAGGTGATAGTCAAGAAGCTCCCCTTTTTTCTTGGCTGGCGTTTTGTATCGCCTAACTATCCAATCTGGAACGGGGAATCTATAGATGGGAAGCCATCCCCAGAGCATATCGAATGCCGACCAGTGAGAAATATAGATGTCATCTATTACTACTGATGCTGGGAGGTTAGGTTCAGCGTCGTGGTTACCTTTGAGCCTGATTCTTCCTGAATGGTTTGCCCAGTACCATACGGCTCGGCAAAAATCATCCCTTTTGATAGCCTCCAAACCGAACTCCAGGATGTCAACAATGTCGCCAGGCAAGATTATCTTGTAGCCTTCCTTCTCCATCTTGAGGCAGTGCTCCATCAGGCTCGAGATTTTCTCTCCCCTGTCCTCCTCCATTATTGGGTTGCAGTGCCAGTCGCTCGTTACTAGAATCTTCAATGGCTTAAGCCTCTAGCTGGTGACGATATCTTTGCCTTGTGCTCCAGAGCCACCAGCGCCCGCTGGCTCTAAGCTTAAAACTCATCTTCTATCGCCTGTTTTAATCGGTTTCCTCTGTTGCCGGAGTGCCTCCGACACTCCCATAAACGCCACTGTGTTCCGCCCATAAATCCGCCGAAGACGCCGCACTTCCCTTTCCTGCAGCTTCGTGTAGTCTCTAATCTCAGGGCAATGTATGCACCGGCCAATATTATCTGGACCAATATTGAAGTGGTGCGGCGGGCACTTATGCTTTTCCTTGCCTGTCATTCTTTTTCTCGTTTTCCAATAAATGGTGACATTCCAAGCAAGTTACTTGTCGTAGCTGGGGACTTTCAGTAACCTCCTGCTGAGTTAGGGACACCAGCCCTGAATCGTCACGGCTTCACTCAATTTCCTCCCACCTCCCAAGGATAAGGCTCTCTGATTATAACATTGCCATCCTTATCAGTAATCTTTAACCTACCGCCTCGAAGCACCTCCTTCTTCACCCCAGCCTCCTCCTCAAACCGCTTCTTCAAGGCAATTAACTGCTCCCACACTGGCTTCAGAGCCTGCTGTGTTTTCTCGTCCGACTGCATGATTAGCGCAGTCAAGATGCCGAGTTCGAAGGAAGTAAATTTAATGGTATAGTCTCTTCCGTTCATAGTCCCCCCTTCACTCAGAACACCACTTTCTCCCATCCCACACCTTCTGATAAAGTTTCTCCATTACGAAACCTAACCACAACTGCTCCATTGAAGTGAAATGGGCTGACGGTGTATGCGGGAAAACAGAATAGCTACCATTGCTCCAATCATGGAACTTGTTTAACAGGTTTATTGACGGCCCTTCAAAGAGTGCCTGTAGCTGGTCTTGGCGGGGGAGCCAGATATACTCTTCTGGGATCCTGAACTCAACGAGTTGGCCATTGAACGGAGGCTGGCTCATTCTTTCTCCGGAACAGAGTAAAACACCTTCTTCAATTTTACAGATTAGCCATAGCCCAAAACCGATGCCGTCCCTCTTATAGAACCAATCCGCCACCTGTGGTTTCCACACCTTTTGTAGCTCCTCTGCCTTCTCACACATTGTTATATACATTTGGCACTCCGAGCGGAGCTCCATCTTATTCTCCTTTCTTGGCTACTCTTCTTAGGTGACCCGGCGTATCAATAACAAAAGCATGCTCCTGGCAATAGTGATTCCCACAGTGGGGACACTTCTTTACAAGAGGCTTATTGGGACAGCCAAGTATTCCACAGACCTCCCCTTTTCTTGACCTAGCTGCCCAAATTTCCACATCCCACCTATCTATTTTAATCTCGCTCACTTTATCCTCTCTCAAACTGTGTGCGAAATTTTATATCGGCATTAACCTTTTGTCAACCTCAGTGTTAGTCTTTAGCTGAAATATTTACGCCTTATCTCTTCAGCCAGCTCTCGTTCCGCTTCATTTAATACTACCCATTCAGCGGTCAGGGCGTTGTTAAAGTTCTCCTCACCCATCGTCTTAATTACTTCCTTGAGTGTTCTCTCGGACATTACATACTTCTGCCCGGTCTTTTTGCTTGTTACTACGAAAGCACCTGGTTCCTCACCTTTGACTGGTATCATCGCATCTCCTTTATTCCGGCAATCTTCCCACCAGCCTCAGGAACTTGTCTATATTGCGCCGGGACCCATGCAACAGGGGGATATCTTCGACCCCCTTTAATATTCTTCTCTGCGGTTCTTTACCATCTGGTCCCTTATATGCCATCGGGTAGACCTCTACATTGTAGGAGGCAAGAATTTTCACCCTCTCCACACACTCCTGTTCGATTACGGGAAATCCATATAGAAAATAAAAGCTTAGCTTCCTAGAGCCTAGCCCGTTAGCCAGGAGGAGCTCAATCCCCTCCCTTAGTGCCTTTTCATAGCCAATGTGGTCAAAGGCAAACCGTAGTTCTCTTGCTTTTACCCGCTTCAGATAGTCAAGATTTTCCTCATTCAACAGCCTGATGTCCAAGCCCTGGTTGAAATCAACCTCAACATCTTCTGCTATTAGGTCCTCCATAGTCTGCCGCCAGTTGGGAGTAGCCAGGAGGTTGTTATCCAGTAGCTTGATTTTCTTATGGCGCCTGTCCCAGAACTCATAGATTCGTGCCCATGGCTTAATGCCCCCAGATTCTTTATCGGGGACGATACACCAAGGGCATCTCCTGATACAGCCCCGAGATGTAAAACCAATGCTAGCATCTTTCCAGGGCGGGGCTATATTGGGGTATAAGCTATAGTCGGGTTTCATGTGCTCCACTTCAGGAGAGAGCTGAGCCTTTAGGTCAATCCCTGGACCACCAATGATTGCACCCTCAGGAACGGTAGCTTTCCTCTTTGCATTCCAAGTAAAGACACATGAAGCATAGGTGATATCCGGATGCTCAAGGGGGAAGTTCAGATATACCTCATCCCCCCTCGCCTTATGGTAGGCGGAGAGCTTGAGCAGTGCTAGGTTAGGGAAAGGCCGGCGCTGTTTGACGATATCCAAATCCATCAGTAAGACTTTCACCATTCTCCTTCAGAATGTGGTTTACGCCTTAGTTTCCCGTAACCGATAATACGAATAATATCCACCATCAACCACCTTTTCTATTGCCCCTCGTTTTTCTAAATACTGAATTGCTGGCCACTGATTTTGGTGCCCCATTGTTTCAAGTTCTGAAGCTAAAGCATGAGGCTTGCCATCAGCAAGTAAATCTAAAATCCTTTTCTGTGCTTTAGTTTGCCTTTTCACTCCAGAGCCATCACATACTGGTTGTCTTTGCGGAGCTTGATAAAGCGATAGAGCTTAGGATTAAGTTTCTGCATCTGCTCTTCCCAACTTTTGTAGGCAGTGCAAGGCATACACCCAACCCGGGTTGCGCCCTTTGAGTAAATTTCATTGATAGGTAGGCTGTTGTCATGTATAAATTGCCACACTTCATTCTCTGTCCACCATAAAATAGGCTTAATTTTGCAATACCCCTCTTTTTTCAGATGGGTACATATGCCCTTGTCTTTGGCCCAGAACATTCTTTGCCAGTTTTCGGTTGCGGTTTCCCCGGTAAATTCGCCGAGCCATTCATTCTCTTTAATCACTGTCAGCATAGGTTTCTCTTTGAGCCAATAGCAGCAAACACCTGGATATTTGCTACCTTTGTGATGTCGCTTGCTAGCTTTGGGAAATCCGTGCTTCTCTACACAATCCCAAAAAGTCTTTTCGGGATGGCTAATTATCAGATTTAAAGACCATAACTCCGCTAATTTAGCTACAAACCTCACTGTCTCGGGGTATTCCACACCTGTATTATTAAACACCACTGGCACATCAGGTTTTTCCTGAAGACAGAGATAGAGAACTACCTCACTGTCCTTACCACCGGAGAAAGCCACAGCTACCTTATCGCCAAACTCCTCAAAGTGTTGCTTGATAATATCCCTAGTCTCAGCCAGTTTGACTGGGAATGGCCTATTTACTTTTTCCTCAACTTCTCTGAGTAGTTTCAACATTCCCCCTTAGAATGCTTAAACGCGAATACAGGCGGCTCCCCCATATGAAAACCTCTTGCTATCTGGAAATTATCAGCGGTATCACCTTTAGCCGATACTGAGGCCATTACCGATGCCCAACTATCCGGGTCGAGGGTTACCTTGAAGATAACGCTCCCGCTAGTTACTTTCCTAACAATCACATTCCCCTCGGCATCCCTCTCAAAAAATAGGCCATTCTTGGCGTGAAATCCGTAATTCATTTCCTACCTCCTTCACTTTAATGTATTTTGTAAAGCCTTCAAACTTCATCGTATTCGGTCAATTGCAACTCATCACGCCACTGTTTCATGTCATCTAAAGCTAGCTCAATAATGTTTGTTGCTGGCGCTTTGCTCTTTTTAAGCCAAGTGGCACGAGCCTTTAGAAGAGTGATGGTTGTGCTGAACATAGCACTCAATTGCCCCACTGCCTCACCTTTTATTTCTGCTTTTAGCCATGCTTTCATAGATGCGTTTTTACCCATGTTATTCCTCCTTCACTTTTCTCCATTTTGTCAACTATTCCTCCCAGGGTAGCTTGAAATGCGGCGGTGCTATTTTGGGAAGAATGAGTCTCTCACCCGGGGGACTGTGCCAGGACTTTAATATATCAGCGCTATATGTTCCATCCGGATAAAGGTTAACTTCACATTTCATCCCGTATATAATGTCAATGCCTTTCCCCGATGGAATAGAGGCTATACAGATAGTACCATCTGGAGCGGTGTTAATAGCAAGTGGTCTTTCCTTCCAGTCTCGGTAGAAATTAGGAACAGCTTTATTTTCCCGACCGAGATGGTCTAAATTCCCAATGCCCATAGAAGCCTCCACTTTACAATATTCGCTTCTGTAAACATCCTCGATAAGAACGACCTATTGTCCTTCCGTAATCTCTACGGGTTCCAGCTCACTCTCATGGACAAGCTACCTAAGTCGGGACCAACTATATGCCCGTAGTAAACCTTCCCCTCATCAGGTAACATCCCAAATCCAGCACGGAAGGCATAGCACAGACAAGCTGGGTTGCCATTTTGCTCACCCAGCCACCATTAGGCCATATCTCTTGTTTACAAAATAGTCAGTTTTCTTGGCTCTGATTCTGTAAGTCTCCCCCTTCTTAATCTCCATCTTTTACCCCCTCTCACCCTCGAGATTTCTCCAGCTCTGCTTTGTGTGGCTTTACCAACTCAATCACATCAGCATTCTTTAGCTTGACCAACTCTTCCGGGGTCGCCTCGGTGACGACAATAGTTACCCCATCACAGGCTCCTAAAACCTTATCCCCAACACGGACAAGACGCGGACCTAGATTGATATTAAGAGTAACTCTTATCAAAGCCATCTTATTCCTCCTTAGAGGCTTTCAGTTCCTCCCACCGCTCCTGCTCAATAGGGATAATGGGTAATCCCCACCTCTTTCGTGCATATTCATGCACTTCCCACATCTCCAAGTCCTGTTCTTCTCCGCCGGACTCCTTGTAGAGCCGGACTAACCCTTCATCAGTATAGTCTAGTATCACCGTTCCTTGGTCACCAAGCCCCATTACCTTGACTATTCCCTCTGAGATTGCCCAGGGAACCCCGAAGGGAATATTTCTAATCTCGGTAACTACCGCCGGCGCTGGCGGAATTGGAATTATAACGGTTACCACCGGGATAGGGTTATCGGGAATCTCCAAGTTTATCTGAAATGTATAGTCCATCGGGCCTGCTGATGGTCCCTTCCTTATCCTGCATTCTCCTGTTTGTGAATTCACGATTAGAAAAACTGTCTGCTTCACTTTTCACCCCCTTTGACATTCAGTTTCACCTTAGTAGGCAGCCGATATCTTGCCGGCTTTATTCCTTCAACCCTTATCAAAGTCCCGTCCCGAACAAGACCGCCCAAGGTGGGTGCCAGCGTGTTATGAGGAACATTCCAGCCATGCTCTTTCAGAGCCTCTAGGAGGTCCGACTCGCTGAATCCATCTTTAGATAGCTCAGTTACAGCGCAAAACAAGACCTTCCCCATAACAGTTCCGGTCGTCATGGTCAACTCTTTCTCCTCATGAGTGAGATTGACGACCAGCTCCCTATGTTCCAAGTTTAATACTTCTTTTGGCTGGGTCTTAGCGGTAAGAATGGTACCTGGCCCCAGGAACTCTATCAGAACCTCCCTCAGCTTTTCCACAGCTTTGGCTTTTTCTGTTAGCTCCTCTATCTTCTTAGATTTACGCTTATCCTCCTCATCCCACAGGTGCTTTTCCTCTTCATATTTCTGTTTCCAGTCTTTCAGGCTGGCAACCCTGCTCTCCAAGGTAGCCACTCTCTCCTCTATCTCATTCAAGGGAAGCCACCTCCTTTTCTAAGTTTTCTATCCGTGCTAAAAGAGTCTCCGAAACGAAGAGGGGCTTCGCCCCTCTCGGACTCTCAGGTGCTTCCTTCTTTAGATATTCGTCTCGGATACTTTCCGGGCTAATAACCCCTGTTGCCACCTCTACCCCGACCTCTTCAGGAACCCCGGAAGGCAGGACATAAACCTTTTTCACCTGGTTGCCAACCACGGCATAGAAGTGACCTAGGGGCAGAGTCTGGATTTCCTCGGCTTTGACCTTCATACCGAGGAGCTGCTTCAAGATGCGCTCAACCTCATGGGCTTCCTTCATACGACCCATAAGCCAGTTGTCACATTGTCTTAGCGGCGTCTTATCAATGCCACCAATGTCCTGGCTGTCGAGGAACATATAATTCCCGATGGCGGCTCCCTTGCGGATAAACTGCTGGGCTACCCACTTAACGGGGGTCATCCTGGTTTGAGGCAGTGTCTCCCAGGCCTCCGGGACTATTACGACAACATGGTCGAGGTTTTGGAAGATGTATTCAATGGTGCTGGCGATAACAAGGTGCTGTGTCTCCAGCCGCATATTGCTCAAATCCATAACATTGACGCCTTCGGTGAGTTCAAGTTTATCTGAGAACATCCATTTCTCCAGCTCGGGGACGACAATCTTCAAGTAGGCAGCAAGCTTCTCAAAGACGGATCTGAGAAAATCCTTCTTGGCTTCCTTGGTCATTTTTTCAGCGGTGCGCTGGACCTCCCGCAAGTTGCGAGTCCCTTCACATACCTTCATAATGGCCCACCGCATCCCCGGTTCATACTTCACCTTTTCCCCTAGGGCAACATTGACCAGCCCTTCGACAAACTGCCAGTCAGCCCTGGGCTTGTAATAGGGTACCACCATATGATACTTAGTAAAGCCCGCTTCCCCTCGCTTAGTGATGAAGGCAATGGCTTTTAGCCCGGAACGGGTAATCAACGCCTCAAGGGTTGTTGTCTTTCCGGATAACTGGGTCATGCCAAATATGGCAAGGTGATGAAGGGGTATATTGACTGGATAACCAGTGCCGATTTCAAAGCCAAGTAAAATATCTTTATTCATATCTCCTCCTAAAAAGGTCTCACCCTAGAGCTAGAAGGCTTTAATTCCTTCTCGGGTAGAACTTTTCTGGCTAGGGCAGCAATGTCCTCAGCCTTCATATTGCAGCGGAGTGTAGCCACCTTTTTAGTCAGCTCAAACTTCAATTCAGTTCGGTAGCCCTGCTCACTAAGCTCCACCAATAGTTTCTCTAGTGCTTCAATGGCAACCATGTCAGTTCCCTCCTCTTAGTCTCTCTAACCCTTCCTTCTCCTCCACCCTGGGGACAAACTCCCGGAGCCGCTTCAGTAGCTCCTCCACCTTCTCCCAGGATGGCTCAGGTAGGTTATTGTGGTAGTTATCAGCTCCGACCTCAACGATATCGGGCTGAATTATCCTTACCCAGCTAACCAGCTTCTCTACGTCAAAATCCATGACGGGCTCAATAGAGAGGAACTTCCGATTGTGGGGGTAACCAGTGAGATACCGAAAACGGTCATAGGGGGATGGGGCGTTGCTTAAGCCGTAGTCGCGGTTGCTCTCAATAGTGGTTCCTGCATAGACATTAGGCGGTAGCCCAGTTCCCCAGTCCTCTCGCCAATCGTAGAGTTGCCTGGGGTTCTTTGTTTGAATCAAGAAGTCAGTCTGTGGAAACTCCCTGATCCTAGCCAGGATTCTCAAGAATTCCTCCCTGGTGGCGAAGGCGATATCCCCCATAAATACAACTAGGATAAACTCACTCGGCTTGAATGTCTTAAGTAGCTCCTCCTCAACTAGGTGGGGCACAAAACCATCTTTATAGCGGCGGCGGTTTCTGAGCCTGGTCTCTGCCAATTTACGGGCACAGCAATAGACACAATTAAACTGGCAGCCAACAAAGACATTCCAGGACCTGTTTATGCTCTTAAACATTCTACTCATGTGATTTTTCCAGCACCTCAATATTAGTTTTCAGACCTCCTCCCACATATCCAATCGGGAGGTACAGCCTTACCACCTGCAATTCTCATATAAGGACATACAAGTTCCAGCTTGACACCTTGCCTCATTAAATCTTCCCTATCCTTGTCACTTAGCTTTTCCCCGGTCAATTTTTGCCACCTACTAAGCCAAGAGGCTCCTAGGACATACTCTGCATACGCTAACCGTCCCTTGTCACCAACCTCCTCATAAGCTTCCCGTGGGAAATAGAAGGCTGTAGAAGCACCATGGTTCCAACATGCCTCCAGTGCTTTACGTATTTTTTGTTCGCTATACCCCTCTAACTTTAGAAATTCGAGTATTAAGCCCAGAAAATTATCTTTCAGCACTATTTCACTCCAATTCTATTCCTGCTTCCCACAAACCATTACATCGGCAGTATGCCGGTCTACGATGACAATAGCATCGTCTTTCCGCCTAATATATACCTTGTCACAGCAGACGTCTTGTGGCTCTTTGAGTTCTTTTCCACAGCTACTACAGTACATTTAATTACCTCCTGTAACGGTCTAGTTCGAACAAAGCGAGTTGATTTTCACCAATGCGAGTGGATTTTTCGGTCACAGAAACCTCCGGTAGGTCAAATTGAACACCCTTTTTAACAGCTTCTTTAGCCTTGTCATATTCCAAAGAATCAAGATCGAATTGTGTAGGGTCTTTATCCACTTTGCCAGTGTTACACTCACGGCAAATTATCCAGATATTTGAACGTGTAAATGGTCTTTGCGGGTCGCGTTTGTCAAGAGTAAAATCATCATAGCCCCTTTTATGTTCAAAACTATGTCTACAGCTATGGCAATTACCAATATCCTCAGGATAAATGCCTTGTTGTCTCAAATCATCGAGAATCCAAGCTTCCCTAAAAAGACCCTCGACATAATCTTGTGTTACACCCGAGAAATCCTCGAACTGCTTCAGACTCATTCCTTCTTGCTTTGCATGATAACGGAGGGATTCCTGAGTTTTCTTTCTAAAGGGTCTCTCCAATTTCTTGGCTTTTCGTTCTTGACTTCTACATTCTTTACAAACTGTATCATATTGCACGACGAAGCCATCGTGACGCTTTCTCCGATGCTTCTGGAAAAAGCTCAGTGGGTGTTCTGTCCCACACCTGCTACACTTCCGTTTTTCTTCCATTGTTTCTATAAACTACCGATTCCTTTCAATACCCAGCCAGTCGAGCAAGATTGCCCGGACATAGCTAACGCTCTTTTTACTCTTCTCCGTCTGTCCAGCTGCCTCTCTGAAGGCTTCTCTGATATAACTCAGCGGGCAACCGCCGGCTCTAACTAACTCCAGCGCTAAATCCCGAATCTGCGCGCTCTCTCTCGCGGTCGGCTCGCGGGGGATAATTATTGGTTCCTCCCCCTGCCGCATCCTTTCGAACCCTTCGGCTGGCACCCTGCCGAATTCTATCTTGAAAGACTCGATGAGCTTATCATAGATTTTATGAATATCTGTGGATAAATCAGTGGGTGAGGGTGAGGGAGGTGCACGCTGTGCACCCCTAACCCTCACCCTATCCTTACCCTTATTCTGATCTAAATCCTTACCCTTACCCAGAGTAACCTTTTGGTGTCTCTTTGGTTTCTTTTTAGTAACTGGATGGTTACTTAATGGTGGTTGCATAGTAACTGAATGGTTACTTAATGGTGGTTGCGTAGTAACCGGATGGTTACTATCTTCTTCAAAAGGCCACCCGGGAGGCGCGGGGAATTTGGAGGGGTGATAATAGCGGGGTTTTTGGTAGCGCTTGTATCGCTTGAGCTGGATATATTCATCACCGGCATTTTCATAGACAATAATATTCGGGTTAGCCTCGGCGAGGTGATCCCTCATTGTCTTCACTTCTTCTAAGGAATAGTTGTCATAGAGGAAGGCTATGGCTCTGAGGTAGGCCGGGTCGCCACGGAGTCGGCCATCATCATCTTGATTAGCAATTATAGCTGCCGCCAGTAGTCTTTCGGGCACAGTTGCTTTTTTCAGCTTCTCGTCGGTGAAAAAATCTGGAGAAAGCCATCGCCGTGGCATAGTTATTCCTCCTTCTCATATAAGTTTGGGCTGCTTCTCCAGCCTGCGATTTATCTCATTTACGAAGTCCTCTGCCTGTGCCTTGGTGAGTCTCTTTAAGATATCGGATATTGTTCCCTTGCCATCAACTTTATAGCGGCTTACTAGGAAGGTTGTAGTTGCCACCTCTGACCACCTGAGCATTTTTAGGCTTTCATTGAGCCAGGTGAGGTCAATAGAGAAGCCTTCGCCCTCAACCGTGTCGGCCGACGGCGCTCCGCTGGCTACGGGTTTTCCCTCAGTTGGTGAAACACCCGCGCCTTTCTTGCTTCCCCCTCTCCCCTCCCCTGCAGGCACGGTTTTTTCGCCAACTTCGGCTATTAGGGTGTACTCAGCGTCAATATATTCCTGGGCTGCCTTGATTCCTTCGGCGCGCTGATACCACTCGGCGGTGAGTTCCATCATTCTCTGCCGACACTCAGGGAAGACCTCCCTCACCCACTTTTTTATTGTCCTCACCCTAGCCTGGTTGCCGGGCGCCTCGGCAGCGGGCAGGTGACTTTCCTCAGCCTTCTTAAAGTCCTTTTGGGTAAACCACCCAGGGACCACTGTCTCGTCCCCGTCACGGCGCCGACCAATGGCGACATAATACCAGGCTTTCTCGTCCTTGCAGTCGCTCGTTTTTATCGCTCGGGCAATGGCTTCAATCTCCTCACGGGACTTCCCTTTGTTCTCCTTGAGGGTGGTGAGGTATTCCTCCAGACGCATGGTTTTTGGCGGGCCGACCCAATCATCTTTACAACCCCGGGCAGCCATGGAGAGCCAGCCGTCCTCGGTAATTATCATCACCACCGAGACCTTTTCTTCAAGCTGGCCATCCTTCTTGCGCCGGCTCTTGAAGGCTACTGGCACTGCCTCCGCCGGGGATATCAGGGGGTCAAGGTCAAGGCGGGCGCAGTCCATGATAAATAAGGCGGCGGTGGGGGGGTCTTTAATGGCATCGGGATACCTGAGCGCCAGAAGGTTCATCGCCCGCCCTAGGTCGTCTTTTGGAATCATTTTCTTCTCTATGGCTGACCTTATCACCGGGTGGATATCTTCACCGCGGCGCATAGCCTGGGTCCATGTCTCCCTCTCCACCCAGCCGTGGTGCTCCCGGTTGAGGCAGCCAACCCGGATCATCCCTGTTTCAGGGACGGTATGGACCTGCAGGTCGGCGCCACATTCAGCACAAACGTTCGCCTTGGCAATCTGCTTCATCTCATCCCATTTTTCTTGAGTCATCTCTTCACGCTTTACTTCCACGGCTACCCTCCTATCTTCCCCCATAGTGCCTCACGTAAGTCTATCGGACCCTGGGGTTTAGGTTCCTCCTCACATTTGGGGCAGTAAGGTATTACCTCTCTCTTGACCCTCCCGCTACCAGAGCAGGGGAAGGGGCCATCCCAGATTGGGCGGTAATCTATAAAGGCTAAAACCACCTCGCCACAGGGATTGTGAATATAGCCTTTGAGCTCTCCCTCCTCCTGTACCATTGTTGATTCCATTAAGACTAACCAATTAGCATCTTCAGTCAGTTGTCCGCCTTTCCTTTTTTGGGCTTTCTCATCTTTTTTAGCTTCCATTGGCTTACCTCCCTTTCGGTTCTTCTATTTTGGCACCTGTAGAGAGTGTAGGTGTCCGGGTTTTGGCTTTACGCCAACAGGACTACCTTCCTCTGGGCCGAGGTTCAGAAGCTTCTTTTGCCTTCTGTTTGATACGCTCCTCATAATCCTCCCCGAAAGCATTAATCAGAGCCGCTATCCAGACGGCTGGCATCTTCCCTGACTTAATCAGCTCCTCACGAGTATTAAACCCGAGCTCCTTACAGAGAATATTTTCAACCTGATTCACGATATATTGAATACCTTCGCCAAAGCCGGCTTTCCTACCCTCGGCAAAGGAAGCTTCTTTAATCCGCTCCATCCTCTCACTCTCAGGGCTAATGGTGAGATTTTTTGACAGGGGAATATTAGGCTCTTTCTGCTTCTGCGCCCGGTGAAATGTCTTTGTCATGTTTTTCCTTTGCCTTTATTTCTATCTCGGTAGCCCGCCACAGAATCTAAGTGATGTAATCTTCTCCGCTTTATGTTGGCACTCAGCGGTTTCCATGACTTACCTCCCCAGCCAGCATCTTGCAGACCTTGCTTAACCCAGCGCATACTTTGGCTAAAACAGCATCCTTTTCTGCCTCAGCCCTTGCTTTTTCAGCCTTTATCTTATCCTGTTCAACACTAGTCTGGAATATGCGGCCAAAAGCGCCGAATGTCCCTGAATAGTCCAGGAATTTCTCCCTATGGCTCAATACCCTTTTCTGCCTTCGTTTCACTTCCATGGCTTTCCTCCTCTAAGTGCCGGATAACCTCATCTCTGAAACTTGGGTTTTGGACAAATGCCTCAATACAGGCTAGAAGCATATCTGGGGGCGCAATGCCCCGCTTCTCACATACGGCAATTACTTCTGCAGCTGTCTCTCCGCTTAGTGTTAGTCGAGCTCCCTTGCCTGGCCCGAGCTCCTCATACTCAATATCTTTTTCGCTTATCACGCTGGTTTGCCTCCTTCCTCATAAATCCCGGCACGAACCTCTAGGTTGAGCTTTGAACAGGCATCTCTTATCTCGTCACCTGTAGCCTTAGCGTGCTCCCAGGCCTTCTCATCTTCTTCCTTGTGCCCCCAGAGTGAACCGCAGTAGTGGTCTAATCGGATGATATCGCCATCGGCTGCCTTCGCGGTAGCCACTACTGTAAGTGAGGCGAGAGGCGCCCACTTCTCATTTAGCCGGCGTAGATTTGTGATTCTGACAACTGGTTTGGCCAGGGGTTCTTTCTTTAGCTCCTCAATAAACTCATCGGGGTAGTTAAACTTGATGAGTGCCATCGTTTCCCTCCGATTTGAAGGTTCTAAGTCCTCGGCGTTAAGGTTACCTGCTAATTCAATCTGCTATACTCTTGAAATAGAACAGCGATAAGTCGCCGCTGTGTTTCCCTAGCTACTATGCAGAGCTGTCCTGGGGTATGACCACAAGTGGGCAGGCAAAAGCACTCCACCACCTGATCATAAGCCTGACGCGATAGGCGGTTGATAATGGGTTTCATTGCAACCCTGGCTATTTCCTCTTTAACATTCTCTATCACTGCTCTTCCTCTCTGGAGTCGCACTGACCGCGGTCTGGTATCTTCCCAATTTCACAGCCGTAGACTGGCTTGCCCTCTTCATCCCGGTACCAGAGCACCCACAATTTACAGCCAGGGCATATATCTCTGCGGTGTTCCTGAAGATACCGCTCCTGACTCAATGCTGGGGCTCTTATGCTCCTCTCAGGCACTGGAACCCTCCCTTCCCTGGCCACAGTAGGGGCAGTAATTCCAAGCCGGGTTTAATGGGCTATCACAGTTGGCACAGAGCGCAGCATCGTAGGTTGTCTGGCGCTCTTCAATTGGGCTGCCACAGATGTGGCAAAACTTTACTGAGTGGTCTCTCTCAAGAAACAGGTCCATCAGTGGTTCGTGCCCTTTTGGACAATAGCGCTCAGTATATGGTCTTGTTTCTACCTTGAACATTGGTTTCCTCCTTAATCTATATCATAGTGACTAGGGAAGTAGGGATTATCACCAGCCGACCGGCCACCACTTAGCCTAATCCGTGCTCTTCCTATATCGTGACCGAGTTCATGCAGATCCCCACCAACAAAGATAGAGGCACCCCACGGAGCACCTTTCTTCAATAGCTGATCAAATTGGGCTCGTAGAACTGAAACCTTCTCCTGTTCCGACTTAAGTGCATTCTTTTCAATCCAATCCAGATACATCCTCACCCTTTCCACAGCCTGCTCAACCAATTGCTTTACCATGGCTGAATCCCTAGCCTGCTCAGCAACACTAACCCGCCGAGTCATCTCATCAAAATAGCTACTCATATTGGTCTCCTAAATCTCCAATTGCTTCTACCTCTACCTTCTTCTTGACATAGACTACACCAGGGAATACCAGAAGAAGGGTGCCGGGAGTGATTAACCTCAACACCGACTTTTCGCTTTTCTCCATAGCCTCTATTTTTCTTAGCTCTCTTTATTTTCAATCTCCTCTGGGAATACTAACTGCTCCGGGATAGTGGCGAAGAAGTCCGCCATAGTCCCATCCCAATGGACTATAGCCTGATGTGGTGGGCGATGGGGGGTTAGGATGGTAAACCAGCCCTCTTTCCCCTCTAGGATTAGGGTGGGCTGCTCAAACCTATAGCCTGAGTTTTCCAGTATCTCCTTTATCCTTCCCCTCAGCTCGGCTGGACTGGGAAACCGATAACCTAGCCAAGGATGAAGTTCAATCAATTTCCCATCCCTATCGGCTTCACCAACAAATGCCCCCTGAGAATGGGTACCGGAGAATAGAATCCTGCCGCCCTTATCCTCAACACTCCTTAGCACAACCTCAGACCATCGTCTTTCGTTGATTATGTTCTCCCTGAGCCTACCAATAGCTTCAATTTTCATCTAACCCTCCTCCCATAATGGATACCGGTCAAGGTCTTGCTCCCTGAGACCTCGCTCAATAATATCCCTGGTGGGTACCTTATAGGCGACGCCGGTGCTCATACGAACCACCTTTTTGAATTCCCCAAACTCAAATATCAGACGCTTAACCAGTTCTTCGTGGCACTCATCCGAGCAGGTAAGCAATCTGCCTTGCTCATAGAGTTTGCCGCAAATGACGCATATACCCATGGCTATTCCTAAAGGCTTTAAGGCTAGTAGGACTACTGCTCGGAAGACTTAAAGTGTGTATCGGGCAGGAACAGCTCTGACTCGGGTTGATTAAGCTTGAAGCAAACTCGCTCGATGAAGGAACGACTGAGTGGGAGCCTGCCGGTGGCCACCCGGCTCAGGTATCCCTTAGAGTAGCCTGTTACCTTGGCAAGCCAATCACGCTTGTACTTAATAAACAGAGGTTGCTGGGGTTGCTGCTCCATAATTACCTCCCGCCTTAAAAACTAAATATCTCATCCGTCTGGATAGATTTACCTGTATTGATAAAGTGTAAACCAGAGTGTCCGTATTGTCAAGACCCTTTTTCAGGTGTGGTGGCAACAGTAGTGTTTACAATGTCAATTTCTAGTGATATAATATAAACAAATTGATACCAAACTTTTGGAAGGAGGTGCATAAGTGCAGAATAGAACCATTGGCGAGTGGTTGGAGGAGAGGTTAGAAAAAGAGCGCCTGTCTCTGCGGCAAGCCGCGGCTAGGGCCGGGTTGAGCCATGCCACTATCAACGACATCATAAAAGGTGTTCGGCCTACTCCGGAAACGATCAAGAAGCTGGCACAGGCCTTTGCTGGCGATGGCACTTATATGAGGCTGGCATTGGAGGACAAGCTACTTCTCCTTGCCGGTTATCGAACCGAACACCCCGAGGGAGAGCTTACTGAGCCGATGGCTCGACTGCTGGACAAGCTAAACCAGTTTAGTGAGCCACAACTAAAGATAATGGGGCGCTTCGCCGATTTCCTTTCCGAACTGGAGAAGAAAAAATGAGGCCAGTAAAGTCTCTGACAGCTACCGTCCATGTGAAGTTTAACTATGGTGAGGATGACTCTGCCACCAAGGAGGTTGAGATGATGGGCAAAATACTAAACCAAGCTTCGGAGATGCCCCCTGAACTACAGGAGCTTCTGGTTAAGTTTGCCGATCACCTCAACCAGCTCAGCCATTATGGGCAAAGTGTTAGCTAAGGAGCCGGACGGGCAATCCTCGTTTCTTATTATGGTCAGGGGCTTTATTTTAATTATTGTCGTAAAGACGCTCCGCCAATTTGTCAATGAAGGTATACGAAGGGGTAAAGAAATGAAGATAGAACTGAAGCCAAAACGCTTATTACCGAAGTTCTGGAAGCTACCCGAGGTTCGCCTGCCTCGGGTTGAGCTAAGACTGAGTTGGGAAAGGGGGTAATTTGATAAAAATTAAGAACCAATAGTGAAGGGAGAAGCCTAATCTTAATGAGCTATATGCCATGTGAAGCCTATTAACAGAATGCGAGCTATGGGTTGGGTGAAGCCTATTTTTGAGGTGTGAGCTAAAGAAGTGGAGCCTAATAAAGAAGCATAAGACAACATACGAAAGGGGGTGAGAACTGCAACAAAAGTTGAGTTCATGCTTTTTCAAAAGTATTCAGGTTGAGTTCATACTTTTTCAAGATGTTAATGAAAATTGTCAAAATGTCCATACATATTGTAAAGATGTCACTACAAATTGAAGCTAAAGAAAGTCAAAATTGTCCGCTGCAAGCCCAAGCGGGTGACGGGATTCGAACCCGTGACGTCTTGCTTGGGAATTATATCGGCAGATTGTCTTTTTTTCAAGGCTAAAAAAGGCGAAAGGAGGCAAATTGAATGCATACTTTTTGCGGCAACTAGGGTTGACATTTTGACGACAGTGGTTTACACTGCTAACGCTTAATAAAATAAAAGGAGGTAAAAATGTTAGAACTAAGAACAAGGGAAAGTCTAGTTTTTCCGGGAACCCTGTCTGATCTCATTAACCGCTTCATGAGCTCCCGGCGTAATGTCTCCCCGCATACCATCGAGTTCTACCGCAGGCTACTGAAAAACTTCCGCTGGTATGCCAAAACTCATGACTGGCCCGAAGACCCCGCCCAGATCACCAAGGAGGACGTAAACCAGTTCCTCGACTATGTCTCAAGCGAGACCTACCGCTGGCCCGGGGACAGCATGCGGCTCTCAACCAAGCGGGCGGCACCATCAACCGTCCACCACTACGGCAGGGTGGTGAAGACACTCTTCAACTGGGCGGAAGAGGAGGAATACCTCAAGGAAAACCCAATCCGCCGCCTCAAACTGGGACCGCCAAAATATCGGGAGGTTGCCCCATACTCCGACGAAGAGGTCAGGGCAATGCTTGAGGTCTGTGAGGATGATGCTCTCCGCTACCGCTACTCCGGGGTGAGAAACAGGGCGATGATCTCCCTCTTTGTCGCTACCGGGCTCAGGGTGGAGGAAATGGCCAGCATAAGGATAAGCGAGATTGACTCAAGACTCGGTCAGGTGAGGGTGATGGGCAAGGGGGCAAAGTCAAGAGTGGTGCCAATCAGCCGGAAGGCAGCCAAGGCACTACGCCAATACCTTGAGCTTCGTCCCCCCGGGGGCGATGAGCTCTGGAAGAGCGACGACGGGCAGCCGATGACGGTTCGCGGGGTCAAGACAATGATCCAGAGGGTGAAGGTGAGGGCCGGGGTGGACAGCGGCGGTGGTGCCCACCGCTTCCGCCACTACTTCGCCACCAGGTACCTTGAGGCCGGGGGAGACCTAAATTCTTTAAGGCTACTCCTTGGCCACTCTACCCTGGAAATGGTCTTAAGATACTCAAGGTATGTCGATATCTCACGGGCACTGGCCAGGCATGAGCAGTTTGACCCCCTGGAGCACCTCTACCGGGGTTGACAAAAGGTTAACGCTGGTTTATATATGGGCGGAAGCGGGAGTAGCTCAGCAGGTAGAGCTCTTGCCCTCCAAGCAAGACGTTGCGGGTTCGAGTCCCGCCTCCCGCTTCGGTAAAAAGAGGAGGTATATATGAGGAAAACATATATAGCTGTAGTGGTAATTCTATTCTTATCCTGTCTCGTTGCGGGCGCAGGCTGGCTCACCACAAAATGGGATTTGGAGACTGCCCGAATAATAAATCAACAACTGACAGTGGAAAACGAGCAGTATGCTTCTGACCTCAAAGGGGCTAACGAACAGGTCATACTGTTAAACCAGCAGATTCAGCAAACCGATGCTACAATTGAAAATCTAAAGCGAAAGTTGACCGAGGCTGAGAGCTATAGCTCTTACTGGTGGCAAAGAGCTCACCCGAGAGAGTTCCAGTCCCTTGACGAGCTCAAGTCTTGGCTGGCCGAGGATAACACCAATGCCATTCACCTGATAAGCGGAGAGTATGCCTGGGAAGGTACATGGGTAGACCCGGACTATGACTGTGACGACTATGCTACTACCCTAATGCGTAATGCGCTTGAGGACGGATACCTGGTTTCCACACAAATATCTGTCTTCACTCAGCATATGTTAAACAGCACCATTATTGGCAATAGAATTTACTTTATCGAACCTCAGACTGATGAGGTTTGGCTCTCGGGATATAGAGACTAAAGGACATAGGGTATTGACATTATTTAATTGAGGTATATAATACACAAGCAGGGGTGCCGGGAAATCAAGGCTTGGGAACATCGACGCCCAATATCCTCCCGTCCCGTGAGGTAGCCTTGACCGCAATCGGGGTCGTACCCCTGCTTGACAGGGTGTGGTAAAATAGGAAGGTAAGTTACAAAATGTGTTTGGGAAGTGCCATATTTGACAAACTAGATGATATGTGCTATAAAAGGCGAAAAGGAGGTGATGCCGTGGGAAAATCCCGAAAGGGGGAGTGATGAAAAATTCCTTATTCTACCAGATAAAACTGTTTGAAAAATACTATATAAAAGGAAGGTCGATGAAAAAGAAAATTTTCAGTATTTTTGGAGTGGTGCTGACCCTTGTCATGCTGGTCGGTATGTTTGTGCCGGCAACACCAGTAGCGGCGCAAGCCTATACCCCTAACCAGTGGAACGCTATGGTCGTACCCAGCTTCATTGGCGACATCGTTACCGGTCCGCTTGACACCATTCACGCGGGAACGAGCATTTATGACTTCGCCGTCGGGTCTGATGGCAAGACGATATACGCCGTAGGCGCCCAAGCTGCAGCACCCGCTACCTTCATCGCCAAGTCACCTATGGCAGGCAAGGTCTGGTCAGACTTGGCTCTTCCTACGGGCTATGCTAATCCGTTTAAGCTGGTTGCCGTCGCCCCGGATAATCCAAATGTGGTGGCAGTAGTTGATAACAATGACCGCGTCTTTTACTCCACCAATGGCGGCTCTACTTGGGCAGACCTTGGGATTCCTGGTGATGCTAGTGAGGTCATCACTGATATCGACATTAGCCCGGCTCGCGCCGATGCTTTGCTGGGCAGGGATATTGTGGTCTGCACGCAAGACCCTACATTAGTTGGAGCTGCGGATGCCTTCACCATTACCTTTGGCGCTGCTGCTGACAGCGGCACAATAACCGTTACCGCCGGTTCGGTACTGGCAACCCCGGCTGCTGGTGCCACAGTGGCTGGTGGCGCTGTTGCTGTGACAATCACTCCAGCTTTGGGTGCTGTAGCGTGGACAACCCCCGCTGGTGCTGGCACTATCCTGGTGCAGGCTCTGGCCTCTTCTACAGGTAGCTGGGCTAGGACCACTGGTAATGCGACCGCTGCGATAACTACCGACCCAGATTTGGATGCTTCCGTCGTTGCGACTGGTGGTGCTTTTAGCCTGCCCGATGCTACTTTTGGTGATGTCTATCTTGTTGGTGATACTACAAGCTGGGTTAATGAGTCGGCTTCCGTAGGTATCGGTGGTATTTACGACTTTTATGCCGTGAAATGTGAGCCGAACTGGCTTGGTGGGCGGAGTGTGGCGGCGGTTGGCTTTGCTGCTGCTCCACACTTTGTGGTTATCCGCACCTCACCTCTAGCCCGAACGCTGGTATGTGATTTCACTATGGCAGTTGGGGCGTATACCCTGCCTACTGATACTGACATGGCGGCTGCGCCAGTGGGTGGAAGGGCATCACTGGCTCTGCCCGGCGATTTTGACTCCACTAGCCCGCTGGGAATAGTGGGCTATGTTGGCTGGTACTCACCCGGTGGTGGTACTCAGGATGTCTTCCGGCAGGACTTCGCCACAACCCGCAAGCTGGAGATTCAGGCTGATATTCCCGTTCACAGCATTGATTTCAAGGGCACCATCGCTGGCGGCACCCTTTTTGCTGGCGTGATGATGAGCATCGGTCCGTTTCGCATACCCTGGGTATATTCCAGCGCTAACCCGCAGGTGAATGCACCCACCTGGATGTCGACGGCTAAGGGACCGACCGGACCAGCCGACGTTGCTGGCGGAACCATTGTTGTTAAGATGGCGCCTGACTATGACACCAGCAAGACAGCATACGCTGCCACTGGCCTCCTTTACTGGCTTGGTGCTGGGGCTAATGATGAGAGCTCCTTCTCCTACAGCAAGAATGGCGGTCTTTCCTTCAACGGCATATCATTTATAGATAGCCGCATTGACAGCCTGGATGACGTTATGCCGGCGCCGGACAACAAGACACTCTTTCTGTCAACTACTAACACTCCTAGTGCTAATGCCAGCCTGTGGAAGACGACAGCAATGCCACCGGCGGTTGGCGCCTGGGAGAGGGTGAACCTGCGTGGTGCTCCCTTTACCACCACTGGCACATATATCATCAGGCTCAGTCCTGACTACCTTACTGATAACACCCTCTACTGGTGCGACTATGGTGGTACTGATATCCAGCTAACCAGCATGGGTGGTGATATTTTTGCCAATAGAACCGCACCGGTAGCTATCCAGGACGTGGCTGTGGAGAGCAAGGACATCGTCTATCTGGCTCAGACTCTCACCAACAGCATCTATAAGAGCACCAATGGTGCCTGGTTCTTCTCACTGCCAATTACTGCCCCAGTGGCCAGGGTTTACACGCTAACAATGGCACCAACCTATCCCGAGAAGCCAAAGGCGGGCAATGTCCTAGTTGGCGGTACCATGGGTGGGGTGGCACTGTCACTTGACGGTGGCGCCAGCTACATCCCGCTGGCAGCCGGCGTTGGTGGTGGCGCAAATATGCAGGTTGTTGCTGACAAGAACTTTGCCGCTAATAACCTCATCTATGCCGCGGGTAGTGGTGCTGTTGGTATCTGGCGCTATCAGTTTGGCGTGAGCACTGCCTGGGAGCAAATCAATACTGCTGCGGTGGCAACAGGTATGGCGACGGAGAGTGCCCACCTCTACGCTTCTCCAGCTGCTATTGTAGCTGGTGCAGGTGTTCAGCGCTCGCTATACCCCTTCCTGCCCGACATTGCGTTGCTAACCTTTACTAGCATGGATATCAACGGTGTGGGGTCCACATTCACTGCGCTTCCTTCGGCACTGAGGGCAGCGGGCACGGCTACTTCAACCTGGCTGTGGGCGATCGATACCGTAGCTCCAAACCGGCTGATGGCTTACGAGGACACCATGGCTAAGGCGGTGGTCACAGTTACTGTGCCGGCAAACATCCCGACTGACCCAATGACTGGTCGCAACCTTGACTTCATCATAAGCTGGAACAAGGTGTCTAATGCCATTGGCTATAATGTGGGAATCTACACTGATGCTGACTGCACTCAGCTATGGATCCAGGCTCCGTTCATTGGAGGAACACCACCCCCTTATGTCGGGTATGTTCCATCACAGGCGTTGCTGCCGACCTGGGTTGTCGGTAATGGTGCGCTAGCTGCGAACACCAAGTATTATGTCCGGGTGTTCGTCCTTGACGAGACTACCACTGACGCTATTGACAGCCCATCGGCACCACCTGAAATCAAAGTCGTGAGCTTCACGGTTGCCGCTGGGGCGCCAATTGAGATGCCGGCAGCCGGTCCCACGCTACTCAGCCCGACGCCTGGTGATATGAATGTACCACTGAGGCCGGGCTTTAGCTGGGCAACAATGCCTGGGGCTACTGCTTACGAGTTCATCCTGGCTACCGACGCAGCTCTGACCAAGACGATTGGTGGCACTCCAGCTACAGTGAACACACCGAACTTCCAGTTGACGGCTGACCTTGAATATGACACCACCTACTACTATGCGGTAAAGGTAACAGCGCCAGCTCCAAGTCCGCAAAGCATCGCCAGCTTCCATACGATGGCTAAACCGGCACCACCTCCTCCGCCACCAGTGACGATACCACCAGCTCCAGCGCCGATAACTCCGGCATGGATCTGGGCGATAGTCATCATTGGAGCGATTCTGGTGATTGCTGTGATTGTCCTGATAGTCACGACCCGACGAACACCATAAGACTAAAGGGATAGCACTGTAGTCGGATTAAGAGCCCCCCGCTAAGCGGGGGGCTCTTTTTAGGTCATTAGTCAAGTAGTTTGACTTCTTGGCAAAAAACTGTTACAGGCTATTGACAAATGGTATTTTGGGTGTATAATAATGGATACCTGCGTTTTCAATATGGAAGTTACTGTTACCATTAAGAGCAAACAGCTATCGAAGGAGGAGCTACAAGCCTTGATCCAGGCTATCCGTGACTGTGAGCAAGAGTCGTTCCGGGATAAGGAGATATTTATCTGGGTTGAGGCCCCGGAGCTGACCAAGGCCGAAATGAGTGAAATCCTGACCAGCATAAAGCCACCCTATAAATACGGACCTTTCAACTTGAATATTAAGTGAATATTAAGGATAAAGGAGGTTTAGATTGAAACATAAAATTTTCAATGTCTTGTTTGCTTTGGTGCTGGTGTTGAGCTTTAGCTTGGTGATGGCAGTGCCGGCGGGGGCAACAGGGGGAGTGCCAAATCCCACCTTCGCCACGCTAGATACAGATACTGGCACCACCCCATCCACTGAAATCAACATCGCCTGGGAGCGTGGCACTGTTAAGCATTCAGGCACTGACGCTATTCACGTGACGACTACCGTCGCCACATTAGACTATGCCATGGTGACGGTGCCTACCGACTTCGCCTTAAGCAGCACCATCCCGATTAGCTACTGGGGCTACACAGTAGCCGGTGATGTTAGAGCCCCTGATGAGATATTTCTTTTCCTTGACATAAATGGTGACAGAACATTTGACATTACAGGGGATGACGTTATTCTGACTTCTCACGAGCCTGGTCCGGCGGCTTCTGCGTGGTATAGCCAGTGGCATGACTGGACGATAGATGAACCGACTAACCAGTGGCATATAGTCCCGGGATATGTACTAGTTTCACTTGCTGATTATATTGACAAAGGTTACACAGTATTAGCCATAGCTTTAACCGCAGGGCCATCCACTACCAGTGGCCCAGTTAATGTGGATGTTTACTTCGACCAGCTTATTGTAAATGGGAATGTGGTTCTGGATGAGGATACTGGCTTCATAGATGTCCCGACACCTCTGGTAGGTTTACCGGCACCATGTATCCACGATGCCGTTAATGCTGCCCTAGCCGGTGACACCATCCTTGTGGCGGCGGGGACTTATGTAGGGAGCGTATATGTTTGGAAACCGCTGACTATTCAAGGTGCTAACGCTGGTGTTAACCCGGTGACAGAGTCACGTGGGCCTGAGTCTATTATCGATGCAAGCGGTGCCGGTTGGGGACAGAACGGTTTCACAGTCATAGCCAGCAATGTTACCATTCAAGGTTTCACCGTCTATGGCCCGAAGGAGTTTAATACTGCGCCGTTCATGATTGGCGGGCTATATCCTGGCGACCTGAGGCATCTAGGCGTTGAACACGTTACTATCCGCAACAACATAATCAAAGGTAAGGACGCCGACCACCCAACCTGGACTGCGGTCTATATCTGGAAGTCCAGCCACAACCTCATCGAGTACAACAAAATCATAGGCACCGTACATCGGGCAATACAGATATACGATGGGTCATATGACCACGAAGTCGCCTATATCGACGGTGTCTCACCGAAGCCAGGGTCTTACGATACCAGTTGCCACTTCGCACACCCGTGCGGTCGAGCGTTCGAAGACCATCAGTATTATGAGACATGGGACAATTTTCAGCTAACTCCTGTTGGCCAACTTGTCTGCCCCAGCCAGTATAACAGGATTATTGGCAACGAGATAGCCAACGGAAGGTTTGGTGGGATATTCGTCGGCGCGTGGATTCTTGATGATAAACTGCCTTGGTTCAAGCCAGGATTATGGACTGATAACACGGGCACGGAGGTCAGCGGCAACCACATACACGATACAGGCGACATCGGGATCGGCACTGGTTACTCGGCGGGCTCAAAGGTCTTTTCTGGCAACCGGATCGAGAACTGTTCTTACGTCTCAACCACGAAGCGTGGGGTAGGCATACGGATCATGGGGTACGGTGCCACCGACACTCGAATTGAAGACAACGACATAATTGATAGCGAAGCGTATGGAATAGTGTTTCTATCCACATTTGCTGTAACCCCACCACCCACGATGAATTGCGCCAACACAAGTATCTCAGGTAATACCATAAGTGGGTCGAGCACAGCGGGGATTGGCCTTATAGCGGTCGATGCTACCAATGTAAGAGTCAACTTCAATAACATCGTGGGCAACGCCTTCGGCATCAACAACGGCGGCACCGGCACCCTCAATGCCACCCATAACTGGTGGGGCTATGCCTCTGGACCACACCATCCAACTACCAACCTTGGCGGCACTGGAAATCCTGTCAGCGACAATGTAACCTACGGACCGTGGATTGGGGCAGGAGTGGTGGACTCCAGGTCTGAGACCACACCCCCTGAGGAGTATACTGTTGATGCTAGGGATGAGGCTGATACCGAGGTTATCAAGTCCGGAACTGGCACGCCAACGGTTACCGTGGCTGAATATTCCAGTAACCCAGGCAGGGGCTTTGCCGGAAGTACTGGTAAATACATCGATGTCCACGTTGACGACCCCACAGATGTCGACGAGATTGAAATTAGGCTTTACTATACTGACGCTGACATTGTCGGGCTGGTCGAATCATCGCTAAGACTGCGCTGGTGGAATGGCACCATCTGGGTAGCGTGCTCAGATAGCGGGGTAAATACTACAGATGATCCTCCATACAGCGGATATATGTGGGCTAGGATAACCCCTGACACTACACCAGACTTGGCTGACTTAGCCGGGGCTGTATTCGGTGGAGCAGGAGTACCCCCAGTCGTAGGCGGTGGGGGTGGAGGAGGGGGCGGAGCTCCAACACTGCCAGCACCACCCGCAGGCACTACTGATGTCAGGGGAATGGTGACTACCGCCGGTGTTTTCGTAAACACTGTGACCGCCCCTTCTGAGGATGGATTATGCACCCTTACTATTCTTGGAGGCACGGTAGGCCTGACCACTGAACTGGAGCCCCTCACCGAGATAACCATTTTGATAATGCATGAGCCGCCATCTCCTCCTGAGGATGCTTATGTTATCAGTCTGGTGTATGACTTTCAGCCTAGTGGCGCTACCTTTGAGCCGCCAGTAACCCTTACCTGGAGCTATGACCCGGCTGACATTCCTGAGGGCGTGGCTGAGGAGGACCTGCTCATCGCCTACTATGACCAGGCCGCCGGTGAGTGGATTGTGCTCGAGGGCTGCGTGGTTGACCCTGAGGCCGATACCGTTACCTGCCTAGTAGGCCACTTTACCGCCTTCAGGGCTATGGTGTTTATCCCAGTGCCGGCCTTCAGCCTCAGCGGTCTGGAGGTATCGCCAGTCGAGGTGGAAGTTGGCACTCCTGTAACCATAAGTGCAGTGGTGGAAAATACCGGTGGCCAAACTGGTAGCTATGAAGTTATCCTCAGAATAAATGGTGTGGTGGAAGCAACGAAGGCAGTAACACTTAGCGCTGGTGTTAATATAAGCGTCACTTTGACCACGGCAAAGGACGTGCCCGGTAGCTACTCAGTGGATGTTAACGGACTTACTGGCTCATTTACGGTTAAGGAGAAGCCAGTAGCTCCTGCACCGCCACCTCCAGCGCCACCGGTCAAAGCGCCAATTAAGTGGCCAGTGATTGGGGGAATTATAGCTGCAGTGGTAATACTGGGGTTGCTGATATTCTTCCTAGTTAGAAGGAGAGCACTTTAACAAAATCACCAGGCGATGAGGATCTCTATTATTTTCTTTCCCTCGTATTCGCCACCGACTTCAGGGTGAATGCGGGCATCAGTCTGGGGCTCAATATAAACTAGCCCCTTGTCGGTGGTCTGAAAAGCGACGACGGCGTGCTGTCCCCGCTCAAAGCAGAGCAGGACAAAGGCACAGCGCAGACCCTTGGCTTCAGCATTGTTATCCACGTCAGTGGCGAAGTGGCGGCACTCATATTGATTAAGGACAAACTTGTTGCGGTTGGTCGGGTCTTTGAGAATAAAATCCCTGAGCTCCCGAAAGGTCGGGTTTTTGAGTGTAATGGTTTGGCTAGAGCCTACGATAGCGGCACTCTCCCTAGAGATATATGGCACTGCTAAAGGTTGACCGACCTCGGTGCTGATTGTCTCTGGCGGGGCTCTGTTGCTATCGTAGGCATAGCCAAGCCAATTCGAGAGAAGTAATATAACCATAAGGGGGAAAATAAGCCTATTTCTCATCCTACAATGTAGTGTAATGTCGTATGTGCCTCATTCCAATCCCCCAAAGGTCACTTTGGGGATGGGAATCTAGTCTTGTGACTTTACTCCTAATGCGGAGGGGGAGAGTGCTAAAGACGAGGGTTTTTGATTTCTACTCCAGGCTCTATACAGGCTTACCCGAGCTAGCCAAGGCTATGGGAATATCGGAAAGCCAGATTTACCGGGTGAGACAGGGTACCCGCCCCATTGGGGAGAAATTTATCATTGGGGCAGTGAAGGCTTTTCCGGGATATAAGCTTGACGACTTGTTTTATGTTGCCCCAGAGGCAAGCCATAAAAAACAATCGGTGATAAGCAAGAAGCAAATTAAGCCTGCATCACAACCTGTCCTCAACCCTAAGGATATGCTGACAGCAAGAGATGTAGCTCGCCTTCTCAATGTGCACATTAACACAGTGAGGCGGTGGAGCCGCGGGGGAGTACTAAAATCATACCGCATCGGCTCCCGCGGTGACAGGAGGTTCCAGCGGGAGGATGTGGAGCGCTTTCTCAAGAAGGCAGAGAGGAATGCAAATCTAGGGCGCAAGAATTAGAAAAAGGTTGAAAAAGGTCTTGGCAGTATGATAGAGGTATAGTTCAACCGATACTAAAAAGGAGGTAGACTCAATTGCAGGCTTATTGTTTTAGGTGTCGAAGAAAAGTAGCGATAAAGAATCCCGAGAGGGTTACCCTGAAGAATAAGCGACCGGCGACGCGAGGGGTCTGCCCTTCTTGCGGGACTAAAGTATTTAGGATTGGTCAAAGCTAACGCTAGTCAGTCTTAACAGGTAAGTGATTGACTCTAATAGCTGAATGTCTCAGATTGGTTATTTTGTGGGGGTTGGCTTTATGACTTACTAGGTTAGGATGCTGACTAGTGCTGAGGATTTAGTGAGGTTGGCGAGATTATGACTGATAGGAATGACTTAGGCAAAATAATCAGGCAACAAAGGGTTATTAAGGGGCTGAGACTAAAGGACCTTAGTGCTAGCTCGGGTGTATCAGCATCACACCTTGGGCGCATTGAGAGGGGGGAGCGCTCCCCTTCTGCTCGTACTCTGCGGAAGCTAGCTCAGCCTCTGGGTTTTGGTGAGAGTGAGTTATTTACTCTAGCTGGCTTTATGGCTCCCCCGCCTTCCACCGCTGAGAAAACTCAGCTTGGGCAATTGGACCCCTATGTGGCCTCGGTGCTGTCACCGGAGCCGGTGGAGGTGCAGCGCGCCGTCGTCACTATCCTCAGTGTTATGAAGAGCCTGGCAAAGGCATCGCAAGCATGAGTGCACAAAAAGTTAATATAGTTTCATTCTTAAATGAGGTAATGCGTCGTCGGAAACGGTTACCAAGCCAACTGGCGACTGACCTAGGTGTTAGTCATGCTACTGTTAGCCGCTGGCTTTCTGGTAAAGATATTCCTGGTATCCGCTCTTGCCAGCGCTTGTCTGAATATAGCGGCGTACCACTGGAAAAGGTTCTTTCTATTGCCGGGCACTTGCCTTGGATGCGTGAGGGGGAACCTGCTGAGTGGCCTGAGTTTGGTGAGTATTGCCGTCGGAAGTATCCCAAGGAGCTGAATGAAGACCTGGTGACTGTGATTGAGGACTTAATTGAGCGCCGGAGGGGTAAGGGCTAGAAGTGTGCGAAATTTGAAGGCAGTTATAGAGTGGACTGATACCGGGTTGGTGATGAGGAACGTAGAAACGTTTGATTTGCCGCCCAAGACTGAGGTGGAGATGAGTTTTCCGGTACCACTCAGCCCAAAGCCAGCGGGGACAGTGGAGGAAACCTTTGTTTTGATTTCTGCTTACAAATGTAGAGATTGTGGTTTTGAGACCGAGTCCTTTGATTTAATGATGGAGCATCAGAGGAGTAAAACCCTTTGGCAGAGGATCAGACGGCGGTTTATTAAAAAGAGGTGAAAGGAGAACTATGGCTGATAAGATAAAATTTTGCCTCAAATGCCTACATCACCCTGCCAGCAATGAGTGGGAGTTCTGTCCGTCTTGCGGTAGTAAGCTGGTAGATTGGGATTTAAAATGCGGGTGTGGTGAGTTTATTTTCCCCAGCTTTTTCCCCCGCTTCTTTCCTCCTTGGGGGAAGAAGGTTTTATTGAATCACTGCCCTCACTGTGGTGCTGAAGTAGATAATCTTATATGGGAAGAGGTAAAGCGTTTAAGAAACTTGAAGGTTAACTAGCATTTGTCAAGAAGGAAGTTCTTCCAAACAGATGGATTGGGACATGGGTAACACTCTGGCTTAAAGTTCACTCGCGAGTGCTAGCTGCATTCCCAATCATGTTAGCACTCGCTCGGGAGAGGAGGTGCATTATGAGCGGGTAAGGAGCCAAAATATGTTGTTCAAATTCTATAAATAAAGGAGGACAAACCAACGGTGAAGAAGTTTCTATTAGTTATTCTATTAGTTGTTTTAATAAGCGGGCTGATTTTTGGCGGCTGTGCTAAGCCAGCTCCACCAAAGGTATTTGAATTGAGCTATGCTTTATTTCAACCTGCAGCCGCCGCTCTATCCGTAGCGAATGCCGAATTTGCCAAGGAAATTGAGAGAGGAACCAACGGTCAGGTAAAGATAACCGTTCACCACGCTGGTTCGTTGCTCACTGGACCGGCTATGTATGAGGGTGTACGCACTGGAATTGCAGATATGGGCAACTGTCTTACTGTTTATAATCCGGGGACTTTTCCTTTCACATCAATTGCCGAGCTACCAGCTCAGGCTGATTCCGGCTGGGCGGTATCTAATGCAATGTATGACTTCTTAGCGAAATACCAGCCAAAAGAATGGAATGACGTTCATGTACTGACGACGGTTGGTGATGGTTTTAATATTGGAGCCATAGCTATGGCAAAAACGCCGATACTTAAACTGGAAGACTGGAAGGGAAAGACGCTGAGAGTAGTTAATCCTAAGGTTGTAACTGCCCTAGGTGGTACAGTAAAAGACCTGCCAATGGCAGACGTCTATGATGCTCTTTCTAAGGGCGTTATAGATGGAGAGGTTGGTAGTGCAGAACCACTTAAGTCTTGGAAACTTGCTGATGTCGCCAAGCATATCACAATAAATGCGGGAGTGGTTCAGCCCTCTATCATGTGGTACAATATTATGAATAAGGACAAATGGAACAGCCTGCCACCCGATATCCAAAAAACCATTACTGAGGTTGGCAGGGAATACAGCGGCAAGCTTGGCTTAGTCTGGGATGACCAACAGGTCGCAGGCATCGAGTATGCCAAGAGTGTTGGCTGTACAATCTATGTACTTTCTCAGGACGAAGCCGTTAGATGGACGGCGGCAATATTGCCCGTCATTGACGCCCATTTGAAAGACCTAACCACAAAAGGATTCACCCAGCAACAGGTTGAAGACGCTTGGAATTATTTCAAGAGCCGGCTGGAGTACTGGAATGGACAACAAGCTAAGAATAATGTAACACCAGTAAGGGATCGACTGCAGGAAATCATTAAGTAGGTAACTTTTAACGACTACAAGCAAACCAGGTGAGCAAACTGAAGGGGTGGTGAGGCGTAGTCTACTTGAAAACTTACCATAGCAGCCAGTTTGCAGGCGTAATATGGAAATTGCGGGTACTACTAGGTTCGCCAGGTTCCGCAAGTTTATCAACTCAGTAAGTGTTTGGGTTGAGTGGGTCGGACTGGTGGCAATAGCGGGCATGGTTTTGACTACCTTAATAGATGTAGTCGGTTCCAAGGGTTTTCAATGGCCGTTGCCTGGCACTACAGAAATAACCGGCATCCTACAGGTGGTAGCCATTGCCGCTGGTCTGGCGTTTTCTAAAATTGCTGGCAGACACATTCGTGTCGATCTCTTCATTGACAGATTACCGAGGCGGCGCAAAGCCATTCTTGAGCTTTTTAGTTCCATTTTGGGATTGGGGCTTTTTGTTGTGGTTGGGTGGGCGACCTACGAGTATGGATTAAGACTATTCCGTAGCGGAACAGAAACTCTCCTTCTTGGAATAGCCTACTACCCTTTTCTTTTCTGGATTGCCTTCTGCTGTATCCCAATGTGCTGCATATTCATTATAGAATTGTTAAGTTTTATAGATAAGGTATTGAAATGATGGATCCACTAATCGTAGCTATTGGCGGATTTGTCCTGTTATTGTTACTTTTTTTCTTAGGTGTGCCCATCGGTTTCGCTATGGCCATAGTCGGGATTCTGGGTTTCGCTTATGTCGTTTCCCCTTCAGCAGCCCTGCACTTAGTTGCCAGCGATGTTTTTACTCACTTCAATTCATATGCGTTATCAGTTCTCCCTATGTTTATCTTGATGGGGTGCATGGCTTTTGCCTCCGGAATTGGTAGAAAAGCTTTTGATGTGGCTTACGTGTTAATGGGGCAGCTTAGGGGTGGGTTGATTGTTGCGACCTGCGCAGCCTGTGGCATTTTTGCTGCACTCACTGGTTCCAGCGCAGCTACTTGTGTTGCCATAGGGAAAACAGCTGTCCCTGAGATGAAAAGACGTAAATATGATCCGGCTATTTCTCTGGGCGCCGTCGCAGTCTCCGGTAGCCTCGGTTTCATGATTCCACCAAGTATTCCATTAGCTATCTATGGGATATTAACGGAGCAGTCTATAGGCAAGCTGTTTATTGCCGGAGTCCTCCCTGGCATCCTCATTACTACTCTTTTCATACTTACAGCCTTAACTGTTTGCTGGATAAGACCAGAGTACGGACCAGCAGGGGAATCAACCACCCTGGTGCAAAAGTTTAAGTCTTTAGTGGGGCTGGCTGACGCATTGATAATATTTCTGCTGGTAATAGGAGGACTCTTTGCCGGTTTCTTTGGCCCCACCATGGCAGGAGCCATAGGCGCTGCTGGCGCTATTGTTATTGGACTAGTGAGACGGGAGCTGACCTGGACGAGGTTTATGGAAGGACTCAAAGACAGCCTGAGATTATCCTGTATGATCTTTATACTTATCGTTGGAGCCATGATCTTTGGACACTTCCTGGCTGCGACTGCAGTGTCACAACACTTAGTTGACTTTGCCTCAGGCTTATCACCGTTAGGCATCATAACATTAACCTGTGCTATCTTTTACGTTCTCGGCGCTCTTCTAGATGAAACGCCCCTTCTATTAATCCTCGTGCCTCTGCTTTATCCATTAGTTATTAAATCAGGTTACGACCCCATCTGGTTTGGAGTAATAATTACGGCACTGTGTATGGTAGGAATAGTGGCGCCGCCGGTTGCAACCAATTTCTTTGTCGTCAAGGGGCTTGTCGGGGAGGAAGTTTCACTGAATACAATTATTAGAGGAATCTTAATATTCCTTATACCTTTAAGCCTGGGGGTGATATTATTGATAGCGTTCCCGATTATTTCTACATTCCTGCCGAGCTTCATGACTTATTAAGATTAATAAAAGGAGGACCAAAATGATAATTGATTTTTCGGCTCACCATATCTCCAGAAGGGTAGGCAAGATCATCTTAAAAGCCGGATGGTATGGCAGTGGTAACTTTATGGAATACCCGGTTCAGAATGCCGACCCGGAAGTCCGATTAGCCCTGATGGAGAAATATGGAGTTGATATGCAGGCTCTAAGCCAGACGGCTCCGGTTGTAATGGGATTTAGCCCTGAAGAAGCAGCAGAAATCTGCCGGCTTTCTAACGAGGATAACTATGCCTTGTGCAAGGCGTACCCAAAGAAGTTTGTCAATATTTGCATAATATCTCTTCAGGACATGAAGAGCGCCATGGAAGAACTGGAACGAGCAGTTAAGGAACTCGACTGCCGTGCAATAACCCTGGGCTCTAACCAGAATGGAAAAGGACTGGACTCCGAAGAATACTATCCATTCTATGAGAAGGTGATAAAATATGATCTGCCGATCTTTATCCATCCGGTAAACTGGGAGCTCTATCCGCTGGTAGATGCCATAAAGGGCTGGCGAAATATGATGATACTAGGCTGGCCCTTTGACACAACTCAGGCTGCCTGGCGACTTGTCTTGAGTGGCACGATAGACCGTTTCCCGGAATTGAAGATTGTTTTGCACCACTATGGTGCCATGTTGCCCTTTTTCTCACGCAGAATAGAACAAAACATCAGATTAAGTTTGAAACATAGGTTGAAAAAAGATAAGGATATCCACGAATACTGGAGGAACTTCTACGGGGATACCGCTTTAGATGGAGCGGTGGCTTCCTATCCATGCGGCTATGCTTTCTTCGGGGCAGATCGAACGGTATTTGGTACGGATTACCCGTTCGGTGCAGAATCAGGCGAAGATTTTTACCGGGAGAACCTATCTGGAGTGAAGGCTATGAAAATACCAGGTGAAGATATGCAGAAAATTCTGGGTGAAAATGCCAAAAAACTACTCAAGATATATTGAGCCTTCGTTTCCTCTCTATACCAAATCAATTACGCCGCCTTCTTTCAGCCGTAATCCGAGGCGGGGAGATAAGGATGTCTGTTATCTTAAGGGACCCGATGATATCACGCTTGAACTAATTGAGAGGAAATCATAGTCCCTACTATGTGATGTCACAATCGCTTGATTTGTGCCTTGTTTATAGCTACAAAGCTAACCGACTCATCGGTACCTCTAGCTGGGGCTATTTGAACATTTGTGAAAGCTAAGAACCTTACTCCCTTGTTTAGTAAGTCGGATAGGTGCTGACCCCAAGCACAATGCATCTCGCCGGTTAAGGTGTAAAGCGGCATATAGAGCCTTACCGCTATAGATAACTTGCTTACAAAGGGATATGGTCTATGCCCAACCTCACCCTTGGTTTGGCTATTGTCAATCTCCCTTACAAATAGGATGCTAGCCTTATTAATATGGGCAGATTGTCGTGTCACCGTTCTTCCCCGCCGGACTCCTTATAGAGCCGAGCTAATCCCTCATCGGTGTAGTCTAGTACTACCTCTCCTTTATCGGTAAGACTAATTACTTTTACTATGCCCTCGGAAATGGCCCAGGGAATCCCAAAGGGGATATTCTTAATCTCGGTAACCACTGCTGGTGCCGCTGGCACCGGTATGGTGATGGTTACCACCGGAATAGGGTTATCAGGAATCTCTAAATTTACCTGGAATACGTATTCCATGGGGCCAGCTGCTGGTGTCTTTCTCAGTCTCTCCTTTGGCAGGGTGCATCTGGCCAGTCAGGTTGTGGAACAGCATATAGAGCCTTACCGCTATAGATAACTTGCTTACAAAGGGATATGGTCTATGCCCAACCTCACCCTTGGTTTGGCTATTGTCAATCTCCCTTACAAATAGGATGCTAGCCTTATTAATATGGGC
>Ga0315310_10000031_pt1 | contig 100247 bp, 84 predicted proteins | sample TDP5_MG_FD_203630 | JGI IMG/M metagenome (GOLD analysis project Ga0315310, IMG submission 203630) | Freshwater sediment microbial communities from Lake Towuti, South Sulawesi, Indonesia - TDP5 | ecosystem: Environmental > Aquatic > Freshwater > Lake > Sediment | place: Indonesia: South...
TAAACTACTCGGTAAAGTTTATTATTATAAAAATGATTATGACAATGCAGTCAGATACCTTAAAAAAACGTCCATGGATAACGAGGTAAATTATCTACTTGGTAAAATATATTACGAGCAAGAACAATATTTCAATGCACTTAGATTCTTTACATTGAGTAATTGGGCCGAATCATATTATTATCGGGGTCGAATTTATGAAATTAACGGTGATTATAATAAGGCAATAAAAGTCTATGATTCGTTGTGTAACCTTTATAAAAACTCGAGTTATGCAAACCTTAGTCTCAAAAGAAAGGCATTCCTTTTAGAAGATATCGGTGATACTTTAAAGGCAATAGAAACATTATTAAGAGTTGGCGAAAAAAATACAAAATTCCGAGCAGCATTACAATCATTCAGGATTGGAAAGTTATCAGATGCGGCAGAGATTTTAAAGGATTCTGATAGCCCAGAATATATTTACTGGTTAATTAGGGTGAAGGAACGATTGGGCGAACCGGTAGAGAGTTTAAAGAATTATCTTGTGGCACAACACCCTTTTTCCTATTATACACTATTTAAGTTTGATAATAATATCCTCTTCGACACAATACAATCCGAAATCTGGCTTAGGCAATTTTGTGGCGATAGTTCAGTATCATTCGATTGCGAAGATTCATTACATCTTCACAATGGCGTAAGATATTTATCTTTGAATGAACTGGACTATGCAATTAAAGAATTGGAAATGATTGACGATTTGTCCTGTCAGGATTTATATTACTTGTGTAAGCTTTGTGCTCAATATGGTGCTGACCGGGCATCCATTCTGTTTGGATTACAAATAAAAAGACAAATGGAAAAACTTAATGTAAGAAGATTTCCTAAAGAGATTTATAAATTACTCTACCCTTTACGCTATATCCCAACTATAATGGAACAAGATGGTGAGTTAAGTCTTTATCTTGCAATGATCTGGCTGGAGAGCCTCTTCGACCCCAGGGCAACATCTCCAGCCAATGCCCAGGGATTAATGCAGATAATTCCACAAACTGGTAGTAAGATTGCCCAAGAATTAGGTATGCCATCATATACCCTTTATGACTATACAATATCAATTAAATTTGGCACTCATTATTTTAAAAACCTTCTAACCGATTTCAATTCTATTCCGTTATCCCTCGCAGCCTATAATGGAGGTTCAATAAATGTAAAAAAGTGGATAAATAAGAATCCCAATGCGGAACTCGACGAGTTTATTGAATTGATCCCCTTTAATGAAACTCGAAACTATATTAAATCTGTTTTAGCCCTGCAGTTTATATATAAAAATTTGCTTAGTTCTTCGCTTTCCCCTTAAAGGGTAAAAGTTAAGAAAACTATAGACAAACCGAGTCTCGTTTTTTTTTCTCTATAGAAAATACTTCAATAACAATAAGTGTAATCGCCCCAATGGTAATGAATGCATCGGCAAGATTGTAAGTAAACCATCTTAAATTACCAATACCCATATCAATAAAATCTATTACATATTTTAACCGCAGACGATCAACGACATTACCAATTGCACCACCTACAATAAAACTGAAAATAATCATATTTAACTTATTCCGTTGTAATAATCCTATATAAGTGAAAAGAATGATACCCGCTATTGCAAAGATATAATATAAACCCTCGGTGCCAAAAGAGATGCTGAAGACGCCGTAAGGATTGTAGACAAGTTTAAACCGCAAAAGTGAACCAAGAACTTCGGTGGGTGGATTGAATGGTGATAAAAAATTTACAATTAAAATTTTGCTAATCTGATCGGCTAAAAAGGCAATTACTAAAAAAATTGTAAAGGTTTTGATATTTTTTTTCAAAATGTTTTTATCGAACAGAGCACTTGATACATTTTCTTGCTTGAGGCAAAATCTTCAAGCGCCTCTTCTCAATTGGTTTACCACAATTTTCGCATATTCCGTATTTCCCCTGGGTAATTTTTTTCAGGGCAAGGTCAATCTCAAAAAGTGTATTTCTATGCTGGGTTAAAATTTGAGAGGTGATTTCTCTCTTTTCTGTTTCTGTTCCCTGGTCCGCTATATGATTTGAATAAGCCGAGAGGTCACCGGTAGCCTCAATCTGTGTTTTAGCAATTTGCTCACTATCATATGCCAATCCCTTCAAAATGTGTCCTCTCTCCTTGATGAGCATTTTTTCAAACTCTTTGATTTCCGCCTTCTTCAATTTTTTAATCATATCCTCTTCTCCTTTACCTTTAACATATTTAAATACGACCTTGCCTTAATATTGTTAGGCTCAATCTTTAAAACTTCCTCCCACTCCTTCTTTGCCTCGGTAAATTTATGTTGTTGGTAATAGCATAATCCAAGAATTATTTTTGCCTCTAAATAGTTTCGATTTTTTACCAATATTTCAATCAACAATTTTTCTGCCTTATTAAATTCTGATAACTGATTATAAGTGCGTGCCAATTTCAATCTTATATCAAGAAATGTAGGACTGATACTCACTGCCCTTTCATATTCTTCTTTTGCCTTCCGATATTCCCGCAGTTCAAAATAGGTATCACCCAGTTGGGCATAAGTGGTGGCGAGTTTTGCCCTTAATTGAGGTGAGAACCCCTTTTCGCGCGTCTCGAGCCTTGCTGCCTTTTCAAAAGACTGAACTGCTTCGTCGAACCGACATTGTTCATTATAGATGATCGCCATATTCACATAAGCCTCAATATAATCTGGATTTAATTCGGTTGCCTTTTGAAAACTTTTTATTGCCTCCTCATACTTTCCTACATGAGAATATGCTAGACCAAGGGCATTATGAACATCGGGATAATTGGGATAGGCACCCAAGACCTTCCTCAAACGGGTAATCGATTCTTCTACTTTGCCTTTTTCATAAAGCTCAAGTGCCTCATTATAGACCTTTCTTGTATCCTGATCCATAAATACATTATATTCAGAATTTATTGTCTGTCAATCCTCAGACACGCAAGCGCCGTCCGCGTTTCGCCTTGATAATTGACTTTATTCCACCACGGGGATTAAATTCACCCTGGACAATTACCCATTTGGGTTTCACCGCCTTAACAAAATCTTTCAATATGCGATTTACACCGTTTTCCTGGAAGATACCAAGATTTCGATAGGCAAGGATATAATATTTTAAAGATTTTAATTCAATGAAATATCTATTTGGTTCATATTCGATGGTAATTGTCCCGGTGTCGGGCAGTCCGGTTTTGGGGCATAAAGATGTATATTCCGGGATAATTATAGTAATTACATAATTCTTAAATTGGTTAGGCAAGACTTCTAATTTTGGCAATTTCTCTTTTAGCCCTGCCGTGGCATGTTCCTTCGTATATTCAGTCATAGGCAAGTATAGTGTATTTTTTGGAAAAGTCAATTGTAAATGAGCTAAAATTCGTTAACACCGCACTAAATTTTTAGTTTTTTTTAGACCTACGAAACCTTCCTATGGCACTACATCTGTATATCGGGTTAAAAAGGCAGAGTGGTTGTAGATATACCGAAGTGTAATATGATTCTGATTTAATCCCTTTATAATTTCACTGATGCGTGCCTGGACGACCCCTACATGCAATTTCATAAGTTCACAGTATTGGCGAGTTCTCTCCTTTGAACCAACCAATGCCTGGACAGGGCATCGTCCACCGCAATAAAAATGGACACTGCATTTGTAACATCCCAACCAATTCTTATACCTTACCAACGAGTCCAAGCTATCTATTTTTTCTAATTCACCAAGTCCAGGCGGAAAGTCAATGCACGCATAAAACTTGCCGCCTGTGATGTCATAATTCTTTCCTGTTTCAACGCGACAGGGGGTATAATTACGCCTCTTGCCAGTGACGAGATATAGGATTAGTTCATTTATATGGGCAATAGGAAGCAATTCCCCTTTCAGAATTTTTTCTACATAGAGGTCCATTATCTTTTTAAGTTCTTGACTATATTTTTCACTATAGGTAGAGAAATCCTCGAATGGTTCATAGGTTTCTGTCCAGTGCCAGAAGAGATGGTTCACCAATTCCATTTGATACAATTCTATAAATTCTTCAAAGCAGTTAAGAAGTGATTGGTCTTCACGCAGGGTAGACCACATTAAAATATTCCCTTTATAGATGTTCCGTAATGCCTGCAGGTTTTTCACAATGTTTACCAAACTTGTGCCAGGTCGTATACGATTATGTTGCTCTTCGTCACCATCTATTGATATTGAATATAACCACATATTTTTCATAAATTCAGGATAGCGACTAATCGCATCAATCAAGAACTCGCCATTCGTATAAACCATATACCTTATTCTATTTGAAATTTTTGGGTCACTTAAAAAATCTCTTACCTTCACCATCTTCTCGATTGCAAGAAACGGTTCACCACCATAAAAACATACAGTAAATTTTCTATTTGGTTTGTGGTTTATAATTTTTTTGATTATCGTTGCATCACGTATCGGCTTCGATTCCTGAAATGCCAAAATGAGATTTCGTGGTTGGTCAGATGAGAAGGTAATTGTGCTGTTAATACATCCCTTACATCGGGCATTACATCGGCCGGTAATAGTAAGATGAACGATTGCACTTGTATCTTCCTTAAAGACTTCTCTGCGGAATCTATTTTGCCTTTTTAAATTTTTCAAGCTGGTTTTTAAAAAACTCATTGTCCGGTGCCCTTTTCAATGCCTCCCCTTCCCAATAAATTGCCTTTTTAAATTCTCTCGCCGCATAATATGCCTCAGCAAGCGTGTCCATGATATTCGGTTCCTCTGGGTCGAGCTCGTGCGCCTTTTTTGCTGCCTCGAGCGTTTCCTTAACGAAGATTCTCCTTAAGGCGAACTCCCAGGCAAGGGCGTTATAAACCTCCGGGATCTTTAGGTCACTATTAAGGGCTTTTAATAGAAGTGAATAAGCCCTTTCAAGAAAAATTTTCTCTTTGTTCTTTTCTTCCAATGACAATCGAAGGTATGCGGGTGCAAGGAAGGCATACTGCCACAATTCATATTGTCGGCGCAATTCTTTGATTGGTTCAAGATTATCAACAACTTTTAATTCAACAAGACGGTCATCAACACCCTGATAACCACCGCCTTTTCTGACAACATAAAGGGCTGCTGACTGCTTCCCTCTCTTATCGCCACCCGCCCTTTCTCCCGCCTCAAGTGCCAATAGCAGTCGTTCCGCAAGAGGACCTTTCATTTCCAGAAAAACTTTTAGCATACTGTCAATGACCTCAGGTCCAGTTAAAATATTTCCTTGAACAGAGATATAAGGGACAGTTTTATGACCTGCCCGTGGAATCGTGTTCTTCCCAGTAAAGGCAGCTGACCTTCCATTCTTATCAACAATCCCAATCTGACGCTCCTCGGGTGTCGAATCCATTTCAAGGATAATTGTTAGAACCTCATCAGCGGCTCTCCCTTTCGATAATTCGCCCAAGGCCCATCTACCCAAATAGGGGTTGGCAAGTGCCTGGGATGCTACAGCGCCAATATCTGCCTCAATCCAGGGAACAATATAACCTGCATCAAAGACCCTTGAGGCAACCGCAACACCGAATTCATTTGTCTCAGAATCTACAGCAACTATTGAGAATGTGCCATTGTTGATAAAAGCACAAATTGAAAATATAAAGATATTTAACATCGGAACCTCCTGTATATAGTTATTTTACCCTTAATATTCTACAATCAACCAGAAATGGTGATTTGAAATTCGTCATTTCACCTTCCCTTTTACCAGAGACCGGAAACAATCGTGCAGATAGTGGTTTATTCAATTTTAAAGCCAGGGTCGCCATGTCCAGTAAAATAGCATAGATTTTATCCTCAGAAATACTTCCGGGCAGGGGGATGCAATCCAAACCTGTGCCACAGATAGAGGAATATGCCAATATGTTATCAATATCGAAAAATCCCTCACTACACCTCTTCGCAAGACCAAAATCTTCTAATATGGGTAGCATCAATCCTGAATAACCACTTTTTTTAATGTTGATTGTTTTCAAAACTTCTGTAATCATTCCTGAAATAGCAATAGTCCCTGATGCACCAAATTTACCTAAACCCAACTTCTCAAATGCAAAGGCAATACTTTCATTCTTTTCCAATGATGGGGCAGGTGAGATATCAATTCCATTGAAAGCGATTTTCTCTTTCTTCTCAATATCCTTACAAGTTTTTTGTAATTTGAAAAGTTCTTTCTGAAAGATAAATTTAAATTTTTTTTTCGCATCAATTAAAGTTTTCGACTTTTTAAATGCCTGAGAAACTAAATCGCTACACTCCAAGCCCAACGAAAAACAGGTTTTGCCATTGTGATAGCTTGCCGGAAAGAATGGTATGTCAGGTGGACAATTGGCAATTGCGGCAAACCTGAAATTTCCATAACCACTTTTGGTTTCTTTCGAGATTCTCAAGATTGTCTGCGCAGCCTTTCTGGTTACTTTATAGTCTATGCCACCTTTGATATCGCCAATCGTGATAGATGTGCAGATCTTAGAAGTTGCTCTTATTATTGAGGGGATTAAATTACAAAATTTGAGATTGGTTGTTGTTCCTATACTGAGAAAGTCAATACCATTTTCAATACAGATTCTTTCAATATTTTTTATTTCTTTGATTATCTGGATGTTGTTCAATCTCCCCAGATACCTTATCCAAGGTTGGGTAGAGATCCTCGTCTCCTGAACATGGTAACCGCTTTTTTGAAATATGCCTTTTGCCTTCAAATTGAATCGAGCAATCTTTTCTATTATTGACTCCATTATCGGGTAAGGTAAATTGATACCAGTTGTTATTGTTCTTATTTTCATTCAAATGAATGTTCTTTGTTGGGGTAAATACCTCTCTTCACCTCATCTCTATATTGCCGCACTGCCTTTCTGATATTATCACCAATATGTGCATATTGTTTTACAAAAGTTGGTGTAAAATCTTCGAAGAGCCCAAGCAAATCATGGAGAACTAAAATCTGTCCATCACAATATGGCCCGGCACCAATTCCGATCGTGGGAATCGAAATTGCTTTGGTAATTCTTTTTGCCAAACGGGATGACATCTTCTCTAACACTATTGAAAAACAGCCTGCAGATTTAAGTAATTTTGCCTCTTCTAAGATTTTTTGAGCCTCTTTTTGTGTCGTTCCCTGTAGTTTGTAACCACCAAATTTATGGATTGATTGCGGTGTCAAACCCAGATGGCCCATAACCGGAATACCCAAATCAACAAGCCTCTTTATTGTCTCAACCATTGGGACGCCACCTTCAATCTTTACACCGCAGGCACCCACCTTCAAAAATCTACCTGCATTATAAACTGCATCACTAATTGAAGTTTGATATGATAAAAATGGCATATCGGCAATTATGAGTGCATTTTTTACAGCATGGGCAACAACCTTTGTATGATAGAGCATCTCCTCCATTGTTATGGGCAGGGTGGTCTTCTCACCAGCAAAGACATTGGCAGCTGAATCACCAACCAGAATGATGTCAATGCCTACCTCATCAAGAATCTTTGCTGTTGGATAATCATAGGCAGTGAGACAGACAATCTTCTCCTTCCTCTTTTTCATTAAAATAATTTTATCAATAGTAATCATTCTTTAGAAATAATTTTACGTGGTTCCTTTAAATTAGTAACCTCATTATAAATCAAATCCACATCTCGAGAATCACCTAAAAAATCGAAAGTTGTAATATTTATGATTAACAAAGGTGCTGTGTTATAGTGGAAAAAAAATGTATTATATGCATCACACAATTTTTCGACATATTCATATTCAATTTCACGTTCATAATTTCTATCGCGCTGTTTAATTCTTTTATAGAAGAAATCTACTGATGCCTGAAGATAGATTACTAGGTCAGGTCGGGGAATGTCATTTTCAAGAAGACTGTAGATTTTTTCATAGAGTGAGAATTCGTCTTCGGTCAAGTTTACCTCGGCAAAGATTCTGTCCTTGGTAAAAAGGTAGTCGCTTATGATCCGCGATTTGAATAGATCCATCTGGGCAATCTGCCGTTGCTGGCGATACCTTGATAAGAGAAAAAACATCTGGGTATGGAATGCATATTGAGATGGACTTGAATAAAATTTCGCGAGAAATGGATTATCTTCAAACTCCTCAAGAATAAGCCCGGCATGGAATCTGTCGGCTAAAACCTTTGCCAGCGAAGTTTTACCCGCACCGATGACACCCTCAATCGCAATAAATCTCAATTCCTTCATTATTTAGCTCCCGAGTGTAGTCTTTTATACACTTCTCTGATTGAGGAGGAATAAAATCCGGCGAGATTTCAGCAAGGGGTATTATGGCAAATGGTCGATTGTAAAATTCCTTGTGGGGAATTGTGAGATTATTATCGTTGATGACGTTGTTACCATAGAATAGTATGTCAATATCAATAACCCTCGGTCCCCATCGAGTGCCATCCTCTCGACCCATCATTGATTCAATCATTTTTAATATCGTTAATAGCTCAGATGGCGAATAATTACATCTTACCTCGAGTGCCATATTTAAAAAGTCTGGTTGATTGGTATTGCCCCAGGACTTGGTTTTATAAATAGATGATTTTTTCAAAATTTCTATATAATTTTTTGTTAGCTCTTCGATTGCCCTTGAAAGATTCTCTTTTAGACTACCCACATTTGTCCCCAAAAGAAGGAAAATTTTGTCCATCCTTTACATTTTATCCGAAACTTTCAGGTTGTCAAGCGAAATCCTCCAGAAGAATTTTAATCTTTTCTCCTTTGTGAAGGCAATACCACAACTGGGCGCAAATTGGAGAAAACCAAAACCCATCTTTGTTTCGAGTCTAGCCTCCAAGCCAATACTGTAATATAATTTATCGTTGTCGGGAATAGCCATGTCAAAAAATATTGTTGAAAAAAGGTCCTCAAAATAGATATTGGGATTCCAGAATCCATGCCTCAACTTAACCAAGACGTGGGAATATTCTATGGTGGTTATTGTGCCTTTAGGGCTTGACATAACATCATAGCCACGAATATAAATTGATGGTGTATCAGGGTTCTGGGGGTCAAGGTAGCCAAAGACCTCTAAGGAAAGTTGACCGCCGAACGATAAGTGGTTTAAATGAGCATGAAAAATTTGTGCGGTTCTATCTATTTCTGATGTCCAGATTTTCATCTCCACGGGTGATACGAACGAAATATTGAGTTCGGTAAATGGGTAATCGAATACAATTTGGGCACCTGGAGAAATTTCCTTTCGTTTGAATTGCTTAAATGCTCTTCCTCGCATCAATAATGAGAATAGCGTTGGTCCAGAGCTTAGTCGATAGATAAACGGATATTCAAGATTACAATTTAGATAATTGTTATAACTATACTGAAGCTCGAGCCCAAGCGGTGTAAAGAGGTTTGAAAAAAGTGTAGCATCGAAGAGCGGCTCATCCTTTAATTGATTGTAGGTAAAAATTATGTTATATATATTTTCATTAGTAGCATCACCGCCTAAAAATGTAACACCATAAATCCAATTTTTGAAGGTTGTATCCGCAGGATATATGACAGGTAGCCGAATCGCAGGGAATAATGTTTTAAGAACATTTTCGTAGCCGCCTCTTGTAAATTTGACTGTCTGAGAATCTAATGTCGGAACAGGTTGTGTTAGATTCAACCCATATACTTCGAGTTCGGCATATTTTTTATAGATATCAAAACCGTCTTTTGATAATCCTATAAAATATAGTGTGTCATCAATGATTTCGGGGAAATTTGCATAGCCATTTTGGGTAAGACGATAAAATACATTTTCACTCAAATCTAAACAATAGTTTGCATAGATTTTATCATAGTTGGCAGTGAATAAAAGAACCTCTTTTTTAAGATTTATTGAGCCTTCTATCCATGGTGTATTGGCAATAGGTATAAGTTGGTTCGAAAAAAGATAGATATTCCAATTTTCATAGTTTTGTCGGGCAACAACGATGATATGATTGGAATCTGCCTCCATTTCATTAATTAAATAAAAAACTTCAGAAATTTTTTCTCTTGTGTCTTTATTATAACGCCAGATCTCTGAACCAAATTGGTGTAATCGGTCTTTTGTATATAAAATCGTCCCGTCATTTAGAATACAAAAACTACGGACATCGTCTTTGAATAAAATTTCTTCATGGCCGTTGATAAGATTTCTTTTATGTAAAACCGATGTTGCACCAAACCCGCCAAGCGAAACATTCGGTGCCCTTTTCAGCTCCATGGTTGTATAATAGAGATTTTCATTATGGATTCTCAGTGGTGTTGTTACTGAACTGTGGAGTGTAGTAATTACACCTTCTTTCTTTGTATCTATATCAAATTCAACAATTTGAATCAAATTTTTGTAATTGAGTGCACTCACCTTTATAGGCATTTCGCGCACAAGGTAGAGCTTTCGATTATAAGAAACAAGAGAGGAAATATACCAGCCTTTATTGGTGACCTGTTCTCCTTCCATGAGCCAATTTGCAAAGCGATTTTCCTCGTATCTTCTCCATTCAGAAAATAGCCCTGGGAATGTTTTACCATAGACCCGCTTTGCAGCAATATCAAGACCAAGACAAGGAAAGATTGCAGAAATAGGTGCCCAGAAGTATGAACCATAGACACTATAAAATCTACGAAATTTTTCTTCGCCGTATCGTGTTGAAAGAAAATTTGAAAACTCACCACCATATAGATAGATTGTGCCATATGGGAATGAAAGTGGAGAGTTTGTCGCCTCAACAACCGAAGGAAATCTTTTTTCAAATACCCTTGTGCCAATATAGCTATCGAAGAATCCATCATTCAGCCTACCTTCATAAGGTGAAATCCGAGATTCACTATAGACTGTAATCCCCTCTATTGTCCAGCCAGGGGAATACATATTCGGTTGAAATAAACCGCCCAATATACTAGTAAGAATTCTTGGAATACCGCATGTCTTGGTCATATGTCCAATATGTGTATATTCATGGACTGCAACCGTTCGATACCAATCCTCTATTCCCTCTAAATAGGAACCAAAGCCAGGTGGATAGGTAAAGATATGGATATTGTAGAATAGGGGATTGGCTAAACCATTGCTCATTGTGCCGATGTCTTCAATCACGATTGGTAGATTTCTGGTTCTGTTTCCTGTGAGGTCTACAATATTTTGATAATAATGCTCAAGATGCCTGAGCGTCTGCTGCGCCTCCCATTCGTAATTTTGCTTATAAATTATACTAAATTTTTCATTCTTAATACACTGCCAATCGAACCAATTAAAAATTAAGAAAGTAATAATCGCCATATGGAATTATAATTATTCATGCAAAAAATTCAAGCTTTATAAGACTATATTCACAAACCATCCGTTGTGCCTTATCATTGACTCGTGTTAATAAATAGGTATAATATATTGATGCATATCTTTATTAGTGATGCGCATATAAGAACTGATGAGAGTCCTCGGGCGCAGATGTTGATTAGGTTTTTGAATGATATAAAATCCGAGGTGACCGACCTGTATATTCTGGGAGATTTGTTTGAATTCTGGTTTGAATATAACATAGTCTTCCCCAAGGATTATTTTAAGACCCTTGCTACATTGTATAATCTTATCCAAAATAAGAAGTCCGTCCATTATATTTTAGGAAATCATGAAGTAACGATCGGAAATTTTTTAAGAAATTTCGGGTTTACTGTTCACTCAGGAGATACAATACTCAACATCGATGGTAAGTGTGTTTTCTTAGCACACGGCAATAAAATCGACAAAAGACTCTGGACCGCTATTTGGGAGGGCCTTTTAACATCAAGATTGAACCATTCATTATATAGCCTGATTCATCCAGACATCGGTGTTTTCCTTGCCCAGGGTATTGCCTATCTTTCGCGAAAGCAGAGGCGTAGTCCAAATTTAATTAAGATGCTTGAAAGATACGCACTTAAAAAATTGAATAATGTGGATATTGTAATCCTTGCCCATTCACATATTCCGGTCTTCAAAAAGTATGAAAATAAGTATTACATAAATACCGGTGACTGGATTCAACATTTTTCTTATGCAACAATTGGGAATGGAAAAGTAGCATTAAATTATTATAAATACCCAGGGGCATAATTTCAGACTATCAGGTAGTGCCTACACTCTGGGCAATAACTATTTTGTCCCGGCCTGTCTCCTTCGCAATATAGAGTGCCTTATCAGCCTTTTCAATAAGTTCCAAGCGGCTCCTCGCATCCTTGGGATAATGGGCAATGCCTGCACTTATCGTGATTTTTATTTTGATTTGATTAAATTTTATTTCGCTTTTCTTCAAATGGTCTTTAAGGCGGATTGCAATCTCAATTCCCCTTTTAAGACTATACCCTGGAAGAATAATTGCAAATTCTTCACCGCCATACCGCGCACATACACCAGTCTGGTCAATTAGTCTTCCCAAAAATTTTAAGACCTCATCACCAGCCTGATGGCCATAGCTATCATTAATTTTTTTAAAGTGATCAATATCAAACAATATCAATACCAGCTCACGATTTTTATGTTTTGTAACCTCCTGCTCAAGCACTTCTTGGAAATGGCGATGGTTATACAACCCAGTGAGACCATCCCTTATCGATAATTCCTTTACCCGTTCATAAAGGATTGCCCTTTGCCAGGCAAGGGATAATTGTGATGATAGAATATTCAATGCCTTTATATCATCCTCATTAAACTTTTTCTTTTGGTGGTCTTCAAGCCATATGACACCCATAACTTCGTCATTTCTTTTAACTGGGACACCAATAAATGAGCCGCTAAAACGCCTTTCGCCTTTCTTTAATACTACAAGATCACCCTGGCTGAGGTCATCTTTTAAAATAGGGTTTTTGTGGATGCTAACAAGACCAACGAGACATTGGTCAAGCGTAAATTTTGTGCCTTCTTTTATATATGTGGCCTCGATTACTGTGCCTTGATTATTTAATTCATCAATTGAGGCAATTGATATATCGTCGCACTTTAAAACATTTTTGAATGACCTTATTGTATCAGATAAAATTGTCTTGAGGTCCAATCCCCTTTGTAATCGTTTGGCAAGTTCGGCAATGGATGAAAGATACTGGGCTTCATACCGCTCTTTTTCATAGAGCCTCAACATTGCCAGAAGAAGACCAATGCCATTTGTTGCCTCATCAAATAACTCTTTGTCTTGGTCTGTGAATGGTTCATCTTTTCTATCCACTACAAAAACACCCTCGACCTTATCAACAATGACTACCGGCGCAATCATTACTGAAGCGACCTTCAACACCCCTTTATAAAAACCGAGTTCCTCAGGATTCTGGCTAAATTCTTTTATCAAGACCGATTTTCTTTCAGCAAGAATCTGGCGATAAATGCCGGATTTTAGATCAACCACGGCATCATGACGAAATAATTCAGAATGTGAAAACCCTTGAACCAAGACAAGACTATTACTACTATAAGAGAAAATTGCTGTAGTATATGCATTGAAGATATTGTGAATGAATTTAACAAGATATAGTAGTGGTCGCTCAATCCCTGGATGCCGGTCAATGTCTTTTACGGATGTAATTATTGCACTCGACTCAAAATCGGCTGGGCCAAAGGTCTGGTCACGGGTTTCATACTTCAATAAAGACTTTTTTAAATTATCCTCACGGTTGAGCCATTTTCTTTTAATTATGCCCAGGACTATGACTACTGCCCCAAGGCTCAGAAAAGGAATTAACAAAAATCTATTCTTTAGGATACTTGATACTAATTCAATAACCAGTAAACCAACGCCAATAATCCAATAATTTTTATAGTTTTCTCGGTAACCTATTATGGATAATGTTAGAAAATATAAAAAATAGAGTGAGGAATTTGAACCGTCTGTCAGTTGGACGAATAGATTCGTAATAATTCCTGCAATAATTGTATCGGAAAATTCTGCCTTCCTTTTTAAGACATAGAAGAGATAGTATAGTGCAATGATTGCTAAGAAAATATAGATATATGGACCTTGTAAACCCTTCGCAAATATGCCAAGCCCGGAGATAACGGCATAGACGATTGATAAAATATAAAAAATTGTTATTCCCATTCTATAGTCGAGGGCGGCTTCGATGTTTTCTCAAAGACAACGCGATTAACCCCTTCAACCTCATTCGTTGTTCTTCTCGATACATCATCGGTAAAGCAACTAAAAATTTCTGAATATACCTTACATTCTCGAACATGCCGGGCAATAAGTTGGGTATATTGAGAACCAAAGTCAATGACTGCAATCATTACCCTATTTTCTTCAACACTGCGGTTGAAAGATTTACCAGTATTCTATCCTTTGATAGTTTAAACTCCTCAAGAATTTGTTTCAAATCCGGCACACTCAATTTCACAAGTGTTATTATACCCAATTCTTTCAATTCTTGAGCGTGTGGGTCATCACGGGTTTGGAGCATATTCAAAAACTCCACAATCGCATCTGCTGCCTCAGAAACCTTCCTTTCACCAATAAGTTTGAAGAGTTCAATATGAAGGGCATCGCCTTTTTCTTTGAATAGTGGTAAAAGTTCTTTTATCTCTTCTGCGGTAATCATCTTCTTTAATCCCCGTAATGCCTCAGCCTTAACCTCCATCGAGGGGTCGTTCAAGCATTTTAAAAGACCTTCTTCATATTCAAATTTAGTGAATGCCCTTACGATTTCGAGCCGAACCCTATCATCCTTGTCCTCAAGCAAACCCATAAGGTTAGGGATAATACTTTTGTCGCCGATATCGCCAAGAGTTGCTACAATATTTCGTCGCAAAAACCATTCAGGTGCATCAAGATTTTTGACCAGTATATCTACAGCTTCCTTGCCAATATTCTTTAAGATATCAACGAGTTTCATCCTGAGAGAATAATCTTCAGCTTCTTTTAAGGTCAAAAGCGCCTCCGTTACTGCCTCCTTACCAAATTTAATAATGGCAGCGCGGACATCGGTGTAAAGCCCGGTCTCCCATAAGAATGAAAATAGCGCTGATAAGACCACAGGGTTATTGGTTTCACTTAAAAATTTGATACCTGTCTTCTTAAATTGCGTGGAGAGGCCAGGTCTACCCAGAATTCTATTAAATGGTTCTAAGATTGATTTACAAAATTTATCCTGATGATGGGTTTCACAGATTTTATAAAGACCACTCAAGGGCTCGACCGCTTTCAAAACCACTTCCTCAACGCCTTCCTGCTCTAATGCTACAGTGATTCTCAATATAATCTCTTCAGCAAGATCGAGGTATTGTTGTTCAATAAAACGCCCCGCAAGTGTGGTAAGAGACCTCATCCCTTCTTCACGTAAATGGGGATTTTGCGAATCGAGCATTGTGAAATAAGGTCTAATAGAAATTCTAAGGTCATCCTTTGAAATTACCAATGAAATCTTTTCGCTCAACAGTAAACCGACCTGCGCAAGGTATTCATAGAAATCAGGAATCTGTTCTTTTAATTGTGGCAATAACTTAGAAAACCTATCTTCGCCAACGGCAGTGATAATTTCTGTAACATCAGTCTGGTTTTTATCTTGCGCCTTGTTTATTATTAAATCTACCAGTGTCTCATCACCGAGGTGAGAAAATAATTTAAGCATAAATGGTTTAAATTCAACATCTTTTAACAACTCTATGCGATGTTCTGTCGGCAATTGCTCAAGAATCCTTGCAACTGCATCACGGTATGATGAAGCTGAGTCACTCGGTGCTTCTTCAAGCATATGTGCAGCTTCAACAAATTTAGATTTAGTTTCAAGGAGTGAAATGCCCTTTTCTACCAACTCTTTTAAGTTCCTGATAGCTTCAATAAAATCTTCCCGGCTTGGACCTTCACCAATACCTTTTGTTTCTTTAGCGACCTGGACTGTGGTACCCGTTTGAATCCCGAATTTTACCTCGTTGATTTTGATTTTTTCTGTCCCTTTTGCAGTGAGCATAGAGGCTGCGTCACCATACTCTTTTATTCTTAATTTACCACTACTGATGACTTCATAGAGATTTTTTACATCATCGGGCGTTACACCAGAGAGGAAAGTTAAACTATTAATGTCATTCTTTCTTAATGCATCCATGAGAGCCAATACCGCAAGATTTTTGCCTACATCAATTCTCAAATCCTGAAATATTATCGTCTGTTCAAGAAAATACATCGAAAATTCAGAGATTTCGATATAGAGTTTTGAGAGTTGTCCCATTGTGCTGGTGATTACCTTCTGCATAACCGGGTGTCCAGGTGGATAGGATTTTGCTGATTTGTATCCGACAGCAAGTTCCTTTAGAAAATTGAGAATGAACGACAACTCCATACTTTATTTTAATTAAAATTTATCTTTTGTCAATTATAAAAAATTTGTTTGTGGGTGCACAGCAAAAAGGTCGCCTTTAATTGAAAGTCAAAAATGTAGTTGTCCAATTTATTGGACTTTTTTTAAAATACCTGATAAATCACCTGTCTGCCCCAGGTAGAGGCGACTTCGGCATTTCGCCAATTGGCGAAATAGCAATACTACACTTTGGTAAAATATCAAGATGATTATAACATCCCATGCGTAAGCCGGTCATTTTATTTTTATAAATTTTTTCGCAATAGATTTATTATCAACAGTTAATTGAATAAAATAGATGGCGCTGGGTAGGTTTTCATTAAGGTCTAATTCATAAACACCAGAAGACTTATATCCATCAACTAACACCCCTTCTACCTGACCCAGGGCGTTATAGAGTACTAACTTTACCTTTGTGGTTTTTGGCAGTGAATATTGAATTTTTATATCATTATTTGTTACTGGATTCTGCAAAATCTTTAAACTGTAATCGGTGATCTGCCTTCTGCTATCGGTAAAAATCCCCACAGGTCCAATGGCAAATACGCTGTCCGAAAAGTCCCAGGCAGTGCCACGAGGATTCTGCTCGCCCGGCCTCGGCGGTCCGTATGCCCAGATCATTATTTTGCAGGAATCGGAAACAGTATCAGAGACGGTCCAGAGATACATAGTATCGTCTGATTGTCCAATAGTCGTTATCGTCTGATAGTTCAAACCATTATTATAAGAGACAAATAAAGAAAAGGAATCGGCACCGGGCGGGTCGAATTTTTCCCAGGTAATTGGATACAGCTGACCAGGCTGCAAAACCTCACCGCCATTGGGCTGATGCAACCGCACACCCTCAATCTCCCAGATAACAGTGGCGTGAGAGTATGGAATCGTGTTCTGCTCCCATGACTCAATTACCTCAGGATAACCATTTTCATTCAAATCATAGACACTCATTACCGTGATTTGATGCGATGTTATCATGCTACTATAAATCTGCTGATACTGATGAACACCTGTTGCCTTATAAATATACCACCGATTACAGATTGCCCAGACAATCTCTTCAATACCATCAGCATCAACATCACCGCAACAACTGGAGGACCAATAGAAATTTGACGGCAGTCCAGTTGAATCAACCAGAAAATACTCGTAAATATTGTCTTCAATCGCCTCATAAAGATAAAGCCGGGCTTTGCCAAATAATGAGGTGATCATAAACTCTGGTTTGCCATTGCCATCCATATCATGAGCTGAGAAAATGTCATAACTATTTCCATGAGGAAGAGTATCACAAAATACATACTGATAATTATTGTTTCCGATGCATTCCCAAACATAAACACGTCCGTAAACGTTGCTTGTCACAAATTCAATTTGACCATCCTGGTCAAAATCACCGTTGACAAAATATGCTGATTCACGAATCGTATCCTCCCAGACCTTTGTATATTGATTATCACTGGTATTTTCATAGACACAGGTGTGCCACCATGGGGGTTGGTCAAGATATCCATATCTAAAAAGTATTTCTCTTATTCCATCCTGGTCAAGGTCGGTAATATAACTACCACCAATATTATAGAATAAACTATCTCTCCACACAACATTAGTCGGATTAGAATATTGCGTGGGCGATTCATATACATATAATGGATCCCATCCACCGCATTGGTTTCCCACCATATCCACCAGTGAATCAGCATCCAGATAACCGACATCAAATATACTCGACCAGGGTAAAGCGGTATCTTCAAGAATGTATCGGTCATAACCAATGTGCTCCCAGAAATGGATTTGCACCGACTGCTGAATGCGACCACCAAACGCCAGATTCTGCCTACCATCCTGGTCGGTGTCAAAACCAAAGGCTCGTGAACTTGCAGCACTCGGTATTTCCGTAACTTTACGAAAACTAATACCACTGACAAATGCAATCAAACAAATGAGTAAAGTGCAAATGCTTATTATTCTCATATGTCTAAACATCCTTTCAAATAAATAATTACATAATTTCTGCCAAGGTCAAGAACCATAAATATCATGTAACTCTTTGGGGAGTGAGGAGAAATCCCTCCCTCCCCAAAATATTATTACCTGAGCTTTATCACCTTCTCGGTCACAGATTGATTATCTAATTTCAATTCGATGAAGTAGATACCACTGGATAATTGCCTGCCCTTATAGTCATCGCCTTGCCAGACGATTTTGTCAGATAGTCTTATAGTCGGATCGTCCCATAGTCTAACAAGCCGTCCTGATGCATCGTAGATCTTTAACTGCCATCTACTATCGGTTATCGGCAATCGGACATCTGCTATCTGTAATCTGATTTCTGTTTTTTCTCGGAATGGACTCGGCGTCACTATTAACTGATTCTTTAATTCTAATCCGTCATCCCCGAACGATTGTGGACCACCACCAGCCCTGCCATCAAATGAGCGGTAGACTCTAAGACCCGACAGATAGACACCACTTGCCTGCGGATTCTTAATGGAAACAGTAACACGATGTGCCGTCTGATAGAGTTCACGAGGAATGGACATTTCAAAATTATAAGGTTGATAGGGTTTTACTACAAGCGCAATTTTCTTTTCACCATTAACCCATATCTCATGGGTTTTATTACCATTGCCTTCAAAATATGCAGTGCCTTTTATCTTATGGAAGGGAAATGTTGGGTCGAGAAGGCACAGGTTATAGATTAACTCGGTTTCGGCATAATCTACCGAGTAATTACTATAAGCAATTGCAGCCTCACGCTGGAAACAGAAAACAGATGCGGTGTCCTGACCAGTTTCTACAATGTATAGTGGAGAATCGCCACCACCACCCCCGAACTGCTGATGAACACAGACAATCCGATAAGGAATTGCATCGCCCCTGGTAAAGATTGTATAGAGGTCCCAGGGATTATAGTCACGCTGGAGTTGAGCGTGGCAGAAGTATTCATTTTCAGGAGCCTGACTCACCCAGCCATAGCCATAGGTATCACTGGTATCCCGAATATCAAATTGGTCTAAAGGCTTCTCACACCAGACCGTAAATTCATCACTGGCATTAACTGGATATTCACAAATCGCATTCTCTTCACTGCAGTAAAATTTAATTTCCCACTGATTCTGAAGAATTTGCTTTCGTCTGCGATAGATTTCATAATTACCATAATACTTCCAGACTACAGAAAGATAATCACCAAAATCGTCTATGTGAGGAAATATAGAAGGGGCATCGGTTTGTTCAGAAATATCGAGAATTTGGTCCCAGTTACCTGCATCCCGCCAACGATAAAAGATATCCTCGGGTTCGGCTGGGTTAAGTTTCTTTTCCCAGGCAACATGAGGATTACCATTACCATCAATCGTTATAGTTACATCACTATCATAAAGGCGGCCATCATTTGCCTGGTCTAATTTTGTGGGTGTAGGCGGCTCGGTTGCATCAAAAGGAAACTGATAAAAGAATATTGCACTAACAAAGTCTCCTTGTTGAACCCAGCTCATTACCGAAAATACAACAAAGACCTGATCATCATAGGTCGCAACTGCCGGCGGACCCGGTTCAAGTTCAGACCCTGCTGGAAGAATTGTGAAACCCTGCCACTCACCAAACATATCACGATATCGGTACTCGACATTATTCTCATTATCTATATAGACAAGGCAAGGGTTACAGCCAAAAAATCCAGGGACCAAACCGACTGAAGGATAGAAACCTGAATCTTTGCTGACTGGATTAGTGTGAATATTCTCGATGATATGGTAAGGCATCCAAGATAAACCATTGTCGTTCGACCATGAATAATGGGGTCTGCCTTGAGAGAAATAGACCAGATGTAAAAGAGATGTAAAAGGGTCTCTAACCAGGTGCCTGCCGCCATTATAGGCGGTTGCATATTCAGTATTAGAAAGCAATAAGTCGTCATTTGCTATATAGGCAAGGTCGTAAATTTCTTCTGAGCCACGATGAAATACAAGATGTGGAGCAATAGAACCTTTAGCAATACAACAATGTGGTTGGTGAATAGCTGTTGGGTCATCGCAACCGTCAGCAAGTTTAAATGGTTCACCCCAGATTAGATCAGGTGTAAAATAACCATAACAACCAAAAATTGATTTGTTTGGGGTATTTTCATTTCCATAGGTGACCATAAATTTTCCAGCTCCCAGAGCTACAAGATCTGAACCACTAATACCATTTTCAGGGAATACACCACCATTCCAGGACACCCCACCATCTGAAGAAAAAAAACAGTCGAAATCTTTAGGCTTTGGTTTCTCAAACTCGATATAGAGATTACCTTCATTATCAGAATCTATGCGAGGATAATAAAATATAGTGTAATCACAGAAAAACATAATTATTGTCCAACCAGGTTGTATTTCAGATGGCTTTGCATGATAAATGTAATGTTCTCCGTTATTGTAGACAAAAGTTATATGCGGAGTATTATTAACTGTTACAATGTCGGGACAACGGTCTGGGAAACTGCCACCATCAACAATATCTGTTGTCCAAGTTTCTTCCTCATTACCAGATGCCCGATAAACGATGTCGTAGTAATCAGAATAAACAAGATGTATGGAATCGTCAGAAACAGCAATTGAAGGTTCAGGTAGATCATCGAAATCTTCAGCAATTGTTTGATGCCTTTCCCAAGTCGCACCATTGTCCGTCGAACGGACAAAACAAACTGAGTATGGACCTTCGGTTGGACTTATACCTGTTGTGTAGACAACATAAAGGGAATTGGCTTTACCTGCGATACCGATATTTCTTTTTGCATTAACTAATGCCTCCGATGGTAAAGAAATCATTATATCATTCGTCCAAGAAAAACCACAATCGGATGATTTTTTATAATAGAGATTATAAGTTCCGGTGCCACCCCGATTATCAACCCATATTGTATGAACCTTATCACCCTTTACACAAATCTCTGGAAATTTTTGTGCATACTGTGCCTCAACGATTGGTATCGAAACCCGCCAGCCATCAGGTGGATAAGATTGTGCATTTAAGTTTATTATCACGCCTGATATTAATATCACCAATAAAATTAATTTGATTTTCATTGCCTGCGTTTGCCTCACCAGAAGGATTAATAAGAAATCTCGAGAGAGAGAGATGTAGATGTGGGTATAATATATTCATATATAACCTTTCTTTAATATTTATTAACAATTAATTATATTTAAAATTTATAACCTGTCAATAGTGCGCTGCTGTGGGTAATTAAGGGGTCATTTTGGATGTGGCATAACATTATAAAAAAATTGTGGTAGTTATAAGCCTTGCTACAAATAACTGAATTTTGCGCAAGGGTATAAAATATAAAGACTTGATTAAACCCAAAAACAGTGTATAATGTGGCATTAATTAAAAAGGAGTAGAAAATGTTAAAGAATTTAATTTTAAAAAGAAAGGCAAAAGTTGGTATCATTGGTCTTGGTTATGTCGGTTTACCATTAGCAATTGAAATACTAAAGAATGGATTTGATGTCATTGGTGTAGATATTGATAAAGAAAGGGTCAGGCGTATTAATAGCGGTGATTCCTTTATTGATGATATCAGTTCATCGGAATTAGAAAAGTTTGTTCAGAAAAAGAAAATAAAGGCAACAACTGACTACCATCAATTGAAATTTTGCGATATTATTCTCATCTGTGTTCCGACACCGGTAAATGTGAATAAAGAACCTGATTTGAGTCCAGTCATTGATAGTGCCTCACAGATAAAGAATATTTTAAGAAATGGGCAAATTGTTATTTTAAAGAGCACAACCTACCCTGAGACAACAGAAAAAGTAGTCCTACCAATCTTGAATAAATCCGGGCTTAAATTAGGAAGGGATTTCTATCTTGCCTTCAGCCCTGAAAGAATCGACCCTGGTAATAAAAAATTTGGTGTTGCAAATACCCCGGCGGTGGTTGGCGGCGTAACAAAAAGATGCACAAATTTGACGACTCTTTTCTACAAACAATTTGTAAAGGCGGTCCATGCCGTCTCTTCTCCACGGGTTGCCGAGATGACAAAGTTATTGGAAAATACTTTTCGGAATGTTAATATTGCATTGGTTAATGAATTCGCCCAGCTCTGCGAAAGGATGGGCAACATTAATATCTGGGAGGTAATCGAGGCAGCAAAGACAAAACCGTTCGGATTTATGCCTTTTTATCCTGGCCCTGGGGTTGGTGGACACTGTATCCCCATTGACCCTTACTACCTTTCCTGGAAGGCTCGTGAGTATGATTTCCATACGGTATTTATTGAATTATCGGCACGCATCAATGAAGAGATGCCCTATTTTGTGGTCAATAAGACAATCGATGCATTAAGCAAATCCGGTGTCTGTCCCAGTAAGGCAAAGGTCCTTCTTCTTGGTATGGCATTTAAGAGAGATATATCTGACTTGAGGCATTCACCAGCAATTAACGTGTATCAAATCATCAAGTCCCATGTTGCAATCGTGAAATATAATGACCCTCATGTTCCTAAATTAATAATTGATAATAAATATATTAGGTCAGTAAATTTAACGGTAGCAGAGGTAAGAAAATATGATGCAGTTATTATTCTTGCTGACCATTCTGTTTATGACTATGATCTTATTTTAAAGAACGCACGGTTGATAATTGACACAAGAAATGCAATAAAAAAATATCACCCAAAGGTGAAAAAAATGGGGGCATAACTATTTCCTATTCCCTAAATTATGGCGGAGGCGTGTAGGAATCGAACCTACCGTCCCCCTTTCGAGGGACACCTGGATTTGAAGTCCAGCAGGCACACCAGCACCCATTCGCCTCCACTTAGCTAATAATAACTGTCTACTTCTGAATCTCACAATATTATTGGATTCACACAGTATTATACTTATTTAATGTATTTTGTCAACTATACCACCAAAATTACCTCTTTATTGTTTAATTGTATTGCCTATTTTATTGGGCTCTTCAGTTTAAAGAATATGTGCTGGGGTTCCCAACCCCAAGCATTATCTCAACAGCTTTTAGTCAATGGGTTTGTGATGAACTCTCAAGTCAAGTTTTGAATCTAAATACCTCATAAATCTCAACTGGCTTACTGATATTTTTAAGACTAACCGGGGGAAGTTTCTTTACATTAATAAAATCTTTTGTTAATTCATAAGTATCGCGACTGATAAGAATCTGTCCTGGTTCTGCTACATTTTCAAGTCGTGAGGCAAGATTTACTGCCGTGCTAACAACCGTATATTCCATTCTTTTAATGTTTCCAATATTTCCAGCAATCACTTCACCAGTATGGATACCAATACCTATCTCAAATGACTCGACCTCAGGGATTTTTATTTTTTCCTGCCATTGCTTCTTTAATTGAGCTACCCTCTCCTTCATGCCGAGTGCTGTCTTTATTGCCCTTAGAGGGTCGTCTGGATGGGCAACCGGCGCACCAAATATAGCCATAACACAATCGCCGATATACTTATCGAGTGTACCTTCATTAATGAATACCTCCTCTGTCATACTACTCAAAAAATCATTAAGAATCTTGACGGCATTGAGTGTATCGATCTTCTCAGTCAACGATGTATACCCTCGGATATCGCAGAAGAGAATCGTTGCGATACGGTGTTCACCACCAAGTGAAACTGCCTTCTCTTCCGCCATAATTTTTTTCACTACCGTGGGTGAAAAGAAGCGTTGTAGACGCTCCCTTATCTTTTCTTCTTTTTTAATCTTTTCATATAGCTGGGCATTTTCAATGGCAATTGCCGATTGATTGGCAAACGAAATCATGAACTCAATATCCTCTTTATCAAATTTTTTCTGCGCTACTGGATTATCAAGATAAATTGTCCCGATTCTACCCCTTTCTTTAGAGATAAGGGGTGCACAGATTACAGAACCAATTGCATAGCGGATTACACTCTCCTGTGTTTTAAATCTTTCATCTTTGGTGGCATCTTCAGTATTGATTATTTCTCCACTTTCGAATGACTGCCAGGCAATGGTCTGGCTTATACCAGTCGTCTTCGTAGTTTCAAGTTCACCGCCCATATTTCTGGCTACCTTCACAATTAATTTTTTCGATGGTTCGTCATAGAGCATTATGAATCCTCGGCGCGCCTGGAGTATCTTCAATGCCAAATCCATTAGGAGATTTAATAGCACATTGAGGTCGAAGACAAAGTTTATTATCTTACCAACCTCACACAGGGTTGATGTGATCCCCTTAGATTTTTCTGCCTCGAGAAGTTTTTCTTGATACTCAGATAGGCAAATCTTTAGTTCATTCAAAGATTTCAATATATTATCCCTTTTATCACCTTTAGAAATCTGACATCTAATTGATTCAATCTTTTCCCGAATATCAACTGTCGGACCAATTGTGCGTGATGGTGCTTTTCGTTCCGGAATATGATCTAAGGTTTTTTCGTTAACGAATGTAATTAATATATTACCGATTTGAATCTCATCACCATAATTGAGCGGCGCCTCGGTGATCCTTTCCGCATTGATGAATGTGCCGTAACGGCTATCGCGGTCTTTAATGATATATCGTTCGCCTTTTTTATCTATCTGGGCATGGTGACGGGAGACAAATATATCATCAAGCACAATGTCATTGTCCTCGCGGCGGCCCAAGGTAATAGTCTCTTTTTCTAATTTTATAATCTGCGTCTCATCGCCCGATTTATGAATCAAAAAAGTCGCCATCGGTATTACATCGGTATTAAACTATCTGATTATTATTTTATTGTCCTTATGACAATATCATCGAAATGAATTAGCGCTTGATTAATTGTCAGTATTCCTAATTTACCACGATAAAATTGATCGTCAGTAATAACCTTGGTTATATTTAGACCACCACCTAATAATCGGCAAGTAATCTCACTGCCCATGCATGTTACACTTAGCCTATACCATGTATTTTTGTTGACAAGGGAACTATCAGTAAATAACACAGTGGCATTTCCGTCCACAACCTTATTAACTACTATAGTAGCCGCATGGTCTGTAAGACGAAAACGATAATAATTGTTATCATCAACATATCTAAAGTATATACCCATCTGCCAACCCATAGAACTAATGTCCTCTGATTTCATCGCAACACTGTAAAAAAAGTTGTTGAACTCTTGATCGGTAAGACAATAAGCAATATTGCCACCAGGTGCGGTATCCCCTTGGTATACATTGGGTACTGTGTGAAATATTGGATCTGATTGGTCTTCAACTACTTGCCAATCTCCTGCTTTTAGGGTCCACCATGGTATATTTACCGCTCCGATAGGTTCACCTTCGAAATTGAAGAACATCTCATTGAAGTATATATCAAAGGTATCTTTAGCTCCAGCTGGTAAACTTTCGGGGGAGAATTCTACCATTTTATAATATTTTGCTTCGGCAGATACTTTATAGATGCCGGGATCTACGTTAACAAATTCGAACCGACCTTGGACATCACTCTTGGTTGAATCAACAACTTCGCTTTCATGCATTAACCTTATTTGTGCTTGTGGTAACGGTGTATCGTCAAGCCGGTATGTTTTTCCACCCAGGTAAGCCTTATTGGGATTATCCGGGTCATACTCATTGTCATGTGGCGGATTTAGACATGCCAGCATGACAAAAGATATAACCAATAAAAATAAGAGCCCGTTCTTCATTATTCCTCCCAATCACCGACAGATAGTTATATCATCGAAATTTACTGAAACTATATTTTCAGGGTTATTTAACCATAAGCCAATTTTTCCTGATGATATAGCATTATCGGAAACATATAGCATTATTGAATCGTTTAGAAAGATTTGTATATTTGAGTCAGAGAAATCAACAGCAACACTGTACCATGTGCTATCTTTAATGGGATGGTCAGCACTACCTATCAGTGACTCAACACCAGCTAATTTCTTAATTAATTGTATCTTACCGCACGGACATATTTTTAGAAGGTAATAATTATCTTTATCCTGATATCTTAACACAGTCCCTACATCCCAATGGTAACGTGCCAAAGGCATAACTTTCAGTTTACAATTAAACCAAAAGTCGTTTAGACCTTCTTTAATTATAGTGAGCGCGGTGTCGGTTGTCGTGTTAACCCCATTATAGACATTAGGTTTTGAATGTTCACCGGATTGGTCTTCTTTGATTTTCCAGTCACCCGAGATTATCTGGAAGCCATTCGGTTCTTGTGTGCCAGAGGCTTCATTTTCAAAGTCAAAGTGTATTTCATAGAAGTATATGTCAAAAGAATCATTCTCAGTGCCTGCTGGTAAGCTCTCAGGATAGAATTCTACTGATTTGTAGTAATTGGCTTCAGCAATTATTTTATAAATACCTGGGTCAATATCAGTAAATTTGAACCGCCCCTGGTCATCGCTCTTGGTTGAATCAAGAACTTCACTTTCATGCATTAACCTTATTTGTGCTTGTGGTAACGGTGTATCGTCAAGCCGGTATGTTTTTCCACCCAGGTAAGCCTTGTTGGGATTATCCGGGTCATACTCATTGTCATGTGGCGGATTTAGACATGCCAGCATGACAAAAGATATAACCAATAAAAATAAGAGCCCGTTCTTCATTATTCCTCCTCTCTTTAAAATTTAAGATTATAACCAATTTGAATGCAATCTTTTCGGACATTACAATAAAAACTTTTATCCTGATTAATCATTGAAGATGAACTTTTTCCTTTGGTAAAGAGACCGTCATAAATATTATAGCCATAGATAATAATCAGTGTTACAGTGCTAAACATTGCGGTGTTGTACCAGAACTTATAAATATTATATGCATTATCCATCTCATCAGGATTTCCTGGCTCGACATCGAGATATACTTTATGTTCTAATTGCGTAATTGTCCAGGTTAATAATGTTGTGCCAGTAGATATTCCAAATGCAATCATTATTCTTTTACCCTTACCACCATCACCACGATACATCTGGCCCCAACCAGGCAGGCAGCAAGAACGCATCATGATACTTGATGTACTTACACCTCTCTCTCTTACTACAGGTTTCTTAGGTTCGATAACTGGTTTCGTAGGTGGCGAGGGAATTACTATTTCTGATTTTACTTCTTCAAAAACTTTAATTATTTTGGGCGAAACCGTTGTCGGGTCCAATTCCATTTTTGGATTGAGCACTAATGCCTTTCTAAATTGTTCTTTCGCCTTCTCTTTATTACCAAAGGCAACATAACTGAATGCTAAATATTTATATGCCTCAACCTGGTCACTTTCTTTTAACAACTTTAAATATCGAAGTGCGTTTTCCAGTTCCTTAATCGCATTTTCATATTCAGCATTGTTATAGTAAGTTTTTGCCTTCTCTAACATCCTGCCAAGAGAATCCTCAGGAACCGTCTGGGCATAACTTAACCCACAAAAGAAAACAACAAGAAAGGCTGATAAGAAAAATTTTTTGTCCATAGTTCCTCCTTCTTCACCCCTTTATTTTGGAGTTAATGCCACATATTTTTTTATTAATTTGTTTGCCGAAATGGCAATTTTTTCTTCATAAGTTTTGAAGGTTGGATTGATCAATTTCAAAGTATGACTTCCTGCAGATAGTTTAATCGGTGCAGCGATTGGAGTCGTCTCATAAAATTTACCATCAATGTAAACATCTGCCCATGGTTCTACTACAAGTTTGAGATAGCCTTCTAAAGGTTCAAGCCTAACATCCAGATTCAATGTATCACCGGGATTGAATGTCTTACTGCTTTGCCAGGATTTAAAGTTTGGATTTTCGAGCCTCACTGTATAAGTGCCTGCTGGAATTCTAATCGGGTTGGCAATCGGCGTTGTTTCGATATACCTGTTTTCAATATAGATCTTTGCCCATGGGTTAACCCTTATCTTTAGATAAGAAAATTTATCAGACGATAGCAATGCTTCGGATTGAAGGTTTACAATAACCTGCACTGCCTTTTTTGCCATCACATCGCGTGTCACTTCAATGGGTTTGAACCCCGATTTTTCAATCTTTATTCTATGCAAGCCGACTTCCACATTCTCAATTGCACAAGGTGTTGTGAATCCTTTATTAACACCATCAACAATTACTGAAGCACCTTTTGGTGTAGACCTTACAATGATAGTACCATAAGCTAAGGCGATAGTTTCTTTTTCAAGGATAGCATTCAGGGATATGGAGTCACCTCCTTTTATTTCAAAATTTTCGATATAGGTTTTATAACTGGATTTCTTTAGTTCAATCTTGTGCACACCAATCGCAATACTATCAATGCGCGCGGGGGTAACTAAAGTAAGATTTTTATTATCGTCAAGATGAATAGATGCACCTTCGGGTGTTGATTTAACATTGACAATGCCCAAATTTTTAGTTATTGATGCAGGTGGCAATCCTTTCTTTGACGCCATGAAAAATGCCAAAAGGAGAATAGCCAATACCAAGATCCCACTGATGATTCCTATGGGTAGGAGAGAACTTTTCTTAGCCGGGGCTATGGCTGGTTTTTCCGGTTTTGGTGGTGCTGGCCTCTCCTTCTTCTGTTTCAATTCAAATAGATATTTCTTTGCCCTGGTGTCTTCAGGATCGAGTTGCAATACCTTATCAAATTCATTAATTGCATCATCAATCTTGTCATACCCAAGGCCCATAAAATAGAGGGCACGTTCAAAATGCTTCTCTTTTCTCTCCTTGAGCAGATTTTGTAGATTTTCTGCTGGTGTGCTTATAAATTCGGCAATGCCCTTTCTCGATATTTCTGTTTTCTTCTTACTAAAATATGAAGAAATATCATTACTCACTTCAAAGATTTTTTGATACCTTTTGTCCATATCCTTTTCGAGCATCTTTTCGACAATATTACTCACATCTTTAGTCACTATTGGGTTAATTTCAGTCGGTTTGGCTGGCGTTACCGTAAGAATCTCATGAATGACCGATGAGTAGTTTTCTCCATGGAATGGCTTGATACCAGTCATCATCTCATACATAACAACACCCAAAGAGAAGATATCTGAACGATTATCTACTTTTTTGCCCGCTGCCTGTTCTGGGGACATATATGCCGGCGTGCCGACAATTGAACCTGTCACAGTAACCGATGTCAAATCCTGTGCCTGCGCCAAGCCAAAATCAGTAATTTTTACAACACCATCATAAGCGATCAAGATATTCGCAGGTTTTATATCACGATGAACAACCCCCTTTTGATGTGCATGGTTCAACCCCTGACAGATTTCATAGACAATGTTGAGGCCAATATCATATGGGATAAACTTTAATGTGCTAATCAAATCTTTTAAACTCTTTCCCTCAACATATTCCATAGCGATGAAATAGACACCTTCCGTCTCACCGAAGTCAATAATGTTAACAATGTTTTCATGCTTTAAGTTTGCCGCCGCCTTCGCCTCCCTTTCAAACCTCGTTATAAAATCTTTATCCTGGGCGAGGTGACCATGGAGTATCTTCACCGCAACTATTCTGTCTAAAGAAATCTGAGTCGCTTTATAGATTGCCGCCATACCTCCCGTGGCAATGAGCTCCTTGATTTCGAAGTTTCTAATGATGCGATTAATCATCTTCTTAAGTATATTATACTGAAATTATATATTAAGTCAATGGTTTTGATAATATTTGATTAAAAAGCTAAAAAGAAACTATCTTGACAGAATTGAAAATATGAATAGACTGTAGGCAGGTTAAGATGAAGAAACTGATTACACCATTGATGTTATGTCTTTTGTCTTATTTGGGTTGTGAGACAAAGCGGGAATTGACCACACCTTCGAATCGACTCGTGGGTCACTGGCGAACAGAGGCAGGAACCCATCTCTATTTTGGGAGGGGTGATCCGAAAACAAAACTTGGTTCGTATATTCTTAACGATGCATCAGGAAATACATATTATCACCAGTATAAAATTATTGGTGAGAGTTCAGCTGGCGAAAGGCTTGTTGTTCTGGTCTTATTTGGCAGTGGTGAGGCAAGAAAGGAGGAATTCTATGCCTCAAAGGACGGGCTTTCTTTAATGGGTGTATTCGAAATTGATTTTATTGACACAACATTTGTGGATACAATCACATTAAAATATGTTGACAATAAAATAAGCCCTTAAAAAAATTCTCATAGGGGTTTTAGATTATTATGCCCTCACTTTTATATCTGCCCTGAGTTTGCCATTTCTTATTTTGAGGGATACAATTCCAGTTTTATTCTGTCCAAAATATTCGAATCCAAAATCCTCAATATACTTTATGATTGCAGATTCAAGGCCACGGGCACCAGTTTTCTTATTTAATGCCTCCTTTACAAAGAAATCAAAGACATTATCGTCGATGCATAAATCAAAACCCTCCTCCTGGAATTCAAGTTTATGTTTTTGAACTTTATTATATAAAATTCTCTTGAGGGTTGCAGTATCAAGAGGCATGAAGGGTATTATTCTTTCAAAACGGGCAATTAGTTCAGGAATAAACCCATAGGTATGGAATCTGTTGATATCTTCAGCTTCTTCAACATTTAGCCTATATGCTATCTTTTCTTTTTCGCCTGCTTCCTTTATTTCTTGTAAAAAGCCAATCTTCTTATCGTAATAATCTAAATCTTTGAAGCCACTGAATGCACCGATAGCAAAGAAGGTAATATCACGGGTACTTATTGAACCCCTTGGACCATAATGGGAGAATCCATAATCTAATGGAATCTGAATATCTCCGCCCTCAATCATTTTAAGCAATTCACGTTGAACACCGTATCCCGAAACATCCTTTGTTGTCCCCTGTCCGGCAAATCTTAGATATGAGCTACTTGCCGCAATCTTATCAAATTCATCTAGGGCAAGGACGCCACATTCGGCAACACATAAATTTCCCCGGGCAGCATCTACAAGTTGATTTAGTATATTCAAAACATCATCACCAACATAACCTGTTTCAGAAAACCTTGTCATCTCGACGATGACATAAGGAAGTTTTAGTATCTCACCGAAGAGCAATTCAATGATGTAACTTTTACCACAACCCGTGGGTCCAATCAGAATTGCATTGGAGCGAGGCGGGATAGAGTTGCGAGCAATCTTTTTAATGTGTAGTAATTTTAAACGTTTGATGTGACGGTAGGCAACTAGACAGACGCCCCTTCTCGCATCTTCTTGTCCTTCATAGTTTAATTCGTTAAGCCGCCGACTGATCTCCTTTGGCGACAGAAGAGGAACACCATTCAGATACTCTTCGGCCGTAATCATCGGTTCTAAAGAATTTTCGCCGAAATATCTCCTTCGATTTCCCTTTAACATATTTAATGATATTCAGTTTTTAAAGGGTTGTCAAGACAGATATGCAGTCGTTTAATAAAATTTATACAATATTATTGATGCTACTGCTATACTCGAATTGTTGACAGTAGACATTTTATGGTTATAATAGAAGACAATGGCAATTCAAAGGAGGTATGATGGAAAATAAGATTACAATTAGTGTAATTAAGGCAGACATCGGTGGTTATGTAGGACATTCAAGCTCACACCCCAATATTATATCCAGGGCGATACAGATGCTCGATGCCCATAAGAATAGAGGGACATTGGTTGACTTTCATATCACCCATTGCGGTGATGACCTTGAACTCATTATGACCCACCGGCTTGGCAATGATGCCGCGGAAATCCATAAACTGGCATGGGATACATTCGTTGAGTGCACAAACCTTGCGAAGGAAATGAAGTTATACGGTGCTGGTCAGGATTTACTCTCCGATGCATTCTCCGGGAATGTAAAAGGAATGGGACCCGGCGTTGCGGAAATGACTTTCGACGAGAGAAAGAGCGAGCCAGTCATAGTTTTTTGTGCTGACAAGACATCACCGGGTTCCTGGAATATGCCATTATTCAAAATGTTTGCTGACCCATTCAACACAATCGGTTTGGTCATTGACCCGACCATGCACGATGGATTCACCTTTGAGGTGCAGGATATCTTCGAAAATAAAACTGTTAAATTAAATGCACCGGAAGATATCTATGACCTCTTGGTTCTCATCGGTGCATCAGAGAACTACATCATAAAGGCGGTATCCAAAAAGAGCGGAGAGATTGCGGCGGTATCCTCCACCCAAAAAGTCAATCTAATTGCTGGCCGTTATGTCGGCAAGGATGATCCAGTGATGATTATTAGATGCCAGAGTGGCCTACCTGCGGTAGGCGAGGTTTTGGAACCATTTGCCTTCCCGTACATGGTTACCGGTTGGATGCGAGGTTCACACTGGGGTCCATTCATGCCCGTCTCGGTTGAAGAGGCAAATCCAACAAGGTTTGATGGACCACCCAGGGTAATTGCACTTGGATTCCAATTGTCTAATGGGACACTTCTCGGTCCCCGCGATATGTTTGCGGACCCAAGTTATGATCTCGCAAGGCAGCAGGCAAATGAGATTGCCAATTATATCCGTAGACACGGTCCGTTTGAGCCTCAGCGTCTTCCACTTGCTGAAATGGAATATACTACACTTCCTCAGGTGCTCAATAAGTTAAAGGACAGGTTTAAATAAACCAAATCGCCATTCGTTTTACGGCATGACATCTAGTATCGTTAAGGGGCTTAGTCATATGATTATAAATACAATAGCTCTTAATCATATGGCCGGCGATGCCAATTACCGATAAACATTATGTTAATAACTATGAGATTTAGTTTACTATTTTTTATTCCCCTATTTATTTGTTCTGGTCAAATATGGAATTCAGGGTCAACTGGATATACTTTCTTGAAACTTGGGATAGGGATTCGACCAGTAGCATTGGGTAATGCATTTACTGCCCTGAGCGATGATGGTAATGCAGTATTCTGGAATCCTTCGGGTCTGGGTGTTGTAAATAGTTACCATGTCTCAGGAATGGCGATGAAACATCTCTTTTACTGGCAGTATTACAATCTCACATCAGCAATTCCTCTGGGAACGAAAGCGGGCTCACTGGGTGTTGGCATATCCTATCTTACTGCCACCGACATTGAATATTCAGAGCGTGGTGAACCGGGCAGCGAATTTCGCAATTATGATATGCTGTTGAATATCGGTTATGGAAAATCATTCGGTAGAAAGAGACCTGTTTCATTTGGTAGTGGCGCAAAGATTGTGTATAGCCGATTATATACCTATAGTGCCTTTGGTGTGCTCACCGATTTTGGATTCATTCTCAACCCTATCAAGTATCTTTATTTTGGAACTGTGTTGAAGAATCTTGGCTCACCGAGAAAATTTATCCAGAGATGGGAATATCCACCACTAAATTTTCGCCAGGGTTTTGCCTTTAAACTGCCGTTCCGAAAAAATCATTTCGCATTGAGCTTTGACTACTCGATATATCCCGATGTCAATCCCACCATCTCAGTAGGTGGTGAAATTCAGATTCGAGAACCACAAATTATGCCACAAATTACCAAAGGAGTACTTGGTCAGGAGACTCAAATCGTCGGTTTTTCCATAATGGCAGGTTATCAAACAGGTTACAAGATTGCGGGGTGGTCCGGCCTTTCACTTGGCTTTTCTTTAGAGATAATGCTTGGGCAAAATCTATATCTTGATATTGGTGGAGTATTTCTCTCATACGGATATTTAGGGACATCTGAACGGATTGGTTTAGGATTGAATTATGAACCACAGAAAGTGGGAGCCAAGAAGGGGAGTAATCGTTCCCCGCATTCCAAATAATGTATCCATCACCATCAGCGGCGAGTACCCCATTAATCTGGGAAGTGATATATTCAGCACTAAAATTTTCTGCATAGAGGTCGAAGCCCTGAATAAAGGGCACAACCCTAACCCATAAAGGTGATTTTTTGAAAGCCTCTTTTACAGAATCGAAATATATCCAATAATTTCGCCAGTATTCATTCACATCGTTTTTAAAATGAGGGTGAAAGTGTGATGGATAGAGCATCGGATATATGACATCAACGACCCTGCTGAATTTTTCTACTTCTTGTCCTTCAGTTTTTAAGTCAAGCCAGACCGCATAGCCGAATATGCAAACGCCAATTTCTGCATCAACATTCTCCTTTACCTTTTCCAAAAATTTTATAATCTGGGCATGTCTTGGCCCATCAACATTTAACAATTTGATTTTTATAATATCGCCATCTGTGGGAAATCGGATATAGTCAAAGGCAATCGATTTGATACCCAAATTGACAACTTCCTTTACTACACTTATAAGATAATCAGTAACTTCGGGAATATAAGGATTTGTCCAGGCAATATCTGTTTTATCATGCCAGACATTTCCTTCATTATCAGTAATGCCACAGTTCTTATATTGGGCAAGATAATTATCTCGGAAACAGACAATCCGGGCAATGAGTTTTAGATTATGCAATGCGGCACCTTTAATTAAATAATCAACATCAATAAATTTCTTCACTGCATCAAGTTGTTTTGCTAATTCAATCCCTGAAGGATAGGTGAGAAAGCCGTAATCACTCTTAAAGTCTACCACAATAGCATTTATATGACCTGAATCTGCCTTGGCAAAAACATTTTCAAGATAAGTTTTTTTGTTCGCCTGGTACGGATTGATGTAGATACCCCTTACGATACTATCAGGGTCTACCGAGTATATTCCGCACAGGACAAGTAATACACAAGGGTTCATTTTTCTTACAAAAATTCTTACCAAGTCTTACAATCAAGGCGTGGAATTCATTGTAAAGTCTCAAATCCTTTGGCAGGTTCTGTTCAAATATGAGGCGAATCTGTTCATATGAGAGTTTATCGCCAAGGATATTGTGTCGTAAAAAAATTCTGCGGGTATAGGCATCAACAACAAAAACTGCACGATTGAAGGCATAAAGTAGTATCGAATCAGCAGTTTCATATCCAATTCCTGGGATGGATAACAATTCGGCTCGAATCTCGTCGGTTCTTTTATTTTTTAATTTTCTAATATCGCCATCGTAATGTCCAACATAATATTCTAAAAATTGAATCAATCTTTTGCTCTTCAGTTTATAAAATCCTGAAGGTCTTATCAATTGTGGAATTCGTTTACGATTTTTTAATAATTTCTTAGGGTTCAGTAAATTTTCCTTTTTTATATTTTCAATTGCCTTTGTGACATTCTGCCAATTAGTATTCTGGGTAAGAACTGCACCAACCATAACTTCAAATGGTGTATCACCAGGCCACCAGTGCTGTGGACCAAATGATTCATAAAGGATGTTATAAATTTTCAAAAAACTGTTCATTGTATCTGAAAGATATTTACCTATGCCATCAGTATTATCTACCCTTACGCTGTATAATTAGATACTATTTAATCTCGTAGTCTAACAGATGATATTCGTCCTCCCCATCATTGAATTTTACAAGCCCAATATCCGGGGCATAGTATTCTTCAAGATTGGTCGTGTTGATTATTGTTGTATCAGAGAGGACGAGCATTTCCGTGGTCGTTAAGATGACTTTATAAATCTCACCATATGATTTGTCATTCTCGTAGCGGGACACAAGCCCATTGATTTCATACTTCCCTTTTATCCAGTTACCAAACAGATATAGAGAATCAGTAAGCATATCATGATAAGCATTGCCCTGAACCAGAGGCAATTCGATTCTCTTTATAAAACCTTTTAATATGGTATATTCATTACCGGCGACGAAATGGGTAATATTAATATACTGGTCTATTGCATCATCAGTCTTGGCAAGATATTTCACATCACCAGAAAAGCTTACTGGATAACATTCAATCTGTAGTAATGTATCAAGCTGTTCTACCTCAGTCAATATTGTTTTGGGGTCATACAATGAATTATTACTGTAGCGCCACCAATTTCCTTCACGATATGGAAAATACTCACTTGCTGAACGCTCAATTATATAATTATCGCAAGCGAGTAGTAGCATAAAGAGAGTAAGAGCAAAACGACCTATACTATGCCCAAAGCACCTTGCCTTATGCTGATTAAGGTTCATATTCTATTCCCACTTTTATACCAACAAAACCTGCCTGTCTTCCAAAATCACCAATACCATCATAATAAAATTTTGGATATATAGTCAGATACTCGTAATGAAAGTGAATTAAAATACCGAGACTGTAATCCAGGGCATAACCTGTTTCAACAACATTATTTATCCTCCTTTTTATATATTCAAGCCCAAATTCGATATGTGGTGAAAATCGCCAGTTCTTTTTATTAAAACCAAATCTCATACCGTATGAGTCCACAAAATAGCCGGGGTTCTTACCTTGATAGTATGCGGCATCAAGAGAAATAGTCAAATTAAGCAATCCCGCCTCATGGCTTGCGTAAATATCAAAAATTGAACCGAGAATCAAATTATCAAATCCAATGAATGGTTGATTTACACCACCTTCAATACCAACCGCCAGGCTCATTAATAGATACAAAAGCATAATTTATCATAACTGAAAAAAAAGAAAAGTCAAGAGCAAATTTAGGGTTTACTTAGATAAGTGATTATTTCAAGAATGGATCATTCTAAACTTTTCACAAACATCATTCCTGGCAGTTGCTTGATCAAACCTTTTATCTCAAGACCTAAGAGAATTTTTAAAAGCAATGCCGTAGGTATATTCATCTTTTCTGCCAGTTCATCAAGATAAGTCGGTTCAAATGATAAACCCTCCCAGATTATTTTCTCTTCGTCATTTAATAAAATTTCCCTCACCTCACGTTCTCTCTTTGTGTATTTGATACCGAGTGTTTCAAGAACCTCATCGGCTGAAGTCACTGGCGTTGCCCCATCCTTTATTAAGCGATTTGTGCCGCTTGATGCCTTAGAATAAATATTCCCGGGAATTGCGAATACATCTTTGTTTTGATTTACTGCCCAGTTCACTGTATTCATCACACCGGATTTCTCTTTTGCTTCAATTGCGACAATTGCCCTGGAAAGTCCAGAAATAACACGATTTCTTTTAGGAAAATTCTGTGCCCGAGGCGGTGTGCAAATATTAAATTCTGAGATAACTGCACCACTTTTTATAATCTCATTCATTAAATTTTTATTCTCCGGTGGATAGACGATATCGCAACCGCAGCCCAGGACGGCGATCGTTCGGCCATTATTCTTTAATGAACCCCAATGTGCAGCCGTATCAATACCTCGTGCCATACCGCTCACAACCGTGACCCCGGTCTTGGCAAATTCCGCAGCAAAAGTTTCCGCGACCCCCTTTCCGTAGACCGTTGCCCCCCTTGTGCCAATTATGGCAATTGAGATTTCATCTTCTGGTTTTATTTCACCACGCACAAATAGAATCGGTGGGAAATGGTCAATCCCTTTTAGCCACTCGGGATAGAATTGTGAATAGTAAGGTATAAGTTTTATATTTAAATTTTCGATTAATTCATATCTTCTTCTCAATTCATCATTAATCTTTGGTGAGAGAATAGTTCGTGCGATGCTATTCCCTACAATTATTGATAGTTCTTCAAACCTCGATTCTCTTATTGCCTTTGGTGTTTTATATTTTTCTAATAATAAGTAGAGCTGTGATGCGGTTAATTTGTCAATTGATAAAAGACCAACAAAATCTCTTATTTCACACATTGTATGATTATCCATTGAGTAAGTTCCAATAACTTTTTTTACTTTTCAGACATATCCCCCATCATGTTTTTTAATCTATTATATACATCGGGGCTTGTCTGTTCAATCATATTCATAATTTTCTTTTTCTCACTCTTTTGAGTTAATAATGATTCAAGTTGTTTTAGAATCTCTTCAGGCGCCTTTTGTGCCATCTTCAATAATGCATCCAACGCCTCTTTTACGACCGTCGGATTCTCGTCGGTCAATAAGAGTCTTACTAATGTATTTACTGCCCGATAGTCATAGATTTCACCTAATGCCCTACAGGCTGCGGCACGGCTGAACCAGAATCCACGTTCGCAGATTCTAATTAACCTCGGCACAACCTTTGTTCCGGATTTTACCAGTTCATTCGCTGCCCTTTCCCTCAGGCACCATGAGCCATCTTCCAAGACCTTCAAAAGGATTTTTGTTCTATCCTTCTCACCAAGTTCACCAAGTCTATCAAAGACCTTTAACTTTTTATTGATGTCAGATTCCTTCAGGATTTTCAGGATGGTCTCTTTATCTGTCTTTAAAGAAATTTTCATTTTATTCTGCCGTCAAAAAATTGGTTAAATCTTCCAATCCTTTTTTCTTAAGGGCTGAGATGTAAAATACCTTTTCTTTGATATTAAATTGGGGTGTATTTTTCAAAAGGTCAATCTTATTGAAAACTATAATGCGTTCTTTCCTTAATAAATCTTTATTATATGCCCTAAACTCTTCTATGAGAGATTCATATTGATTTAAAGGATCAGGCGCAGAGATATCTATAAGTAGAATCAAACGATTTGTCCTTTCGATATGTCTTAGAAATTTTAATCCGAGACCTTTACCAAGATGGGCACCTTCGATGATCCCCGGCATATCAGCAATAACGATGCCTCTTCGACCATCTTTGAGAACTCCAAGATTTGGTGTGAGTGTTGTAAAGGGATAGTCAGCGATTCGGGAATGGGCATTGGTAATTGCATTTAAAAGTGTGGACTTCCCCGCATTCGGAAATCCCACAACTCCTACATCAGAAATTAGTTTCAAGATAATCTTCAACTGGCGCCTTTCACCTATCCTACCATTTTCGGCATACCGGGGTGATTGGTTAGTAGATGTAACAAAACGGCGATTGCCCCTCCCACCTTTTCCACCCTGTGCAACCACTAACCGCTCTTTATCTTCTAAGATTTCACCGAGAATTTTATCTTCTTCCATTATAACAGTCCCGAGCGGAACCCTGATACAAATATCTTCGCCTGTTCGACCATCCATACCTTTACCTTTACCATGCCGACCACGACCTGCACGATAATATGGCCGTAATTGAAGGTCATAAAGCGTTTGAAGTGATCTGTTACCAATAAGATATACAGAACCACCGTTCCCGCCATCACCACCATCAGGACCACCTTTGGGCACAAATTTTTCCCTTCGGAATGAAACACAACCATCACCACCTTTGCCTGCCTCAACCGTAATCTTTACCTCATCAACAAATTTCATATAAGATTATACAGATTATTATAGGAGTGTCAAGGGAACTAGCTTTGGTTTTGCTTTTCATCCCACAATTTCACAATTCAACAATTAAACAATTGTTCAACTATTTAACTAATTTATTCGAGTTAAAATTTGAGAAGAATTCAACTGGAAATAAAAAGCATAGGTTAGAATTTTCCTCAAAGGCTGATTCAGTGTTATCATTTATGAATAATTATTTTTAATTGGTGAAAAAATGACAAAAGTTGGCTCTTGTTCTCCACTACTATGCAGATTCAGGTAACAATCGCAGATTCTTTTATGCCTCTACACTGTGCCCTTTGTGTTAAATGAACTACCCAATAAAACAATTAGTAATATTCCAGAAACCAATGACAGTATTCCGCCCAAAAGCAAGGCAATTGTAAATCCATATTTTTGCCATAAAAAACCTATTAATAGATTTGCCGGCAATAACATTATACCAACGACCGTATGATAGACCCCAAATGCAGTTCCTCGTTTATCCCGAGGTGTCAAATCGGCAACATATGCCCTCATGTTTCCTTCCGTGAAGCCATAATACAATCCATAGATGATAAATATTATCCAGACCCAAAAGGAATTTTTATTAAATGCCAGTGCCGTGTAGCAGAATGAAAAAATTAAAAAACCGAATAAGATTGTCTTCTGCCGGCCAATCCTATCAGATACGATACCCGCCGGATATGACCAAAGAAAATAGGAGATATTAAACGCCAACCATAATAAAGGGATCAAAACCTCCTTTACACCAACATCCCTTGCCCGCAAAATTAAAAATGCGTCCGAAGAGTTACCAAGTGTAAAGACAATTATAATAAACAAAAAAATTTTAAATTGCTGGTTCAATTCCTTAAAAGAAAATTTGAACGGTTTTTTTGCCTCAGGGATAATATCCTTTACACCGAAGATTATTATTAAAACAGCGATCAAGCCAGGTATAAAGGCAAGCCCAAATAAGAGACGATAATCTTGATGTGACAGTTTTAGAATTATAAATGCCAGAAGCGGACCAATAACCGCGCCAAGCGTATCCATTGCCCGATGGAAACCATAGGACCTTCCCCAATAACCGTCTTTTGCAGAGTCGGCGATTAATGCATCACGCGGGGCGGTTCTTATACCTTTTCCAAAACGGTCACCAAATCTAACAATCAGAACATGCCAGCCATGTGTGGCAAGGGCGAGAAGGGGTTTAACAAAAGTAGATAAGGCATAGCCAATAAATAAAAATAGTTTTCTTTTGCCTAAACGGTCAGAAATATAACCTGAAAAAGTCTTGAGTACACTTGCCGTTGATTCGGCAATCGCTTCTACCAGGCCGATGAACATTGGTTGGGCTTTTAGGATATCTTTTAAGAAGAGGGGAATTAATGAGTATGACATCTCGGTAGAGAGGTCGGTAAAGAGGCTCACCAAACCCAGATTTAAAATATTCTTCCCCAACCATTCAAAGGGTTTTGGGGTTTTCGTGTCTACCACTTAATGTTTGATGTGTAATATTACTGTATCAACACCACCCCCGATATCTGGAAACCACCACTGGGTAGGATAACCTGGGTTCTTCGTGCTATCAATATGAATCATCACGGTTTGGGCACCCATATAACCAGAGGTGCCGTAGCATACGCTATCCATTTCAAAGAAACCATGGAGAGAATCCACTGTGTGTGTAGTATCTTCCCTTATTCTGTTGCGACTGACATCCTTTGGATTTATATCCACAATCTGAACCACTATGCCATCCACACCATTGGTATCAGGGGTAGAGGGGTCTCTTACCCAGCCATAAAGATGTGTATAATATTTTTCCTCTTCTTTAAAACAGGCTACAATAAAGACTAAAACACACAAAAGAAATAATAATTGTTTCAATTTACCCCCTTTGGCTTTATTTTTTTTATTATAATTACTACCCTTGAAAAGTCAAGAGATGTTGGATATAATAATTTGTGAAGATTCTTTTTATAGCCGTGCCGATAGGCGCAGGCCACATCAAGGCAGCAAACGCAATCAAACGGGCAATTGAAGTTTTAAATAAAGAAACAGAAACAAGATTTGAAGATTGTTTCAAATGGGTCTCTCCATTATATGGCTTGGTATATAAGAAAATTTATGAATTCGGTCAGCGCCACTCATATCGATTGCTAAAATTATTTTATAAAGGTTCAGGGGTTAAGTCCGGCAGTAGTAAATTACTGTATATATTTCATAAAAAAACGGCATGTAGATTTAAAAATTTATTAAAAGAATTTAGACCTAATTATATACTCTGTTCACATTTTTCTCCTGCTTATTATGCGGCACTTTACAAAAAGGAGTATGATTACAAAATTGGTGTTGTCGTAACCGATTATTACGTTCATCCGCACTGGGTGAATAATGAGATTGACCATTATTTTATACCACACGAAAGTCTAATTGAGCAGATCTTATCGTATGGTGCCCAAAGAGAAAAAATCCATCCATTGGGGATCCCCATTGATCCAATGTATGAAGGATATATTGATAAAGAGTCGGCAAGAAAAAGATTTAATATATCTGAGAAAAGAATTTCTGCTGTCATTATGGGAAGCAGGGTCTTTGGTGGTGAGTGGTTTGAACTTGTGCAAGAAATGATTGACTTTGATATTGACCTTCTGGTGCTGTGCGGTGAAAATATTGCTGTTAAGAAGAAAATTGAGGGGCTTAAAGGGAAGGCAAATTTGGTAACCTATGGTATGGTTGAGCGAATTTACGAATTGATTGCGGTCTGTGATATTCTCATTACCAAGGCTGGTGGTATTACTACTACCGAGGCGTCGAAGGTCGGTCCTTGTCTATTATTAGCCAATTCAATTCCTGGGCTGGAAGACAAAAATGAGGAATTTTTTATCGGTCATCATGCAGCATTGAGATTAACAAAAAAGAATGCTAAAACAGCGATGGCATATCTACTAACAAATTCAACAGAGATGGCAAAAATGAGAAACAATTTAAAAAATTTGAGTAAGAAAGACACCGCATTAAATATCGCCAAGGTGTTAAAAGGGATAAATGGAAAGAGATAAATTCGAAGGGATTGTAAAGGAGATACTAAAGAATTTTCCAAAAATATTTCGCGACAAACTTGAAAATGTGGAAATTGTTATTGAGGATGAACCCATTGCCCAAAAGTTTTTATTGGGTCTATATCAGGGCATACCCCTGAAGCACCGTGGGGTCTGGTATGGCAATGTCCTGCCGGATAAGATTACCTTCTTTAAAGACAACATCGAGCGTATAAGCCATAGTGAAGAAGAGCTCAGGGCATTAATAAAGAAAGTTTTAATCCACGAAATCGGCCATTATTTTGGGTTTGATGAGGAAGCATTGAGACAGATAACTGATAACAGATAGCGATGACTGATTCCAGATAATGGTTAAATTACCTTTCGAATTAAGAAAATATCTTTCAAAAAGAATCTTGCAAAAATATAAGATCTGTTGCAGTAATCTTTACCAGAAGATTGATGAATTGCGTTGATTTTTTTATCATTTTGCATATAATAAGCACTTAGAGGTTTTATGAATTATAAACGATTAGAGCATATTTTACTCTTGATCATTATAATTGTTGTCAGTGGTGTTTACTTATATACGGTTGCACCCACATTTTCTTTCTGGGATTGCGGTGAGTTTATAGCTTCATCATATACATTAGCTGTCCCTCATCCACCGGGCAGCCCTCTGTTCCTTATTTTCGGTCGGGTCTGGTTGATGGTTATGGGTATAATCGCCTCAATCCCACTGATTTCTAAAGATGCCGGCTGGCAAATGAACCTGCTGTGTAGTATCTTCAGCGTGCTTTCTGCTGTATTGGTTTATAAAATTATTCTAAAAATTATACGACTATGGAAAACCGAGGCTTACCAATTGAACGGCGTTATTGTTGCCTTTGCTACCACATTGCTCGTTTCGTTTTCTTATACCTTCTGGTGGAATGCACTTGAGACTGAGATTTACAGTATTATCACCTGTTGTTTTTTGTTCCTTAATTATCTTGTACTTTTGTGGTATGAAGGTATCCCCAAAGGTATAACAAAGAATAACTACCTGTTTTTGTCATTCTACCTGGTCTTTCTTTTTACGGGTATTCAACTTATGCCTTTTATGCTCGTTATCCCCCTTTATATTTTTATTATCTTCGTTGAACGGAAATATTCGAGAGACTGGCTATTAACACTTTTTTGTATCTTTCAGATTATTCTCTTTATGGTGATGTTTATATGGCCAGTAACAACCTTCACCATAATCCTTCTGGTCTTACCTGTTTTATTAGGAATCGTTCTGATCTTAAATGATCCATCTCGGTATAGAAACTGGCGTTTTTTCTTAGCCGGGATTTTTTTAGTTCTAATAGCTGTCTCCACAGAGTTTTATCTACCCATAAGGTCAAAATGTCTAACACGATTATACAAAGATGAGCGCATTCAAAAAGAATATCTTACTGGTAAGAATATCGCCCCCCGTATCAACGAATGTGAACCTGGCGAAGGCTGGGATTCATTCATGGGGGGATTACACCGTTCTCAATACGGCCCCCAGCGTATCATGCCACGTCAGACCCAGGATGAAACGGGCTATAGTTTGATTGAAGGATATTTCCGGCAGATGGCAATGTATATTCGATACCTATCTCAACAGCCTCTGCCTGAGAATACAAACAAATTCTTGAGAGGAATTATATTGGCATTGTTTTATCTCTTGGGATGTTGGGGTATAGTTGAATTTTATCGGCGTGATAAAAAACTATTTCTGTTCATGGTTTTGATTATGTTCATGCTCTCCTTTTCCATAGTGGGGTATCTTAACATGAAGTTTTCACCAAGTGATGCAAATCCAAAACACCAACCCCGCGAAGTCCGCGAGCGTGATTATTTCTTCCAAACTGGCTTTGTCTATTTTTACATATTCATAGGTCTCGGCTCTTTGGGTTTTGTTGATTGGTTAAAGAAAGAGACAAGGCATAACAAGTTTGTTCATACCGTGGGTCTCACCGGGGTTGTAGCATTTTCAATAATTCCATTCTTTGCCAATATCCGTATAAATAACCGCTATAAAAATTTCACCCCGAGAGATTATGGATATAACATGCTCGTTTCCTGCGATGATAATGGAATAATATTTACTAATGGTGATAATGATACATTTCCACTTTGGTATGTTCAGGAGGTATTGGGAATAAAGCGAAGTGTTATTGTTGCTAATCTTTCACTCATCAATACTGATTGGTATATCAGGCAGTTAAAATATTGGGGTGCACCGATTAGTTTCAGTGAATATATTATAAAAAGATTGGCAGCGCAGGGCTACTTTGTTACCAAAGATAGGAAAATTTTACTCCTCAAAGACATAATGATTCGTGAAATCCTTGCAACAAATACAGGGATTGAATTGAAGGACGAAGACTATTTTACTCCCCAAGAAGAGTTTGCGAAATGCTACCTGAAGGGATATAGAGGTAAAAGGACAATCTACTTTGCGACAACTGTAGATTCTGATAATTATAAAGGATTTATGCCGTATTTAAGACTCGAGGGGATTGTCTACAGGGTTGTCGGTGATAGTCTTTCTCCTCTTCGTAATCTTGATGTTGAACGGACCAAGAATTTTTTCTATAAGGTCTATCGGTATACAGGTGTATTTGAGTGTGAAAAACATACATTTCTTTCTAATCTTTTGTATGATTTTAAAAAGAGAAAAAATGAAGGTGAATTCTATGATTACAAGGTCTTAAAGGACGAAAATACCAGAAGATTATATTCCAATTATGTCGCGGGATTAGCCGCACTCGGTGTCGAACTGATGGAACGTGGTGACATACAAGGAACACTCAATGCCTGGCGTTTCAGTCTCCTGTTCGACATTGAACCGAAATCTCAGCTTTTATTCAATGTGGGGATTGCCTTTACACAGACAGGGATGCTTGATTCCGCAGAGCACTATTTCTTAAAGATTGATACGAAAGACTACAATATCGTGAATAGAATAGGGGGGGCATATATGAATAGTGGTTATTATGATAAGGCAATCGAATATTTTCAGAAGGCAATTACTATTAATCGCATGTCGCCTACTGCATATATGGGTCTTTTAAGATCTTATTTGGCGAAAAAAGACACAAATTCGGCAGGAAAAATCCTAAGGGATTGGTTGACTCTAAACCCACGGGACTCGAGTGCCTATAATATTTTAAAACAGTTAGGGCAATAAGAGAATAGCACTTTCTCGGTGCCCTTTTAAAGTTCTTTCCTTGCTGATTCTGTAAGGATTTTAACGATTGTTGGATTATTTAATATTGCCATAACCTGCTTATAAATATTAAAATCCCTTTCATTAATCCGGCTTAGGAATAATTTTACATTTGCATAACTCGGTTCAATTTTTTTAAGCTCTTTCTGAATTTCCTTTATTTCCTCAACAATTAATTCTTTCAGATTATTGCTGATTTCATTTGAAGATGTTATTTTCTCAATTAGCAGATTAAATTCTTTAAAGACATTCATCTGCATCGAGGTTTCTGTTTTTGTCACAGGAAACATAATATCAAACTGATATTCATCCTCAACCAAGTCTATACCCTTTACTGTTATACGAACGCCGACAAAGAGATCCCCTTCAAGAGGTTTCTGTAATTCAAGATAGCCCTTTTCCTCAAGATAAATAATGTTATAGTGTAATTCTCTAATATTAATATTTAGTGCCTCTTTAAATTCCTTTGGTGTTATACGATAATAAGGATGTTCTTTGAAACGTTCGTAAGCCATCTCGAGAGTTTTTCTTCGAATTTCAATGTTGGTCATCGCTTATCGTCTGTCACGGAACTGGAAATAGAGAGAGACAAAAAGATTGATAAGATTCTTTACTTCCGGTTCCTTTTTGATAAAATCATCCTGGAGATAGATTAAGGCAGTTGCAACAATTATTTTATCCCGGAATGAAGAAACCTCATCCAGCCCACCTTCATGAACCTTGCTCATTAAATTATCGAGACTTTCAAAGGCAACACGAAACTGTTCACGAAGCGGCTGTTTATCGTTAATTGTTGATAAGTTCTTTCTTACTACCTGAATTGCGTCCATAAGGGCTGCCTCAAGAATCGCCTGCTCAGAGGTAATTACCGCCAAATCTTTTTCAGAAATATTGTGTAACTCCTTTTCAACATTCAATATTCGTTTGGTCTCATATTGACCGAATGTTGTCGCCAGGAACGCCACATAATCATTCGATTCATTAGATAATTTTTTTCTTAAAGGCCCCTGTAGCCATTTCAAGAGTGTAGCAACGAAAATACGTTCCTTCAATTTATCAAAAGTAGGAATCGCTTCCTGGCTCAGGTTGTATTCCAAGATTGAAAGACTTTTTTTGTTGATTTCACTTTTATCACCGATTATCTTTTTAATATGTTCATAAATCTTATTTGCCCTGTATTCTTGGGTTTGTTTATCAAATCCAGCATATGTCCGCTGGACAAAGTGGCGAACTAGTTTGAAATCGAGTATTAATTTCTTGGGAACGATTGGTGCCGAAAGAACAAATTTAAAATAAGAGACGAAATTCGCAAGATCCCTTATAGCAATATGGATTTCGACCAGCTCATTGATCTTTTCGTAGAGGACATCAATTACTCGTTCTGGATCAATTTTATTTAATGTATAACATAATAATTGTTCAATATTTTCTAAATGATTTGCCATATTTAATTTTACACATAAATTGCATTTGGTCAACCCCGCACTTTGTCAGGAAACAGCAGGGACTTTTTTCTAATTACCTCTATACCCTTTGCAATAAATTGCGGGGTTGATTTTAGGATGTGAGGGATTATAATATTCTGTATGAAAGATTTTTACGAAATTAAGATTGAAAAGATGACGCTGGGAGGACGGGGAATTGGCTATATTGATGGCAAGGTATGTTTTGTGCATGGTAGTATCCCTGGCGAAATAGTTAAAGTTGCCATAACCAAAGAAAAAAAAGATTATTCGGTTGGAAGGATTTTAGAGATTATTAATCCATCATCATACCGCGTAACACCAAAATGTCCAATCTTTAACGAGTGCGGTGGTTGCCACTTACAACATATCTCCTACAGTCACCAGATAGATTTAAAAAAGACAATTTTTTTAGATACATTAACACACATTGGTAAGATGCAGAAAGATATAAATGATTTTATTTATAAAGATGAATGGTATTATCGAAGTCGCACCCAATTACCTGTCCAGAACAAAAAAGATTTAAAGATTGGTTATTTTAAGACAGGCACTCACAGAGTTGTTAATCAGGAATCCTGCCTTATTAATCATCAGTTAATAAATGGTACATTATCTATTGTTCGTAAAAGGATTAAAAAATCAAATGTTTCTATTTATGATGAGATTACACACCGAGGCAATCTGCGGCATATCATTATCAAGGTTGGTATCAACACAAGGCAGGTTTTTATTACCTTTGTTACGAAAGACCGCTATCTACCTAAGAATTTATATGAGGGTCTCAATAAAGAAATCGAAAATCTTGTTGGTGTTAGCCAGAATGTAAATTCAGAAAGGACAAATCGAATTTTAGGCACCGAAAATCACAATATTTTTGGGCAACAATTTTTGGAAGAAAAGATAGGTGGCAAATTATTCAGGATTGGCGCGGCTTCATTCTTTCAAATCAATATCCCGGTCTTTGAAGAAATCTTAGAAGATATCAAGAAAGAGATAGCATTGTATGGTAATGGAATCTTGCTTGATTTATATGCCGGTGTCGGTGCAATCGGTATCTGCGTTGCGGAAAATGTTAGAAGTGTAATTGCTATAGAAGAAAATCTTTGCGCTGTTAAGGATGGATTAAATAATGCCAATATCAATCACATAAACAATTTTAAATTTATTCACGGTAACGCAGAAGAGAAATTGAAACTCATCAAAGAGGCAGATATAGCAATTCTCGACCCGCCAAGAAAAGGGGCAAGTCCTGAAATCCTCGATTACCTAAAAAAGCTCAAGATTAAAGAAATTGTATATCTATCCTGCAATCCTTCAACCTTTGCCCGCGATGCCCATTATTTAATAAATAATAACTTCCAAATAAAAAAAATGATGCTTTTTGATATGTTTCCACAAACCTATCATATTGAATCACTTACATTCTTTGAACGACATTCGCCAGATGTGCCTAACGTATAATAATTTATTTGTCATGAAAAAATAGACCATTCAGATTAACAATAGTTGGTCACCCAGGGAATCTATTTTATAGAAATTGATGGAGAGGGGGTAAGGAAAGTCATCATCTTGAGATAGTGCGTGGTCAGAAATACAACACCACAACGAATTAATTGGAATATATAAGGTATGAAAATGGTGATTTGGCATCAATTGCCACAAAAATTATTGACTTTAGCCAAATTTCAGCTATATTTAGATGATTAAAGCCAAATGGCACAAATGATATTGAATAACTTGAATTTTCATGCTAAATTAATATATTTGCCATTATGCGTGCAATTGGTAATATGAAAGGAGAACTCTGATGAACGATATTTTGACAGAAATTATAAACAGGAATGAAAATAGAATAGTTCTTATTATCCTAGATGGTCTGGGTGATTTGCCACACCCTAAAAGAACCGCATTAGAAAAGGCAAAAACACCAAACCTCGATATACTTGCCCGAAAAAGCGGTTTTGGTCAGACCGTTCCGATTTCTCCAGGTATAACCCCGGGTAGCGGCCCAGCACATCTTGCGCTCTTTGGTTATGACCCGATTGAAAATCAAATTGGTCGTGGCGTGTTAGAGGCATTGGGTATAGGTCTTGAATTGGATAAAGATGACCTTGCAGTCCGGGCAAACTTTGCAACAATTAAAAATACCATAATCGTTGACCGAAGGGCCGGTAGGATTGCTACCGAGGAGTGCATACGACTCTGTAAAGAATTGCAGGATAAATTGGTCGAAATTGAAGGTATTCCGGTAATAATAAAACCAGCAAAAGAGCACAGGTTTGTTGTAATATTTAAAGGCGCCAACCTATCTGAAGAACTTACTGATGCAGACCCACAAAAGGATAATCTGCCACCAGCATTTGCCATGCCAAAATCTTCATCGGCCCACAAAAGTGCAGAGATAATAAATAGTTTTATAAAAAAGGCTGCTGAGATATTAGAAAATGAAGAAAAGGCAAATTATATCTTAATGAGGGGTTATTCATCACCTCCTAACCTGCCAGGCATAAATGAAAGGTATGGTCTCAACTGTGCGGCAATCGTGACCTATCCAATGTATCGAGGAATAGCCACAACTGTAGGTATGGATGTCTTGAAGACCGGTGAAACATTGCCCGACCAGGTCAACGCACTTCGGGAAAATTACAAAAAGTATGACTTCTTCTATTTCCATATCAAGGCAACAGATAAGGCAGGTGAGGATGGGAATGAGCAACAGAAGATAAAAGAGATAGAATATTTTGATAGACAACTACCAAAAATCCTGAGCCTAAAACCCGAGGTCTTATGTATTACTGCTGACCATTCAACCCCGGCACTTATCCATTCCCACTCCTGGCACCCCAATCCATTCCTTTTATATTCAAAATATATATTTCCTGAATTAAAGAGGTTTACAGAGAGAAATTGTGCAAAAGGGACATTGGGCACAATAAGGGCAATGGATGTTATGCCTCTACTTTTAGCCCATGGCCTTAAATTAAAAAAGTATGGAGCATAAATATGAAAAGTCAAAAAAAATTAAAATCAAGGATGCCAAAAGGGCAGAAGGCACTCATTTCCGTTGCAAATAAAGAAGGGATTGTTGATTTTGCACAATCCTTGAAAGAATTGCATTTTCAAATAATTGCTACGGGTGGAACACATAAATTGTTGGCAGAAAACAGTATTGAATCAATTAAAATTGAAGATTATACTGGTAGTAAAGAAAGCGAAAGGGTAAAGACATTAAATGAACAAATTGCCCGAGAGATTCTGGAAACCGGCGAGATTAGTCTTGTTATCTGTAACCTTTATCCATTCTTTGCCCAAAAGGGTAAAACGCTCAATGGGATGATTGAATTTATTGATATTGGTGGTGTGACGCTGATTCGTGCCGCAGCAAAGAATTATAAAAAAGTGGGTGTCATATATAGTCCGGAACAGTATAATAGTATAATCGGTGCATTGAAAGAGAATAAATTTGATGAAGAATTTAGACTAAAACTGGCGCAGAAGGCGTTCAACTATATTGCCTGGTATGATAGTGTTATCGCCCAGTATTTTAATAATGATACGATTGAGGTGGACTATTTTTCGATTGGTGCCGAGCGGTTTATTCCTATGCGCTATGGTGAAAATCCTCATCAGAAGGCTTCTTTCTATTTAAACCGATTATTACAGGATGGATTCAAGATTCACGGTGGTAAGGAGATATCATATAATAATATCCTCGATGCCGAAATAGCATTCTGTGTCGCAAATGAATTTTCCACGGAGAATGCCTGTGCAATAATAAAACATCAAACACCATGCGGGGTTGCACTGGGTGATAATATTGCTGAGGCATTTGAACGTGCGTATATGGCAGATTCTGTATCTGCTTATGGTGGCATCGTTGGTTTTAATCGTAAGATTGATCGTCCAACTGCAGAGGCAATCTCCCAACACTTCTTTGAGGTTATAATTGCCCCTGACTATAATGAAGACGCACTGAATATCTTAAGAACAAAAAAGAATTTAAGAATTGTTCAAATTTCTCGGGAACTGATCAAACCGATTGTTTGTAAATCAGTATTTGGTGGTATCCTCGTTCAAGAGAGTGACCAGAACGATTTTACCCAATGGCAGGTTGTAACCAATAGGGCGCCGACAAATTACGAAATCGACACTTTAAGATTTGCCTGGAAGGTGGTTAAATGGGTGAGGTCTAATGCGATTGTCTTTGCTATCAAAGGTAGGACCACGGGGATCGGTGGAGGACAGACCTCAAGGGTTGGGGCCGTAGAGATTGCCTTGAAGAGTACCGGGCATCAAACTACCGGTATTGTAATGGCTTCGGATGCCTTCTTCCCTTTCCGTGACGGTATTGATGTTGCGGCAAAAGGTGGTGTTACTGCAGTTATTCAACCTGGCGGTTCAAAGCGTGATGACGAAGTGATTGCCGCTTGTAATGAACACGACATTGCAATGGTGTTTACAGGATTCAGACACTTTCGTCATTAAAGAATAATAAGACAAAAATTTTTGATCTACTAAAATATCATCCAGATACCTATATTACATAGAGTCTCGTTTACGTCATTGTTTGGGATGTGATTATTGTTCCGCCAGAGTCTCCTACCGACTTCGATTTTTATATAAAATTTAGGCTTCGGGGTATAATCAATACCCAATTTTACTTCTAAATTCTTTTCGACGATGCCCGATGGAAATGGTGGGTTTATTGGACCGCCTTCTTCTTCGTAGGGCAAAGAGATACTTCCTTCACCTTTTCTGGTATAACTTATACTCATATTTGGTGATAATCCGGGTTGACTAAAGAATATAAACGAAGCAGAAAATTTATCTACATCATTACCTAAAGGAAAACCCAATGGATGGCCCTTTCGTTCATAATTATTTATGCGAAATCTTTGCGTATAAACCCATTTATCTACAAGTGTATAATTTGTCTTAATCAAAATTCTATCGAGCACAAGTGATTTTATACCCCATTGATAGGCGAGTTTATTCGGATAGGGATCAGATTCCCATTGAAAATCATCAACCAGGAATTCGCTATAGACAATTGAATTAAACAATCTAAATGTTAAATCAAAGCACCACATAATATTATCATCGCGATTCATGCCCCATTGGGCGAGATAATAAGGTAAGAAAAAATTGAGGTATAATGGTTCAAGGGAGCCACCAAAAAGATTTGCCTCGGAAAATCCTAATTTAAATTGTTTTAAATTTAACCCAAGACGGTGGACAGTCAAATAACGATTTTGGGTTGCATCGAGAATCGCAAAAATTGTAAAGAATTCGTAGTATTTTGATGGAATCAGAATAAGATAACCATCGTAACCTTGAGAATCGAGCGATAGTGTGAGACTGTGCTCATCACCGGGGCCGAAAAGAAAATTACGACGGCCAATATCAAATTTTATGTTATCAAAATTTAATTTTACCAATCCTTCATTAAGATACGCCTGAAAGCAGAGTTGGTTAGATTCCCCTATTGTATCAATCCAGGGATGGGGACCCAGTGTATCAACCTTTGTAGCGAAGCGAAATCTTACAGCCTGTGAATATGCAATATTGTTATTCAGTCTTCCCGCAAGTCGTGCGTCGCAAAAATTATAATACAGGGGAGGCGTCATTTGATATTCTACTTTAAGGTTGAGTAATGTAGAGAAATCCGTTGATTTTGTAAGGTATGGATTGAAATAGACGATTACCTTCTTATCTGTTTCATTAAATTCAAATTCGCCCATTAATAGACTATCAATTTGTGACACAATCTCTGAAAATTGGTATGGTTTGATTGATTGAATATCAAAAAATTTTTTAACCTGAAGATATTCGATATTTGTCATTATTGGAGAATCGAAAGGGAGCGTATAGGCTACCAATATAATTAAAAACACAATTGCCTCCTTACATATCCTAAAATGCCTAAATACCTAAACACCTAAATTCCTAAAATTGAAGTTTTGATATTCGACACTCATATATCATTTGACATTGGGAATTTATCATTGGTCTATAAGCCCTTTTCAAATATCAAATGCACCTTACCATCATGCCAATTGCCATCTTTTGGCCAGGCGAAAATAAGGGATGCATTGGCAAAGGTTGTCTTTGCTTCAATACCAAATCCATAGGAATAGAAAAGATTGTTCTCTATATAGGCAATGTCGAAGAGTGGATATAATGAAAATCTTTTATATTCAAAATTTAACCACATTGCCTCAGACACGACAAACTCTTCCTCAAGATAACCTCGAATATTCTTTGAACCACCAATTCGAAAATAGTCAAAGTATTCAAATGTAGCAGTCTGAACCCACCAGTAGTGTGGTCTTGCAAAAAGTTTTCGAACATTGAATGAGCCGTCATACCTTATCTTCATTCGGTCATTCTGGCGGAAAAGATATTCAAAATTTATCTCTTGGTTAGTAGACCAGTCCGGCATATCATAGCCAAAATTGAATCCCACTCCCAATAAATTATTGGTGTGATTTCTTTCAAAGGTATCTCTATAATAAGAGACAATTTCAATACCTGATAATAATGACGCATTGAAGTTATAGTATAAAGGTGCGATAATCTTTCCATCCATCTTGGTAAGCCTTGCACTATCATATGTCCATAATGAAAAATCGAGATTGAATGAGGCAGGTGAAATCAAAACTGGTTCAGTATATTGTAAAGAAAATAGTCTATTATATTCGTATTGAAATTGGAATTGGCGTAGTGTCCCGAGAATATTTAACGAGTAAAAAGAGGCACTGAAATTCATATCTTCTTGGGCAAAAGAGCCAACACCGATCAGATAGTCACTTCGATTTTCTGTTAAATAAAAAATAAGGTAATAATTGCCATTTTTTGCAACTATATTCTCACTGATATCGCTGAATGCCCTGGTCTTTAAGATCAAGTCTTTGGCATTCATCACATTATTGAGAGAGAAATACCCGCCAGGTTTTAAACGTGAAATCCTTTTTACCGCCTGGGCATTGCTCTTTCCGTTAATTTTAAAGATATAATCGGTAATGGCTACCCTTTCGTCTTCGTCAATTCTTAATGCTATCCTTTTTATGGAATCATTTGAATAACCGATCTCAGGATAGATGCGACAGAAGGGGAATCCTGCATTATTGTATCTGTTGAGAATGTGTTCAATAAAGGTCTCGATATCTCTTTTGTTTTTTATACTTTTGAAACCAGCAATTAAATACGATGTGCTGAAGAAATTATTGCCCGAAATCTCAATCGGCAAACTACTCTCTAATTTTTGTGTAAACAGTAAAAGAAAAATACTAAGACTGAAAAAGGAATGGCCGCCATTTATCATTAAAAGTCCCAAATTCGTGGAGGGCAAAGGTAAAGTAGTTTGGTTTTTTGGGTTTTTTTATCAATTTCATTCCAGCGGCATGGAGTGTTCGATTTCCTTTTTTGTTGTTACATTCAAGACAAGCACAGACAAGATTTTCCCAAGACTCATCGCCACCCAGTGCCTTTGGGATTATGTGGTCGGTGGTCATCAATCCAACTCTTTTGCCACAATATTGACATTGATGGTTATCCCTTTTGATAACATTTCGCTTCGTAAGGGCAATTTCTTTTCTTTTTATTTTTACGAAATATCGCAATCTAATTACAGATGGCACAGGAAAACTCTGGGTTACTGAATGGATTGTTTTTCTATCTTCATTTTCAATTAAATCAACCTTGCCCATGAATAATAGCATAAATGCCCTCTTCAATTTTAGAATGGTGAGGGGTTCATAATTTTGATTCAAAAGGAGGACTGGATTGTGAAGCATCAGAAACGCACCTTAATTGGTTTGACGACATCAATTACAAAGTGCTTATAATAGGTATAAACGCCAAAGATGTTGGATGAATCATTGTATGTAAGATATATACGAAATGAATCACGGATACCACGGTCAATAATGATTGTGTCATATGCTAAATTAAGCTGAACCTTGACCTCGGCAGCATCTTTTATTAATCCTTCTATAATCATTGCATCGGTCTGGGCAGTTCCCATTTTTGCGGCATCCTCGACCTTGTTTTTGATCGACCCATAGCTAAATTGAAGCCGACCAATTTGATATACGACATACCCAATAATAATCAATACAATAATGATAATTATCACACCAAATCCTGACACACCTCTTGACTTCATAACTTCACCCCTATATACCAAAGTTCTTCCTTTACTTGTCTTATCCAGTTATTGCACCTTTCAATTTCTGTGGCGGCGTATGAACTAAACTGCTGATCAGCCCTTGCCCTGGAATAATAAGTAATTGCCTGGTTTAGCAAGTTCACTGCGGAAATCCCGGTGTTTTTATTCTCTCTTGTTTTGCTTTTTTCCCAGGCCGATTTTGTTTGGAATCCCCTTCGTTCATATATATCACCCAACAGGACATAACTGTACATATTGTCAGGGGCGAGCTTCATTGCTTCTCGCACAATTCCCTCTGCTTCATTTAGTCTTCCACGCGCGATATTCAAATCGGCAAGGTAAAGCCACGGGGATGCATCATCGGGCGTGAGACGTTTTGCCTCCTCAAACTCCTTCTGGGCGTTTGTGAACTTTTTCTGCTTCATATAGATCAGACCAAGTTGTAAGTGATAGTAACTATTATCTGGTTTCTTCGACAATAAAAATGTATACTCTTGCGCAGCATCATTATACCGTTCTAAATTAAGAAAAACCTTGGCCAATAATTCTCTCACTTCCATTGCTTCAGGTTTTTTTGCCTTCAAGACTTCCAAGTATTTAATTGCAATGTCAGGCTGTTTCATCTCGGTATAGAGATTGGCGACAGCATAAATGGTAGTTAGATTCTCGGATTCATATTTTAAACTTTTGAGGTAGTATTGCAGTGCCTTATTATAATCTTTTAACTTAGTGTATATCGCACCCAAACCATTAAGTATATCCACATTGTTTGAATCGAGCACGAGTGCACTTTCATACTCAGCAATTGCCTCACCATATTTTTTGTAATCTACAAAATATATGGTAGCAAGCCCTTCATATGCCCGTGTATCTCTTGGGTCGATCCTCTTAGCCTGATTATAAGAGGATTCAGCCAATACAACGTCCCGCTTGACACGATACGCCTGGCCTAGGGCAATATAGGCGGCATAATATTTAGACCACAATTTAATTGCCTCCTGGAAGTGAAGAATTGCATCATCATATTTACTTTGTTTTAAATATTCATAACCAATCGAATACTCCTGCTCAGCCTTAAGTTTATTCTCAGCAGTCAGTTCGGTACCCACAGGCGTTTTTACCGTTTGAGTTGGAGCACAGAAAGTAATTATTAATCCAACCACTGCCAATATTAAGTATTTTTTGGTTTTTGACATAATTCCCCCAATTATTTTATTTAAGGATGGAGCCGACGGGATTCGAACCCGCGGCCTCTTGACTGCCAGTCAAGCGCTCTCCCAACTGGGCTACGGCCCCATTTTAAAATCCCACTAACGATTTTAATTTTATATATTCTTTTGGCGTTGTCAATATGGCATTGTGTTAGACTCCTTTAGGGTGTTTCATTTATTAATAACATCGAGCAATCTGTTTTAAGGTATTTTAGCTTTCATTCAAAGCCGTTGACATGGGAAGTTTTTTCTATATATTTTTAATTGATGTTACTACTATTTTTAGTATTATTGGAACCCTTCGAGACTATCGAATTGCCGGGTATTTTCGGTCTGATAAAAATCTTTAATAATCAAATCTATCTGGCTCCCAATTTTGGCAAAAGCATATATCTATTCGATAAACAACAAAAGCCAATACCGATTACCTTCACCGATGATATAAATTATCGCATTCGTAACTTTTTCGTGACACCCTTTGCCATTTATCTAAATAATGGAAAGTCACTTGAGAAGTTTTATTTCGCAACAGGGACTAAGGAGACCATATACGCTGATGACAATATTTCTTCATTTATTGTTACAACAAACGAAGAGATCGTGTTGGCTAATCAGAGAAGCAACGAATTGATTTTTATGGATTTTAAAAATGTTGCAAAATTTATCAAAGAAAATATCGTTATTAAAGACTTACATATGGCTAATGGCATTATCTATGCCTTGACAAATAAAAATATTAAATTTCTCGATGAATTTGGCAATTTCATTGGCGAAAAAGCTATACCTGAAAAACTGGAGCACATATATGTTGATAGTGTAACTATCTATCTGTTCTCATCGAATAAACCATATATTTATCGCCTTCAGGAGAAGTGGGAGAAAATGGAACTATCCACGAGCATATCCGACATGACTTTTGATGCCCAGAACTTCATAATTCTGGACAGTGATGGCAATACTCTATATTTTTATAATAAATCAGATTTCTAAACCCGATTCAGGCGATCTCAGACTCGACTCTGTATACTACCGATACCGGGTTAGCTATGAGGATACACTGCCTATTGATTCACAATTTACATTAGTTCAATATGGCAAGAGAGAAGAGACGCCAAACGGTCTAAAAATTAGTGGCGTTAAAGACTTTTCATTCGATATGAACCAAGGTTTTGACCAAGGGCTCAAGGTAGATATAACTGGTGAAGTTGAAGGAATCAAGATTGAAGGGAACTTATCGGATAAGGCAACCCCTTTACAAACGGTTTCTATCTCTGATGTGGATAAGATGAGTTTGAAGGTTTCAACAAAAAATTTTTATGGTGGCATCGGCAACCTGTCATTAGATTTACCATTTGGAATAACGGATGAGATTCAGGGTGGCAGATTAAGTTTCTATAATCTAAATAAAGAGAACAGTTTCAATCTCTCCTATGCCATTAATCGTGGGTCATATAAGAGAATCGAATTTAATGGTGAAGAGGGAAAACAGGGTCCATATATGTTGACTGGAGGGGTTATTACTGGAAGCGAGAAGGTTTATCTAAGTAAGGGTATTGGTCTACCAGTACTGCTCCAGCGAGACCAGGATTATATCATGGATTATGAACAGGGCATCTTATCTTTTACCAATAAAAATATTATTGCAAGCCGCACACGCATCACAATTGAATATCAAGAGGCAACCCAAGATTATCCCAATATCTATCAAGAAGTGGATGGCGGCGTAAAGGGTGGCAATTTCACAACAAATATTTTATACCGTCGGGGATACGATGAGAAGAATAATCCCTTAAACTTCACTTTGACGCCGACAGAAATTGAAAGTTTGAAGTGTAGTGGTGACAGCTTAAAGGTTCACCATATCTATGCTGATACCTCATCACAAGGAAGTTATGACTTGGTAGGTGACAACTTTGTTTATATGGGTGAAGGTAAAGGCAGATACAATGTCACTTTCTTTTATGTGGGTGAGAATAATGGCGAATATATCTATGACCCAATTATAAAGGGCTTTTCTTACATAGGTGTGGACCATGGTAATTACTCACCAAGGCGGTCTATCTTGTTGCCCAGGGATGACCAATTTTATGCCATGGGCATTGATGTCTTCAATAGTGTGGGATTTGTTGTCTTTGGTTCAAATCTCGATAAAAACACATTTTCATCTCTCAATGACGATGACAATTTGGGCAAAGGATACCAGATTAATTTCGATAAAATTGTCGGCGTCTTTTCTATGAAGGGGACATATCTTAATTATGACGAAAATCTCCATCTGCCTATGGCCAGAGGCGATGTTGACTACCATTACCTGTGGAATACGAGCGATCCATTGAACGAGTTAGCGAATATTAATGTAGGTATAAAGCCGATTCAAGATCTTAACTTTGAAGTTATGTATGGGGTTATGAATCGAGAACAAAAAAGAAGGAGGATTGCCATAAGACCTCTATTCTTCCAATTTGGCTATGAAGATGTTGATACCATCAATAGATATTTCTGTGGATTTGTTAGAGGTCTTGATAAATGGACCTTCAATTCACGCTATGAAAAGGTTGAAAATTTACATTATCTGAATTATGGTGTCCAATATTCCTTGAAGAAAAAAAACCGCATAGGCATCACAGGTGATTATGAAAAAGACATCTTTAATCGTGGTATTACGACAAAATTCGATATCCTCTTTGTGCCGGTTAATTTTTCATTTGGGCATCGAACATATAACGATACTACTTTTTTATTTGGTGATGCAGTATTCAATTTTTCTTACAAAAGTGTAAGTCTCATGGGCAGTCTTCAACAGAGTCAGTGCTATGCCCAGAAACGGGATGAAGTCTATGTTAAGGTGAAGGAAGGGACTGGCAATTACATATACGACCCGATTACAAATTCTTATATCGAAAAAGAAGGTGGCAATTATATAAAAAGGTCGGTTCTACTTAGAGAGTTTGAAAAAATGGTTGCAAGAAATTACAATATCGAGACCGACTACTCAAAAAGAATCTTCAATGTGAAAGGCAGATTCAGTTACAGTGATGAAAAGAGTTTTTATAGCCATAATGAAGAGGTGTTACTTTCCCTTGATGCTGATAATTATGGAATTGAGCTGGATATGAATCAGTCAATTTCTGATGACAAGAGATATGCGCTCGAATCGAGTTTCAAGCAGGAAAGGGTAGCGACATTGAACCCTTCATATAGGGAATTAAGTGGTCGTGTTGAATATAGGGAAGAAACTGAAAAGTCTGGGGATTTTTTGAGAAGGGACCGAAATGATTATAATGGCGAACTCAGTTACGAAGTTTTCAAAAACCCTTCGATAAGACCTTATCTTGGCTATACATATAGCAAAATCTTCTCTGCCTATTTTGAGAATCTCGATATTCGTCTCAATGCACCAAGAACGCGGTTGGTTATTGGTAAGCCGCTCAATAGAAAAGGAAGGGTGGAATTAGATGGTGAATTGATTTATCGCATATATAACATCGAAGATGTCCCATATTTTTATAGGGCAATCGAGCCACCAGGATTGACAAAGTTATTAGGTACTACGGTAGGTATTGGTGTTGGTGAAAATACTATCTTCAGTTTCGTCTATCGTATCCAATTTCCACCCGAGGAAAATTTTATCCAAAGCCTTAGATTTCAGGTGAAAATAAAATTCTGATGAAAAACATTTATTGTAAATTCTATGAGCAGGCAGGAAGATGTTATCCAGAAGATGAGATAATCTATTCAAGTTTGAGTGGTATAATAAGAAGAAAGTGGGTCACCAATAAACTTAACAAGATACCTGCAGGAAATCTACTCGATTGTGGTTGTAATGTCGGCAGGCTGAGTGCCGTGTGGCAAAAAGGAAAAATATTTGGCATTGATATTTCACTTGCTGTGCTCCAGAAAGGTAAGCGAATATTTCCCCAGACCAATTTTATTCAAGGTGACCTAAGGGAAATAGAGTTCATCAGGCACGAGTCAATTGATAATGCAATTGCCATTGAGGTAATCGAGCATCTTGATAAACCAGCCAACTTTCTACAAGGGCTTAACCACATAATGAAAGCGGGTGGTATTCTTTTGATTACTGCACCGGGTTATTCACACCTTCGACCCAAGCTAGTTTCTTTGGGTGCAATCAGAAGTTTTGGCATAACTGAAGGGACCAGTGGAAAACTCTATCTCCATACTGCCTTTAAACCGGATGAACTTTCCCGAATGGCTGAACAGGCAGGTTTTGAAGTCATCGAACAGGGAAGTTTTGAATACGAGTTGAGGGGGTGGGTGAAACCCTTGACCACAGCAACAAGTCTCTTTGAACAATTTGCCTCAAGATGCCTTCCTCAATCAAGGTTAAACTATCTATTTATGAAATTTATCCATTCTTTAGAGATGAACACCTTTTTCATCCTTGAAACATTTTCATTCTCAAAATTCTTAAAGAAGATCTTCCGAGAAGGTAGAAGGTCATATATTTTGGCAACAAAATGAATCTACAAGAGTACACCTATAATCTTCCCGAAGAACTGATCGCCCAATATCCATTAACTGATCGTGATAATGCACGATTACTCGTACTTGACCGTAAGACCGGCCGAATCGAACACCGTATTTTTTTTGAAATCCTCGATTTCTTGCATGCCGGTGATGTCCTGGTCTTGAACAACACAAAGGTATTTAAGGCACGACTCAAAGGTATAAAAGATAGTGGTGGCAGTGTAGAGGTCTTGCTGGTCAAGAAGGCTGAAGACAACCTATGGGAAGGTATGGTCTCACATTCCAGAAGAGTAAGGGCAGATACAAAGATAACCTTTGGCACAGATATCTATGCTACAGTAAAAAATAAAAGAGGCACACGATGTGTCCTGGGATTCAATGTATCGGTTTCTGAACTTATTAAAAAATATGGATTTATTCCCCTCCCCCATTACATTAAAAGACCAGCAGAATTAACCGATGAAGAATTCTATCAGACGGTCTTTGCCAAAGAAGAAGGCTCAATCGCCGCACCTACTGCTGGGCTACATTTTACACAAGGATTGTTAAAAAAAATTGGTGAGAAAGGGGTAATAATTACCGAGATTACACTTCATATCGGTCCCGGAACTTTCAAACCAATTAGAACCAAAAATGTTGAAGAATATAAGATGGAATCAGAATATCTTGAAATCTCTAAAGAAACAGCAGAGGTTATAAATAGGGGCAAAAGAATTATTGGTGTTGGTACATCCGTCACCCGGGCATTAGAATCAGTTGCCTCTTATGTAATTGCGAAGGACGAAGCCTTGACACAATCTCATAAAATTAATAATAATGTAACAATAGGGTTTACTACGCATAAAAAGAGAATAAAAGAATTTTCAGGGTTTGTTGATTTATTCATCTACCCCGGATACAGATTTAAAATTATTGATGGATTGATTACAAACCTTCACCTACCCTGTTCAACTCCTTTGCTTCTTGTCTGTGCCTTTGCATCAAATAATTTAACATTCAAGGTATATAAAGAGGCAATCGAAAAAAAATACCACTTTTTATCCTATGGTGATGCCATGTTAATCTTGTAAATATATAAGATAAAATCAATTTGTGTTTCATAGCTTCGTCCAGACATCTTTATCAAGGCTACGATACTGGATTGCCTCAGCAATGTGCTGGACCTTTATGCCTTCACTTGTCTCCAGATCGGCAATGGTCCTTGCAACCTTTAATATTTTATCATAAGCACGTGCTGAAATTCCAAACTTTTCAATTGCAGTCTTGAGCAGATTCTGCGATTCATCATCAATCAGACACAATCTTCTTATATCCCTTGTCTCCATATGGGCATTGCAATAAATCTTTTTTCTTTCTTTGAAACGGACAAGCTGTATTTCCCGTGCCCTGTTTACCCTTTTTCTTATCTCTTCCGATGACTCACTCGGCGTTGCCGATTTTAATTCATCGTACTTCAATGCAGGAACTTCGATATGGATATCAATGCGGTCGAGCAATGGCCCGGAAATCTTTGAGCGGTAACGCTGAATTGCCAGAGGGGTGCAGCGGCACTCATGGTAAGGGTCGGTAAAATATCCACAGGGGCAGGGATTCATTGCTGCCGCAAGCATAAACCTTCCTGGATAGGTCAAGGTCATCTTTGCCCTCCCGATGGTTACTGAGCCATCCTCAAGTGGTTGACGCAAAACCTCCAAAACATTTTTATGAAATTCAGGCAATTCATCTAAGAATAGAACCCCATTATGGGCCAAGGATACCTCGCCAGGTTTCGGGATGTGTCCGCCACCAATTATGCCGGCATCAGAGATTGTATGGTGCGGTGCACGGAACGGTCTTGTAGCAATGAGTGAATCACCAGGCGGAAGTGTGCCGACAATCGAGTGGATCTTTGTTGTTTCTAATGCTTCCTGTATGGTTAAATTGGGCAGGATTGTAACAAGCCGACGTGCAAGCATTGTCTTGCCCGTGCCAGGCGGGCCAATCATCAGAATATTATGGCCTCCAGCCGCAGCCACTTCTAAGGCACGTTTGGCATGATATTGCCCTTTTACCTCAGCAAAATTTATTGAGTACTTAGAGGCGGATTCGAAAATGTCATCACGGTTAACAGCGGTGGGATTTATCTCAATCTCGCCATTTAGGAATGCTACAACCTCAATGAGATTTTCAAACCCATAAACATTTATGCCTTCAACGATTGCTGCCTCACGACAATTTATTTTGGGCAAAATTATACCATCAAGGTGATTATCCTTGGCGGCAAGGGAGATGGAAATCGCCCCTTTTATCGGTTTAAGAGAACCATCCAGTGAGAGTTCGCCGAGGATTGCATAGCGATTCAAACCAACACCACGCACTGTCTGACTTGCTGCCAGGATGCCAATGGCAATAGGTAAATCGAAACTTGAGCCTTCTTTTTTAATGTCCGCAGGTGCAAGATTTACTGTAATCTTCTTTGCGGGAAATCTGAACCCCGCATTCTTTATTGCGGCAGAGACACGGTCCTTCGATTCCTTTACTGCATTATCTGGTAGACCTACTGTAGTGAATCCGGGCAATCCACCGGATAAATCTACCTCGACATCTACTAAATATCCATCAATCCCATATGTTGCACACGACAATACCTTTGATAACATGTGGGTAGTATAACCCATCATAAAAGAAATGTCAATAATAGAAATTTTTCCCTTTGCGGATTTTCGCCTATTCTAAAAACTGCTCTATATGGCTTCAGAAAAGTAATAAACCCACCGGGGACTTTAATAAAAATATTCCTGACCCTTATGATACTTTTTTGAAACACATAAAAAAATGATAAGAAAAAATACAGAATATTGGCATATCTTACAGAAAAATGATTCAATAAATATAAGTGCGAAGCCATTATGTGCTGATGCTCGTGAGATTCCGGTTGATGATAGCTCTGTTTCTTTAGTTGTTACCTCACCGCCCTATGTCACTTCTTATGAATATGCTGATTTGCATCAACTTTCAACATTATGGTTTAACTTCACTGATGATTTATCCGCATTTAAAAAAATTTATCGGCAGTTCTTCGAACGATTTAGAACCGAGTGCATATCAAATTGATAGTGACTTAGGGGAAGAAATTGTTAATAACCTAAAAAACAATAAAACTGGCAAAGCAGAGGAAGTTGCAAAATATTTTTCAGAAATGAGAGAAAGTTTTGTTGAGATGAAAAGATAAAAAAAGACGGTAAAGATCGAACAATCAGAAATAAATTTTTTTCTACATTATTTTATTATTCGAAAAATAGCTTAATTTATTCAATAAAAAATAAAAATTTCCATTAGAATATTAAAGATAGGGATAAGGGGGCAAGCGTGCAATTTGTAAGGATTTAATAAAATGTTTATGAGCGCAAATGCATTATTATATTGTCTTTTGGTTTTTAATATGGTATTTCAAATGGGTAATGTTGACAAGCGTATTTTAATAAATATAATTAAGCTATGTTAAAGGAATTGAGCGAAATTATAGGTGTGAGTGGCGAAGAAGGCAAGATTCGAGAATTTATCAAAGATAATATCAAAAACGAAGCAAGCGAAATTATTGAAGACCCTTATGGCAATTTGATTGTAAAAAAGGGTAAGGATACCGAACCCAAAATAATGCTCGCGGCACATATGGATGAGGTGGGTTTTATGGTAACATCCATCGAGAAGAGCGGACTACTTAAATTTAAACCGATTGGCGTAGGGCCAAGAATTCTTCAGGCGAAGAGGGTGTTAATTGGTAAGAACCATATCAGTGGTGTTATTGGACATAAACCGATTCATCTTGCCAAGGACGATGAGACAAAAAGATTGCCGGAAGTGAAGAATCTTTTTATTGATATCGGGGCGTCTTCAAAGGAAGAATCAACCAAGCTTGTTGAAATTGGCGAATGTGGTACCTTCGATACACAATATAGTGAAAATGGTGATATAATTTATGGTAAGGCATTTGATAATCGAATTGGCTGTTATATATTAATCCAATTAATAAAAAACACAGACCTGCCGGGTTATTATACATTTACTGTTCAGGAAGAAGTGGGGTTGAGGGGTGCAAGAATTGCTGCGTATCGAGTATCACCACACGTAGCATTTGTCGTCGATACTACAGGTTCTGGCGAGTGGCCGCAGGAGAAAGACCTACCTGAATATCCAGCAATTGGCAAGGGAACAGCAATAACAATTACTGACTTTACAATCATCTGTGACCAAAGGTTTGTATCATTATTGAAGGAGATCGCAAGGGAAAACAGCATTCCTTATCAACTTAAACGACCTATGATTGGCGGCACAGATGGCGGACCGATCCATCTTACAAAAGAAGGCGTTCCTACTGCAGTTATTTCGACCCCGGCTCGATATATTCATTCGCCTCTATCAATTGCCTCGAAGAAAGATATTGAGGCGGGCGTAAATCTTTTGGCAAAAACCATCGAAAAGATTCTGAGGAAGGAGGTTAAATGGAGTTGATCAAAAAGCTTGGTGAGGTGTATGGCCCAGCAGGAAGGGAAGAGAAAGTCCGAAATATAATTGCATCAGAAATAGCGAACTATTGTCAGAACATCAAGGTCGATTCATTAGGTAATTTAATTGCTCATAAACCACCCACGGTGACAAATGCACAGGGTGAAAAAATTATGTTCTGCGCCCATATGGACGAGATAGGTGTAATTATTACCCACATAGACAAGAATGGTTTCTTAAGATTCACGAATGTAGGCGGTGTCTTTCCTGATCGTATTCTTCACCAAAGGGTCATTTTTGAAAATGGCGTTGTTGGCGTCATTGGCGTGGAGACAAAATCGGATACACCAAAACTGCCTCAATTAGAACATATGTTTATCGATTGTGGGGCAAAAAATCAAGAAGATGCACAAAGAATAGTAGATGTTGGAGACATTGCATCATTCTGTCAACAAACTATATTTTTTAATAACAGGGTTTCTTCCAAGGCACTGGATGACCGCATCGGTTGTTATTGTCTTATAGAGACTTTAAAAAATGTAAAGAATAATAAGGATGACCTCTATTTTGTATTTTCGGTACAGGAAGAGGTAGGACTTCGTGGTGCCCGCACTGGTGCCTATGCAATCGAGCCAAAATACGCAATTGCCGTTGATGTTACCGGGACAGGTGATACACCCGAATCACCAAAGATGGATGTAGCAATTGGTAAAGGTGCTGCGATAAAGGTAAAGGATAGCGCTTTTATAGCCAATCCATTAATAAAAGACAAATTGATTTTTTATGCGCGGGAGTTGCACATTCCTTATCAATTAGAAATTCTTGAAAGGGGTACTACCGATGCGGCAGTGATTCAATTGATAAAAGAAGGTATTTTAAGTGGTGTGATCTCAATTCCAACAAGGTATATACATTCGTGTAATGAGGTCTGTGACCTTGACGATGTAAAAGAAACGATTAAATTATTAATTTATGTAAGTGAACACGGACTGTAGCACTATGAAGAAAGGTCTCTCAATTTTAATAACACCAACGGATTCCCATAATTCAAGACACCTCTTCCTTTCTAAATGGCAGATCAATATTATTATCCTTTTATTTTTAGCATTATCATTTATTATTGTCTTTGCGGTTGTCAATTATGCAAAATTATCATATAAGGCATTAGAGGCGGAGATATTAAGACGAAGAAATGCACAGATAGAAGGTGAATTTGCCAAAATTCAAGAACTTAAAAAACATTTAGAAATCGCCGAAAGCGATAATCAGAAGATTAAGGTGATGCTCGGCATAAAGCAGGCACCAGCGCCTGTTCAATTAGTTATAACTGAAGTTAGTGAAAATTATCAAGCCAAAAGAGATAGCATTAGTGCAAAGGAGAATATACCAGCACTCTTACCAACGATGGGTCAAATTTCGAAAAGGTTTGAGTCAGGACATAAAGGCATTGATATTGCCGCACCGTTATTTTCACCAGTAATTACTGCCGCATCGGGTACTGTGAGTGCCATCGGCTGGGATTCCATTTATGGTAACTATATAGTCATTGAACATAGTAAAAGCTATGCTACTTTCTATGGACACTTAAATTCGATAGTTCCCAGAAAAGGTGATGATGTTAATGGTGGTGAGGTAATCGGGACTGTAGGTTCATCGGGAAAGTCAACATCATCCCATCTCCATTATGAAGTAAGATTTTTAGGTAAACCAGTTGACCCAATGGCCTATCTGCCATATTTTGTTGAGAAATAAGGAGAGATATGAAAATTTTAATAACAGGAATATCTGGTTTTGCAGGTAGTCATCTTGCCGAATACCTCTTGAAAGAGGGAGGGTATGAAGTCTTCGGCATAATTAGATGGCGTTCAAGATTGGAAAACATCTCGCATCTTATTAATAAAATTAAACTCTATGAATGCGATACGAAGGATTCGTTTGCTGTAAGAACAGTGCTCTCTGAAATAAAACCAGACTATATATTCCATCTCGCCGCGCAGAGTTATGTTCCCTTTTCGTGGCGTGCCCCGGTTGAGACATTGTATACTAATATCATCGGTGAGGTGAACCTCTTTGAGGCAATTAGAGAATTAAAAATGAATCCCTTGATTCAGGTTGCCGGTTCAAGCGAGGAATACGGATTAGTCTTTCCTGAAGAACTGCCAATAAAAGAAACGAACCCCTTAAGACCTTTGAGCCCGTATGCTGTTAGCAAGGTGACACAAGATATGTTAGGATTCCAATATTTCAAAAGCTATGGTCTTAAGATAGTAAGGACGAGGGCATTTAATCATACAGGACCACGCCGCGGCGAGGTGTTTGTTTCATCGAACTTTGCCAAACAGATTGTTGAAATAGAGAAAGGAAAAAGAAGGCCAGTAATCTATGTGGGGAACTTGGAGGCGGTAAGGGATTTCCTGGATGTGCGCGATGTTGCCCGGGCCTATTTTCTGTCATTGAGGAAGGGAACCCCAGGAGAGGCATACAATATTGCCTCGGGTAAGGGAGTAAAGATTAAAGAATTGCTGGAGAAGTTGTTAACATTATCAGATGTAGACCTGAAGATCGAGGTAGACCAGACAAGACTACGACCGTCCGATGTCGAACTTTTGATCGGTTCATCGGAGAAGCTTCAAAAAGCAACTGGTTGGAAACCCGAGATTCCATTTGACAAGACTCTGAAAGACCTGCTTGACTACTGGCGTGAACTGATAAAATAATATAATGAAAACAATACTTGTTACAGGTAGTGAGGGATTTGTCGGTTCACATCTAATAAAGATATTAAAGGAGACGCTTGATAAAGTTGTGCCTGTCTGTTATCCACTATTGAGACCGAAAAGAGGGAAGTATGTCTCTCTGGATATTATTAATCCAGAAATAACCAGCGAGGTAATAAAAGATAATAATCCTGACATCATTTTTCATCTTGCTGGTATCAGTTCTGTTTCAAAATCATTTCGTGACCGTCTTCTTACCTATAACACGAATACAATCGGCACGGCCAATCTATTAGAGGCAGCAAGAAGTCTAAATAAAAGAGTGAAATTCATTTTTGTTTCTTCATGCGAGGTCTATGGCGGTGGTGAAAATATATCCGAGACAGCCGATATTGTTTTGAAGAATCCTTATGCGATAAGTAAGTATGGAGCAGAATTAATATGTCGTGGGTATATGCAAGAAGGCATAGACTGCATAATTTTAAGACCATTCAATCATACTGGACCAGGACAATCTGAGGATTTTGTCTTACCAACAATAGCCAAGCAGATTGCTGAGGGTGAAAGGGGTAAAAGGCCCCCATTAGTTGAACTCGGCGGTGTTGAGGTCAAAAGGGAGTTCATGAATGTCCTGGATGTTGTGGTCGCCTATAAATTAGCAATTGCAAAATGTTTTCCCGGTGAAGTTTATAACATCTCATCGAATCGAGGTTATACAATCGCCCAGGCAATTGATATTTTTAAAAATTTGTCGAAGACCAAATTTGAAGTAAGAATTGACCAGACGAAGGTAAGGAAAGTTGACATACCTGTTCTAACTGGTAATGGAGAAAAATTTTCTGAACTTACGGGCTGGCAACCAAAGATTGAATTTGAAAAAACCCTTGAGGATTTATTAAACTACTGGCGTTCGAAAGTATAATAACACAGTTATGAACGAACAGTGAACAAAACCCATGAATATCTTGGTTATCAACTGGCAGGATTGGAAGAATCCCTTTGCTGGTGGTGCTGAGGTTTATTTTTATGAAATTTTTTCAAGATTAATAAAAAAAGGACATCATGTCATTCTGGTGTGTAGTCGTGCCAAAAATCAATTCCGGCATGAAATATTAGATAATTTTGAAATCTATCGAATCGGTAAAAGATTCAATTTCAACTTTTTTGCGCCGTTTGCTTTACGTGCAATTCTACGCCATAGAAAAGTTGATATAATAATTGATGATTTAAATAAGATTCCTTTCTATTCACCGTTCTTTACAAGAAAAAAAGTTATTGCAATGCTAATGCATCTATTCCGTAAGGCTATATTTCGAGAGACAAATTTCCTTTTTGCACTCTATGTTTTTTTGACCGAAAGAATTATTCCAATATTTTATCATCGCTCAATATTTATTGCTATATCAGATAGTACTGCCCAGGATTTAAAGGATATCAATGTCAAAAATAATATATATGTTGTCCAGAGCGGCATTCCTGAAATTCCATCAGGTACAGAAGAAAAGAGACAAAAAAACCTCATTGCCTATGTGGGCAGGGTTAAGAAGTATAAATCAATTGACCATTTTATCGAGGCAGTAGGTATTATTAAAAAAAGCCGGCATATTGAAGTAATGGTTGTCGGTGATGGAGACGCACGAGAAGATTTAATTGGTCTTGCAAATAGATTGAATATTAAAATTACCTTTACGGGATTCATTACCGAAAAAGAAAAAGATTGCATTTATTCGAAGGCGCGGGTTATTGTTCAACCATCCATAAAGGAAGGCTGGGGTCTAACTGTAGTTGAGGCACAGGCTCATGGCACACCGGTGGTCTGTGCTGATTCACCAGGACTGCGTGAGGTCATCGTGAATGGCAAGACAGGGTATCTATACCATTATGGTGATAGAGAAGAGCTCGCCAGAAAAGTAATCGAACTCCTTGATGATGACGATAAATGGCAGGCATTTTCGCAGGCAGCAAAAGAATGGGCAAAAAATTTCTCCTGGGACAGGTCTGCCAAAAAGTTAGAGCATATCCTTTTCTATTAATTTTTTTGTATAATCTATATTACTTTTTTATTAAAATAACTTTTTTGGTTATTTGTTTATTCCCCTGAGAAATGACAATAAAATAGAGACCGTTTTGTGCGATGAAAATACTGTCGCCTTTTTGAACCTCAACAAGTCTATAAATAGTATTCGCACCTGATAATATCCCAGCACTTGACCAAGTGCCTCCTCGATCAGTTGAAACGAAGGTTTCACCACTGGGCGTTGTGCCCGCATAAATTTTTTGATCCGAACTATCATAAGGTATTTTCTAACGGGATGAATCGTGCTAGATGTTTTGAAATTTAAGACGAATATGCGCCATAAATGTCGTAACTACAAATCAAGGTTAATCGTGCGTCTCATTTTAGGAGGCAAAATCAGACAATGCCTAACCTAAACAATCTTATGGTTTGATGCCAAAAATACTGATACTCAGGACAGAATTACCAATTTCTTTGAGCACATCATCCGAGATCTGCATGCCCTTGCTTAATGCCGGCACAGTCGCATCATTGAACATATAGTCAATGGGGAACCCTTTTTCCTGCAGGATTTTGACCTTCACGAAACCTACTTCTTTAATGGTCTTTAAGTACTTATGCTTGAGCATGGCACCAGCCAAACAGCCAACATATGCACGTATTGAATCTTTAATAACAGTTGGTAGTTCCTTGAGCAAGACAAGATCGGAGATCATAATTCGACCACCCCGTTTTAATACTCGATAGGCCTCCTGAAAGACCTGTTTCTTGTTAACCGATAGATTTATGACGCAATTAGAAATGATAACATCAATACTGTTGTCTACCGCAGGTAGGTTTTCAATCTCGCCTAAACGAAACTCGACATTTTTGTAATCCATTTTCTGTGCATTTTCCCTTGCCTTATCAATCATCTCTGAGGTCATATCCACACCAATAACCCTACCGTTCTTGCCCACCCTCTTTGCCGCAAGAAAACAATCAAAACCAAGTCCAGAACCAAGGTCAAGCACCGTCTCGCCTTTCTTCAGAGACGCAAGTGCAACAGGATTGCCACAGCCGAATGAATATATTTCGCCATCACTTACTTCTTTTACTTCATTTTTAGTATAACCGATTGCCTCTCCGCAGCTCTTTGCCTTTTCAATCGTTTCCGTGACAGATTGACAGCAGCCGCGCCCTGAGAGGTATCTTCGGGCGACCTTGGCATAGCCTTGCCTAACCGCTTTTTTTATCTCGTGGTCTTTCATATTATACTTCTCTTTTTTATAAGATATCTTTTAGGACAGGACCGAGCCTCAATCTAACCATATCGGTCAAATCTTCAACCTTGATTAAAGATATGCAGCAGACCTTCGTCCCCTTTCTCATGTTAATTATCGCTAACCTGTCACCAGGCCGAATGAATGCTTTTTTCCTGACTTCTCTTGGCAACACCATCTGACCCCTTTCATCCACCGTAACCACTGCCTCGACCTCACAGCATGGTCTTCTTTTATTAGCGGACATAGAACACAACCTATCCTTCTTTTTTGCCATAAATTGCCTCCTTCAATATTTCTGATTATTCAGAATAATCAAAATTCACTGATATTCTACTCAAAATTTGGTATTTGTCAAGGGATGTCGTTGCAACTTTAACCACCTCTTTAAAAAGACAAGGCATCGGACTTTTATATACCTTGTTGATACTTCAGGAATTCGGAAGTGGATATTTAAAGATACTCTTTATCATGGGCGGGGGTATGCAATTGATATTTCTTTGTCTCAAAACATATATGTTACCGGGATGAAGTTCCCTTCGCCATCTGATTGGGTTGTTTTAAAACTTGATTCTTTAGGTAATCTAAAGTGGAGGTATATTTACAATGGACCGGCAAATAGTTATGATGAGGCGTTTGATATTGCCGTTGATAGTAATGAAAACATTTATGGCTGCTTGTTTGACTTTGGATGGAAGCGGTGCCGTTTATGTGGCTGGTCGTTTTACTAATCTTGATAATCGTGGTCAGATTGCAATGGTAAAACTCAATTCCGCTGGTGAATCATTATGGACTTATATTTATCCTCATCAACCAATCTCTCCCTGGACTGATGCGACACGAGATTAGGAGTAACAATATTGCATGCCGGGTATATAACACCGTCATTACAGGCGGTGCTGACAAAACCAGACTGTCTGGTTTTGTGTAGTTTCAGTTTCGCATAACCGCCGTGATTTTAACTTGTCCGTCGTTTCATATTAACATAGTGGCAGAGTCTACTCAATACGGATTTCGATGTCACAAAGTCAACCCCCGTCCTCGAAGAATATTGGAATATTGGAAGAATATTGAAACAGGCGAATCAGATTTTATAAAGAATATTTTAAAAGACCTGAAAGCAGGATTTGGTTTGGTTATTTCTGTGGCGACGAACGAAATCGTTGAAAACAAAATCAGAGAGCAGTTAGCGCGGAAAAATTTAGACAACATAAAAAGAGTAAAGGTTACAACGGTCAGGGCGTTTGAATGATTGAAATTACAGAATTATTTGATTACAATATTAGTGTTAGGCGAAGTTATTCCTTACCTTATGCAATGCAATTTTACTATCTTCTTTATCGCAGTAAATTCATCAGTCTCTAATCGACAAAAATAGACACCAGCGGGAAGTTTGTGACCAGAATCGTCGTCACCGGACCACTGGACACTGGATACTTGATGCTCGATACCTAATACAAGATTAAAAGATTTAACTAACTTGCCAGTTGCATTATAGATTTTTAACTCTCCATCTTTTGCACTTTGCCCTACGCCAAAACTGATTTGTATTTGTTTTGAAAACGGACTCGGATAAAGCTGTAATTCATATCTTGCCTCTAACTTCTTGCCTCTTGCTGCTTCCTCTATTCCTACGACATCCCGAATCACCGAGATGCTTGAACCAAGGTAATTCGCCACATAGGTCCGATTCTGGAAAGGGTTCCAGGCAAAGGCTATGGGATAATCCCCTACCCCGATGGTCGTGATTACGCTGTTGGTCGCACCATCAATCACCGTCACATTAGCGCTACCATTGTTAGCGCAGTAGACCTTGTTGTTGGTCGGGTTGTAGCAAAGGGAAGAGACATTCGAGAATTTTAGAATAAGTCAACTGAATAGCTACTATCGCCACAAGTTGTCCATTCCTAATAGAATTGACAAAAAGCGTAAATAAGTTATAATAACGAGTTAATAAGGAGGCACATTATGAAGCACTACTTAAATTTTTTTGTGCTTTTTTTAGTCTTCACAACCCTGCTTGCGATTCCCCATTTATTGAGTGGCGAGGCCACAAAGTGCTATGATCTAACAACGGACAGTGAGTTTTATAAAAACAAAAGAATAGAAAACCTGAAACCCCTGCGTGATTATGGACCCAGACAACATATGGTTTTATGGGATACGACACATGGTGAATATCTCGGTTATGGCCCTAATGACAAATTTACTGAACTTGTTGCCCAACTTGCTGATAGTGGCTATACAATAGTAACCTGGGGTAATGGCGTGAATAATATTGACCTTTCTCCGTATGATGTCATCGTAATTGCTGTTGGCTCTAACTGGTACAGTGTTTATACTCAGGTAGAGGTTGATTCACTTCTAAGCTACTATAATCAAGAACATAAGCGCGTAGTTTTAACCGGCGATATGAATTTCTGCGATAATATTTATAACAACTACGTTGATAATATACCGTTCACCGACAATGTCTTCGATTGGTTAGCAACTACCGGCGGAATTTTAATAATGGGTGAAAATACAAATTGTCCCAATGTAAATATCAATCCAGTTGCCAATGCATTCCATATGACCGCAGGTATTATGACAATTTCACCTGCCGATCTCTATTTTTCCAATTTTGCACCCCACCCAATATTCAACGGCATCGCTCAGGTTTACTACCGACTCGCTGGTTCGTTATCAGCTACATCACCGGCTCAGACTGTTGCCTGGACAGACAATAATGAACCCACAATTACCTTGTTGGATGAGAGTGTAGGCATTGAGGACGAATATAAGGTTAACCTCTCTAAGATACAGATTATGCCAAATCCATTCAGGCGCTACGCAATAGTCAATGGCATAGGGCTGACAAAAACAATCAGAATTTACGATGTGACCGGAAGTTTAGTTGAGGAAACGAAGAAGAATATAGTGGGAAACAGTCTCAAGGAAGGAATCTATTATGTAAAGATAGAAGGCCATAAACCATACAAAATTATAAAATTTGGTGAGCGGTGACCAGCCCCATTCACTTGCTATTGACAATTATTAAATTCTATATATACTTAAGTGTTAAGGAGGTATTATGAAATATATTCAGTTACTCGTTATGCTATGTGGGCTCTGTGCCGCTGACTATATTTTAGAAAAGGGGATCGGCACTTTTGTACCAGAGCCAGTCAGTGATGCCACCACCATCGGTATGGAGAATGGCTTCTCCTTTGATACCCGCATCGGTGAACCGCAACTTCCCAGTAACCTGAAGATTGAATCCTATGAACCCGGAGCATACGGTTACTTTCTTGTGCAGTTTAACGGGCCAATCTATACAGTCTGGAAAGAACAGCTCTCATCCAAAGGTGTCCAGATTTATGCCTACTGGCCAAACTACGCATATCTTGTTGGAATGAGGACGGATCAGGTCGAGACCGTGAAGGCATTACCATTTGTTCGCTGGATAGGCATCTTCCAACCCGCCTACAAAGTCCATAGCGAATTGTTCAACAAACATGGGGAAAGAATGATTGATGTGCAGTTGTATCCTGATACAGATATCTCCAAGGTTTTGACTAAGATAAAGGCAACCGGAGCAATCGTCCTCGATTATCAAGCGAGCGCGATAGGAAAACTCGTCTATCTCAAGTATGATTTATCAAGAATTGCTGATATCGCAAGAATTCCTGAAGTCCTTGCAATTGTCCCCTGGAATCCCGACCTTCCAGTAAATGAAAACTCGCAATGGGTATGTCAGAAGGGCTGGGCGAGCGCCGATACCTCAAGACCTATATGGCGCAAGGGTATCAGGGGTCAAAGAATGAGAATTGGGTATTCAGATACCGGTATAAGGACAACACATAATGCCTACCGCGACCCGGCTATTGCAATATCAGATTCCGGACATTATCCAAATCATCGTAAGATCGTTGCATATCTGCTATATCCACGGGCAGTATATGGTGATGTTGGCACAACCTATCATGGCAGCCATGTCGGTGGAACTATTGCTGGTGATGATTCAATAAATGGTGGGACCGATCGTAACGATGGTATTGCCTACAAGGGTCGACTTTTCTTCGTTGACATTGCAAATGCCTCAGGTTCCCTCGTAACGCCCGCAGGACTTGATACACTCTACAATATGATTTATTATGATGTAATTTCTGGTCCGGTTAGACAGCACTCCGCCTCCTGGGGCAGAACTGGCACAGGTTATATTGACCGTGATGCATGGTCTGACGCCTATCACTGGAAACACAAAGACTTCCTCGATCTCTTTGCTGCGGGCAATAGTGGACCTACCTATAGGTCTATAATCCATGCCGCGTATGCCAAGAATGTATTAGCGGTCGGCGCATTGCAAAATGGTACCTTATCGAATCAGATTGCCTCATTCTCCTCACGAGGACCCACTGTGGATGGCAGAATCAAACCAACTGTATGCACACCCGGTCAGAATATAATGTCGGTTGATGGTGCAGGTGATACTGGATATAAACTCCTTAGTGGCACAAGCATGGCAACACCCGCATGTAATGGATCAGCCGGATTGATCCGACAGTATCTCAAGGAAGGATGGTATCCAAGTGGTGCTGCAAATCCACCTGATTCATTTGGATATATAAGCCAGGCATTAATGCGCGCAATGCTCATTGTCTCTGCAGACCCAAATGTTGGGACCTTTGTTGTGCCTGATTCCAATATCGGGTTTGGTCGGGTTGACCTTGACAGTGTGCTCTACTTTACAGGTGAGCAAAGGAAACTTGCTATCTGGGATGATCTACAGGGTTTGAACACAGGACAATATAAGGATTTTCAGATTCAGGTTAATGACTCGACGCTCGCCTTTAGGGCCGCGATGGTCTGGACCGATACCGCAGCCGCAATCGGCTCCAACCCTAATATCGTAAATAACCTTAACTTGCAATTGACCAATCCCTATGGCACCTATTACCGTGGCAATCAGTATTCGGGTGGGCAATCAGTAGCCGACCCCGCAAGCTATGATATACGGAATGTTGAAGAGGTTGCACGGATAAATGTTCCTCGAAAAGGGATATGGACGATAAGGGTGACTGCCCAGAGTGTCGCTTATCCACCACAACCATTTGCCTTGGTATTGACCGGTGGCATAGCTCCCGTAGTAGGAATTGAAGACGGCGCACTCCCAAAATCAATAAATTGCACATCAATGATAAGTATAACCCCAAATCCGACGGCAACAAAAACCACGATAAATCTCCAACTTGCTAATAGGACACAGGTTACACTAAGGGTCTTCGATGTTACTGGCCGCCTGGTTAAAACTATCATTAACGAAAATAGAGAGCGTGGTTGTTACACCGTGTATTGGGCAATTGATAAGAATATTGCCTCGGGTGTCTACTTTATCCACTTTGAATCCAGTAATGTCAAGCAGACTCAACCAGTTATTGTGGTTCGTTAAAAACAACGCTTAAAGGAATAAAGAAGGGGGTCATTGAATGACCCCCTTCTTTATTTTTATCAGAACAAAAACACCCATCCCTTTACAGGCTCTTAATATTGTCCAGCTTAAAAACCCCTTAAGATGAAAATTATCACCGCACCCACGAATACAAAAATAACCGAAGGGAGTAGATAGCGATAGACCTTGGAAAGTTCAGCGCCGTAGTATTCTTTTGTCATGCTGAGGCAGAGGTGCACAGGTGATAACAAAACGCCCACAAATCCACTTGCATATGCAAACATAATGTAATGAAGTTTTATATCGCCGCTTCCTATTAATGGTGCGATTACCGGGAATGTAATGCCCACAAATGCTGAATTGACTCCGGTTAGGAATCCGACAGTGAATGGTGCTGAGATGAGCATCAAAATCTGTAATAAAAGAGACCCCCCGGAAATTTCAGGAATTGCCTTCAATGCGCCAGAAGTTTCAATAATGTTTTTGAATAAAAACACAGTATAGATAACCCCTAGGGTGGATGGTGAAAAAGCCCTGGCAAACATGTTCAAAAGATTTTTAATATCTTTACGAGAAAATAATATTGCCCCTAATACACCGATGCCAAGTGAAAAAGACATTCTCAGTTTAGCCAGCAGAACTAATACAATAATCAGAATAATTGGCCACATATAGAAAACCAGACGCCATGCATGGTGAATTTCTGTCCTTCCATTGTTATTAATCTTTGGTAACCCTAACATAAAGAATACACCGGCTGCAATGGCAAATAGTGATAAGGGAAATTGTGCAATCATTATATCCCGAACCGATATATGAAACAGACCAGCGGTAAGTAGTATTCCCGGATAGAGTGGCCAAAAATATTCCCATAGATGGCGGAACCAGTAATTAATAAATGTCATCCTATCAGGGGATAAATTTGTCTTGTTGCCAAATTCTTTAACAATTGGTGCGGAAACCATGGCGCCTGCTGGCATGGGTAAAAGCCCGATGAGTGCCGGCATTACGGCAATACCTGCCCGGTAATCCTTAAAAATTTTTTCCAGTGAGTGGATAACGCTTGTTAAATTCCCGGTTTCGGTCAGCAAGATGTCGAGCAACAAAACCATATAAATAATTAAAAGAAACTCGAGGGTGGTGATTTGTGTTAGGGTAATTGGAAATGTTTTGAGTAGAACCAAGGGTTGAAGTCTGAATAGAATTCCGGCAACAATGGCATCAATAATCAATGCAATGGCAAGGTTTAACCTTAATTTAATTAAGACAATGAGAAAAAAAATTATCAGAGAAACCCTGAATAGAACAAGCACTGTTTATTATATTGAATTATTTTTTTAGGTCAAGATACCTGCCCGGAAATACCAAAACTTGATAATGAATAAATTTTATGTATAATTGACCCTAATGGCAATTCTAACCTGCGAAAATTTAGCGAAGATTTATAAAAATAAAAACCAGAAGGTGCCGGCGGTTGATGGTATCTCTTTTAGCCTTAAAAAAGGAGCGCTCGTGGGTCTTTTGGGACCCAATGGTGCGGGCAAGACAACGACTATCAAATGCATATGCCGATTGCTCAACCCAACAGGTGGTAAGATTTTTATTAATGGAATTGATATTATTAAAAACAGCCATTTTGCCTTTGAAAAGGTTGCTGCCGTATTGGAAGGCAACCGTAATGTCTACTGGCGTATGAGCACAAAAGAGAATTTATTACTCTTTGCTGGACTCCAGGGCTATTCATCAAAGGATGTAAAACAAAAACTCGAAGAACTCGTGGAGATATTCAATCTTAAAGAAAAGTTCAATACCGAGGCGCGATTTTTATCACGTGGTATACAACAAAAACTGGCAATTGCCTGCGCCCTTATAAAGAATACGGATATCCTGCTGCTCGATGAACCAACCATCGGCCTTGATGTTGAGACAACCTATGAGGTTCGAGGGCTATTAAAAAAGAAGATTGCACTCGAAGGAAAAACAATCCTTTTGAGTTCACACAATATGAAGGTTGTTGAAGATGTCTGTGAGCGGGTGATTATCATCAACCATGGTAAAATTATAGCCGATGAAGAGATAAAAAGAATAAAAGAATTCTTCCAGGTTAATACCTACCAGTTCGAAATTGAGGGCGCGATTGATGAGAATTTGCAGAGAGAATTCTCCGTAAAATTTTTGGGCATAAAATTTACTAACGATAAAACAAAATCACAGATTAGCATTGATTTAGAGGATTCGATGAGAATTTATGATGTTTTGGAAATCCTCAAGAGAAAAAATATAAAATTACTTGGCATACAGAATATCGAACCCGATTTTGAAGAGATTTATTTGAAATTGGTTAGGCATGAAAAGTAGACACTGGAATCTATTTAAGGCAATATTCATAAAAGAGTGGATAGAACTGAAAAGGTATCCATTCAATACGCTTTCGGCAATTATTACTGTATATCTTGTTTTTTTAGTTTTCTTTCTTGGGTATAAATTTATTGGTGGTAATCAACCAACATTTATCAGAACCGTAGAAGGTTTTGTCGTAGGTTTTTTCATCTGGACTTATGCAATAGGCGCCTACTCCACCCTTTCCTGGGGTATAATTCAGGAGGCACGGGCAGGAACCTTGGAGCAATTATATATGACACCGCTTGGTTATGAAATGGTAGCAATTTATATGATAATTGCAAACTTCTTCTGGAATTTAATTTTTGTTATACCTATTCTCTTATTAATGATGATAACGACTGGAAGATTTTTACATCTCGATTTAATTACACTCCTTCCTCTCTTAATTCTCACCATTGCCTGTGGCTATGGTATCGGTTTTATTAGTGGTGGGTTAGGATTGATTTTTAAAAAAATCCAGGCATTTTTTCAAATACTACAATTTATATTTGTTGGTTTTATCGCGATACCGGTTAGTAAGGCACCCCTTTTGAAACTCTTACCTTTCTCGCTGGGTACAAATCTTATTGCAAGAAATATGATTGACAGGTTACCCATTTATCGAATGGCATTTTATGATATTCTCATCTTAATAGTTGTTGCACTATTTTATTTAGTCATTGGATTTTTATTCTTTAAATTATGCGAAAAAGTAGCAAGGGATAGAGGTTTGTTAGGCCACTACTAATAAAAATCACCATCACCGGGATGCTCAATTGAGATTGTAGTTGTACCATTTATTGGGCAACTACAATAAAATGAGCTATATTTCTATATCAGTTCCTTTTCCTTTGCCTCTTTTATTAAATTCCACAAACCGACAAGTAACATGCCGGCACCAAAGAGTAATATGAATATTTTAATGATAAATCCGAATACCGGGATTAGTCCAAGAACAAAGAGAACAAGAATACCGACAATAAATGAAAGGTATTGAGAAATCGCTCCTTCTTTCTTGAAAAGCTGGATAATCTTCTCGCCCATAACCAGGCCAACAAATATCGAGCAGAGGTAGAATAATATAAGGTAGATAAGTAGACCATATATAGCAAGTGGAAATCCGATCAAGACTATGAATAGTATCACAACTGCTACCGGGATTGCAATGAGTCCTAAAAATCCCCATAGTAAACTCTTCCACGGTGTAGTAATAAGTGTATCCATAATTCGCCGTGTGAATTTCTTTGACAGGGCAATAATTATTATACCCACAATTATTTTTGCGATGATCGCAATGAGTTTCATAAATGCAACAAATGTAGCAATAAGAGGAACAAACCCTTTAAATGCCTTGGCCTCTCTTTTTGTGGGCTCAAATATTTTTTTGCCAGTAATCTTGGCACCATCTTCAATCACTGGTTCCTTTTTACCTTTGATAATAAGATCGCCGGCGATTTGTGCCTCAGACATAATCACGACCTCCTTAGCCTCAATATTCACATTACCGCTCTTTCCTTCCATATTAAACTCGTCGACACCGCCTTTTATTTCGCCATTAATTACTCCTCTTACATTCAGTTGTCCACCATATACCCGGAGGTCCTTCTCTATTTTGGCATCTTTGTTTATCGAGAGTAACCCACCAAAAAGAACGACATTTCTTGTGATAAAACCAGAAACCTCAATATCACTACCTGCTGCCACAATTGTATTTACTTGCCTTGTTTCAATGTCAATATTTGCCGCACCGCTAAATATCGAGCCCGAAACCTCACCTGCTATGTTAACCCTCTGGGCAAATGCATAAACATTGCCGACTATTTTTCCCTTGATATTGACTTCTCTTGCAAATACCACAAGGTCATCATCAACCACTTCGTCTTCTGCAACCCCAACCGATTGACCGGTTCGAACTTTAAGGCCATAGGCCGGCAATACAAATAAGAGAAGAAGCAGAATGATTATAAGGCATTTGGCTTTAGCCATCATTACCTCCTTCATTATATTATATAAGATATTTTAAAAAAATCAATGTTGACAAACTTATACTTTTATCTATACTATCAAAAGGAGATAATATGAAGATGATAACAAAAAATTCCATATTGCTATTGGCAATAAGCTTAACCTTCGCAAATCCAGCAGGGATTGGTGCCGGCTTTAAAATTGGACCGGCGTTTCCCGAGGATACTGACTTGGGGCTTTGTCTCGGTGGGCATCTTGTCTTCCCCGATGCGGTCAAATCTGTCCCCGGCCTTGGATTTGAGACAAGACTCGATTTTTGGTGGGCAGGTGCTGACCATTATTATCATCCTGTTGGTAATCTGGATAACAACTATTTCACCTTTCAATTACTGGGCGAGGCGAAATTTATATTTCCGGTCAAGGCGGATGTTAAACCTTATTTGGGTTTCGGACTCGGGTTCTTTATTGTCAACTGGAGTTATGAATATGTGCACTGGATTGATCATAACTATGTAATTTATCGAGATTCAGATTCCGATGTTGACCTAGGTGCTATTATGGTTGGAGGCATTCAACTTCCGGTTTCTAAAAATTCAAAATTACTTTTTGAATTTGGTTTCTCAGTGGATGGCATTGATACCGGTTATCTCCTTGGTGGAATGACATTTGGTTTATAAGGAGAAAAACATGAAAAGATTTTTATTATTCATACTTCTTTTTCTTTCGTTATCAGCAAATACCGATGAGCAAGACTTCGAGTTTGCTGTCGTTGGCGATAGAACAGGCGGTGCAGTCGGCAATGTCTTCAATGAAATCATCGGCGAGGTTAAGTTATTAAACCCCGATTTTGTGATAAATGTTGGCGATTTAATTGAAGGTTATGTCGAAGACATCTCAATTATAAATGCCCAGTGGGATTCTGTCTTGAATATTATAAAAGATCTGCCCAGTAAATTTTATTTTGTGCCGGGCAATCATGATATACAGAATAACCAGGACCGTGAGGTCTTCGAAAAGAGAACCAATTGCAAAAGATACTATTCTTTCGATTATAAAAATACCCATTTTATTATTCTGGATAATTCGATGACCCAGTGGACAATGCCCCAACAAATGGATGAGGAACAAATAAACTGGCTTAAGGCGGACCTTGAAAAGAATAAAAACGCAGAGAATATCTTTGTCTTTTTTCATGTTCCCACATGGTATAATTCATTTCAAAACAATATTCCAGACCCACTCGTTGACCTCTTTAAAAATTATGGTGTAGGTATAGTTTTTAGTGGTCATAATCATAGCTACACCTATCTTAATCAGAACAATATCGAATTTATCGTAGTCGGAAGTTCCGGTGGTGGGATGGATGATAACGACTTTGCGAAAGGGAATTTTTATCAGTTTCTTCAGGTTTCAGTTAAAGCCAAAAAGCACAAAATTGCGGTTGTCAAAAAGGGGAATGTTCTACCTTGTGATATTGTTACATTTGAAGACCAACAATTGATAAAGAAGGTGGTAGAAGAGGCGGTAAAATTGAGCAGTTGCAGTATCAAGGAAGGGGCAAAGAAAATCGCTCAGAATTTTACAGTGACCATTGAAAATCTTGGGTCAGATTCTATTTTAAACTTTTTGAGATGGCATTACGAACCGGCTCGTTATAAGATTACACCAGCTGAGTCTCGCCTCGATATTGGATTGAAAGAAAAAAGGGAGTATAAATTTAATGTGCGGATAAACGATGGTTCAGAAATTTTCCCAACACCACAATTTATTCTCGTCTACCCATTCAAATCCGGGAAAAATTGCACATTAAAAAATGGACTTGCCATCAGACGCATTGCCCAGGTAAAAAGAATTAAATCACCACCAATTCTTGATGGAAGACTTGATGATGAAGTATGGAAGAAGATGAAGCCCATAACAAATTTAGGAAGTTATGATGGTCTTTCAAGTTCGCCTGTCGAAAAGACGGAAATCTATCTTGCATATGATAATGATAATCTTTACATAGCAGCACGGTGTTTTGAAAAGGACTTTTCAAGATTGAAGGCACTGGCAATTGAACACGATGGGGCAACTTATATGGATGATAATATTTGGTTCTTTATTGACAGTAACCTCGACCAGCAGACATATTATCAGGTTATTATTAATAGTAAAGGCATAGCCTTTGACCGCTTATGCAGTTTGATAGAAGGCAAGGGCACCAAGGACATAAAATGGAATGGTCCGTGGGAGATTAAATCTGGACGAGAAGACGATTTCTGGACCCTTGAGATCAAAATCCCCAAGAAGGGTCTTGAGCCTTTTAACAAAAAAGAATGGGGGTTCAATTTTCGGCGATTACAAATCGGGGTCAACGACGCCGGATATTGGTCTATTCCATTTGGTCACGACCCAAAGAATTTTGGTATCATCGTATTTGAATAAAAGATAAAATAGTATGGGGCACGCCTTGGCGTGCCCCATACATTGATTTAATGCCGGTTATTTAAAGATATAATCGCACTCGCTATTGAGTCAGAATCAGTTTGGTTGTCTTGGCAAATTTCTCAAAACTGAGACGGACAATATAGACACCATCGCTCATACCATGCGCATCGCAAACAAGAGCATGAACACCCGCAGATTGATTGTCCGATACAAATTTCCTAACCAGTTTACCACTGACATCAAAGATGGATAATTCAACCGCCTTCGTTGATGGCAGATTGTAGAAGATGGTTGTCCGATTTGTAAATGGATTGGGTGAGGCTGCAATTGTTATATTATCCAGTGATTGAGACGGTATGAAAGGTTCTTGAATACCTGATACCCAGTCTGGCACACCTTCTTCATGAACACCATGAATAGCGCCGTTATAACCACAACTAACATATAAGACCTCATTACGTGAATCAGCTGCATGAGAACGCCGGGTTGTGCCGCAGGGTGTCTCAGTCGCCCAATAACCACCCCGAACATTATAACGGTAGACCGTGTTGTAATAAGTAGTACTATTTTGACCCCCAGTTACTAAAACCTGTGGACCACTATCAGGATGCATAGAAACCATTGCCGCTGCCCAGAACACAGAGCCTGGCATATTAGGGCCGGAAGTGAATGTATTGCCTGAGACTGAGTATTTATATAGGTTGTTCTGACCCGCTGGATAGACATTACAACCACCCGCAATATAAATAGTATCACCAATCCCAACTGCTGCTACATCCCGCAATGCCATCGGCATATTTGCCTTTTGGGTCCAGGCACCGCCAACCGGGTCATATTCCCAGGTCTGGTTTATAATCGTTGATCCACCGGTAGCACCACCAAACATATAAATTCTACCGTTTGCCGCAGTCGCAAATTCATAGTATAATAAGCTTGCGACAGGCATCTGTCCGAGCACATACCAGGAATTAGCCGAGAGGTCAATTACTGTAAAATCGTTGGTATAGCCCGAGCCTGAACTGCCACCACCCACATAGATGTTCGAACCTATTGCAACACAGCTGTGATTATGAACGCCAGCTGTGGGTCGGGTCAATCCATCAGCCCAGATATTCGTTGAGGGATCCCATACCCTTTCATTAGGATGGGATGTATGAGTCTGGCAGTTTCCGCAAGTGAGATGGAATTTACCATCAGTTCCCCAGGCCCCTGCGGTTCTACTCACTGGACAGGAAGGGACGGAAGCCTTTGTTGTCCAGGTAATTCCAAAGGGGTCATTGGGTATATCAGCGTAATAGGTAATGGGATAATCAGAATGGGCAATGTCAACCGCTATAGCCTGGGCACTACCCAGAATAGGTAGACCCATAATGCAAATTAAACCGAGAATCCGCATATGTACCTCCTTTCTCAATACTTAAATATAATCAAAATTTAATAAAAGTCAACTACGATGTTAGGCATGAATTTACACTGATTGACAATCATCAGATTTCAATTATAATAATCAACTGGGTGAAAAGATTTTTTAGATTTTTAAACATTTATTTTAAGGATAGTTAGCTATGAAAAAATATATTACCCTCATTTTGATTAGTGTGCTATTGTGGGCGCGAGCATCTTTGGAAGGTGATTATTCTTTGATAACAAAGACATCTAATCATCCCTTCATTGATGAATCCTTTTATGTTTCTAATCGAGACATAAAGGCATTGTATTTAGATATTAATTACGGTCTTCCAAATGAGATAATTCTCAATGGAGAAAAAATATGGCACTTGCGCGATTCATGTCTTAATGATAAAACTATCGATTTGACCAGTGGGGTTTATCTGTTGAAGATAGGGGTCAACAGCATCGTTCTCGTCAACAAAAACAGACAGGAAATTCAATTTCGACTCCGGGGTTCAAAATATAGTTGGTGGTGCGGTGTTACCCATTGCCACAGCACCTACAGCGATGGTGCGCATAGTGTGAGTTGGGATCTCAACGAGGTAAATAACCAGGGCGGACATTTTCTATCAATCACTGACCACAATACACTGGCGCAATGTAGTGATACAGGTTGGCATCAAACCGGAAATGTTCTACCCATGCGTGGAACTGAATGGACAACCGACTCTGGCCATGCCTGTATTGTAGGTATTCAGGGTAATAATTCGCTGCCGACACCAGTGCCAATCTTCAATATGATCAATGAGGCGACCTACCGTGGTGGATTTATTGTCATAAACCATCCAACCGACCTCAATATGGAATGGGACCATTTTCCATTACTCGATGCAGGCATTGACGCAATTGAGGTCTTCAACGGTCCCTGGTCATTTCCCAAGGATAGCACAAGGAGTGATCAGGCATCGGTAGATTGGTGGCAGGGCCTCCTTGCCCAGGGAAAGACCATTACGGCCATTGCTGCCTCTGATTTTCATAATGACTTATATCAAGACATTCTCGACCCCTGCATTAGGGTTTATGCACCTTCAAATGATATTGATACAGTATTGAAATATATGAAGGTTGGTCGAGTAATGTTGACGCGATATGTAGACCATCCCCAGGTATATCTATACGCAGATTCGGATAATAACGGAACATTTGATAAAATCATCGGTGATATAATCAACCTAAGCTCAACAATGCCGATAAAATTTAGGATTGAGGTCTATAATGCCGAGTTTGGCTACAAGGTGTGGCTCTTCAATAAAAATGGCAGATTCCAAGAATTTACTTATATCAGCAACCCATGGATCTATGAATGGATACAGAATTATTCACCCCAGGATACAAACTTTGTCAGGGTTGAAGTGCGAAGACTGGATGACCATGGACGGGGATTCACAAATCCTATTTATATAAATCATAAGCCCTACGAACTGGGACCGATAAATTTAGTAGTCAGGACCTTTGCGTTACCGGAGTCAATCACGCCTCCGCAGGCAGATACAATCCATCTACGCCTTGTGAACAATGGTCCTCTTACCCCCCATCAATATGGTGTCCACTTTTCCGTGGACACATCAGAATTTAGGATACTCAGTTTCCAAACATCAGGTTATGGAATAGGCTCTTGTCAGCATGGTGATAACTGGGATGGTTATGAGTGGGTTGAATGGTATGGTGGGTATAATTGGAATAATTACTTTCCTATCTTCGATACGATAAAATGTTGGGTTGTTCTAACACCAAGGAGTTCTGGGGTTTCAAGAATATTCTATCGATGCTGGGCAACAGACCGAATCTATATTGTTAATCGAGATCCGAATGAAAATCAGGGTGCCATTGGTGCTGGTGGATACTGGTGCTGGTGTGATACAATATTCGTTCCAATTAGTATATGTGAAAACAATCGAGAACCTTCAGTAGGATTAGTAATTAATCTGCCAAATCCCGTAAAGAATAGGTTATCCGTTGTTTTTTCTAATCCAACAAAAAATAATATTGAATTAAAAATTTACAATGTGTTGGGTGCGATTGTCCTTGATAAAAATTTGAAACCAGGAATAACAAAATTTGATTTGCCACTTATGGACAATTCCGGCAACAAAATAGCCGGTGGCATATATTTCTTAATCTTGAAGGACCAAAATAGGCAGATAGTAAAGAAATTTGTAGTTGTGAAGTAATCGTAGTCGTGCGATCTATCACACAAGGTTGGTGAATTTATATACATCTTTATTTATCGCCTCGACAATTATTGAAGTGCCAGAATGGGCCAATAAAAAAATGTGGGCTTTTTTCTATTCTAAAAATTAAATTTGAGGTCCTTTGGGCCTGAGCCGGGGACCTCGTGGTGTATCTTCAACAACAAAACCGAGTGCCAGAATTTCAATACGCAACGCATCGGCCTCTGTGAATTTTTTTTGTTTTCTTAAATATTCTCTCTGCTGAACAAGGTTAAGTGCCTTCCCTTCGTTGGTTTTTGAGGTTATCTGTATTGACCGCAATTCTTCAAGGTGTCGAGATGCGTTTGTCAAATCGAGTCCGAGGATACGATCCATTTTTAAAACCGTTGCCGCCACTTGTTCCACTGATTTTTGAGAATAAATTGAATCGAGAAGGATAGCCAATGCCTTTGCGGTATTCAAATCAGAGCCTAAGGCCTCCTCAAAGGCCTCCATCTCTTTAGTCAACGGTTCCCTAACAAGATGGGAAAGCCCCACAGCCTTCTCCCATAACCTAACTAATGTCGTTTGTGCTGATACCAGAGACTCCCAGGTGAAATTTGCCGATTTCCGGTAGGAACTACCCAGAAATAGATACCTTAAGGCAAAAGGACCGAAACCATGAATTTTCAAATCATCCAGGGTATAAAGGTTACCAAGTGATTTAGACATCTTCTGGTCCGCAACATTCAAAAAATATGAATGAAACCAATATCTTACAAAATGTTTACCCGTCACCGCTTCGGATTGGGCAATCTCGTTTGTATGATGAACACGGACATGATCAATCCCTCCTGTATGAATATCAACCTCGTCACTTAGATACTTCATACTCATTGCTGAACATTCAATATGCCAACCAGGAAACCCACGACCCCATGGACTATCCCACTGCATGATATGGTTTGGTTGATTTGTTACCCATAGTGCAAAATCCCAAGGATTCTTTCGCTCCGGATCAATCTCGACGCGCATACCTGCCTGTTGTCCTTCCAGGTCAAGCCCGGCAAACTTCGCATAATTCGGAAATTTGGATGTATCGAAAATAATACCGACCCTTGTTCGATAAGTAAACCCCTTGACCTCCAGTTGTTGAATAAGTGCAATCATATCTTTAATATGTTCTGTCGCGCGACATATCACATGGGGTTTCAATATATTCATCCTTTCGAGACTCTGAAAGAAATATTGTTCATAAAACCTAGCAATCTCCCAGGGAGATTTGCCTTCGTGTCGTGCCTTCAATTCTACCCTATCCTCACCGGTATCCTCATCACTTGTCATGTGTCCAACATCGGTTACATTCATCACATGTTTAACCTGAAAACCCATGTATTCTAATGTCCGACGTAGCATATCGCTATTAGTATAAGCACGGAGGTTACCGATATGTGTATAATCGTAAACAGTCAAACCACAACTATACATGCCAACATAGGGAGGATGCAAAGGTATAAAGTCCTCGATTTCTCTGCTTGCTGTATTGAAAAGTCGTAATTTCATAGTAGTATTATACCTGAATCTACCTCTTTGTCAATTTTTGGTGAATTTTTATATGTTATCCTGGTGTAATTGCGGCGACAAGTGCATAGACCTTTTTTGCACCCGATTGTTTAAGCACACGAGCACATTCCTTAATTGTAGCACCTGAAGTCATGACATCATCAACCAGCAAGACAATTCGGTCTTTAACCAAATCATCTCTTACATTGAATGCACTCCAGACATTCTCCTTTCGTTCTCTATCCTTCAATCTGGTTTGGGTCTTTGTATTTTTGTTGCGGCTCAATGCCTCGACCACTTCTATATTACACTCCCGGCCTATAAAATCAGCAAGGAGTCTTGCCTGATTATATCCCCTTCTTAATTTCTTCCACCAGAATAATGGAACAGGCGCAATTATCTCAGACCTTTTAAGATAAAAATCGGCCTTCAAGACCTGGACCATGCCTGAACCGAAAAGACCCGCAAGCTTCGTCCATTTCCGATACTTGAATTGATGAATAATCTTATCTACCGGCGGAATAAAGAGTGTCCAGGCACGACCACGGTCAAGAAAAATCTCTCCTTTGCAGAATCTGCAAACAACACCTTTTTGTATGGGTCTTCCACAGACCTTACACAGTGCACTACTGATTATTGGTATTGAATCGAGGCAATTATTACACAAAACACCTAACGGTATCTCTTGATTGCAGATTAAACAACCGCGCGGTAACAAAAAGTTTAGGATTGAATTCAGGATTTCATTCAGAATCTTCAATGCCTCTTTTGTATGCCCTTATGAGCATTATTATGCCAATCGCAATTAAGGCAATAGAAATGATTTGATTTATCAATAAATTTGCACGGTTTTCGTAGTATCGTATAAAGTCTATACCAAAGCGGAAAACACCCCCAAAAATCAGATATTGGGCAAATATCTCACCACGATAATGCATTCGGGTAATCCGATTGTTGAGAAAGAAAAAGAGCAGGAGTCCAAAGAGTGATGAATAGAGTTGTGTCGGATGTAATACACAATCACCAACTGGAGAGGAGCCAGCAATTGAATCGTATGGGAATTTAACGCCCCAGGGTAAATTGGATGGAGTGCCAAAGCAGCAGCCGTTTAAAAAACAACCGATACGCGTAAAGAATTCACCAAGACCTATTGATGGGCTTATGATGTCGGCAAGAAGTAGAATTGAGATATTCTCTTTTTTTAAATATAGGACACCAAGAATAAATGCACCAATGAAGCTGCCAAAAAACATCATTCCGCCCTGCCAGATTTTAAAGATGGATAGGATATTTGAAGAATAGTCTCCCCAGTGGAAGATTACAAAGAAGAATCTTCCGCCGACGATGGTCCCAACCATCAGATAGAATGCTAAATTTTCTATGATATTAGGTGAAATATTAACCCTTTTTGCATGTCCCCTAACTAAAAAAAGTGCTACGATGAATGCAATGACGAGCAACAACCCATATGAGGGGATACCCAATTCACCAATCTGAATTAAAACAGGCCTCAACTCTTTTCCTTATCCCGCCTCGCCTCTTCAACTATTCTTTGGGCAATCTCTTTTGGCACCTCCTCATAATGGTGAAACTTCATTGTGAAATAGCCTCGACCCTGGGTCATTGAACGGAGGTTCGTTGAATATTTGTACATCTCAGCCTCAGGAACGAGTGCCTTAATCTTCTGAATTTTCCCAAGGCCTTCCATACCCATTATCTTACCACGACGACTATTCAAATCACCAATAACATCACCCATAAATGTTTCCGGAACAAAAACCTCAACTTCACTTATTGGTTCAAGTAATGTAACACTCCCTTTTTCTGCATTAGCCCTTATTGCCATGGAAGCAGCAATCTTAAAGGCAATATCTGAGGAGTCAACCGAATGGAATGAACCATCGTATACTGTGACCTTCACATCGGTAAATGGATAACCAGCCAGATAGCCCTGCTCCATTGATTCATGCACACCCTTTTCTACTGATGGAATATAACGCGCCGGGATTCGTCCCTGAACAATGGCATCAACAAATTCAATGCCTGTCCCGCGCGGTAAAGGTTCTACCTTGAGCCAGCAATCGCCATATTGACCATGGCCTCCAGTCTGCTTCTTATATTTACCCTGCGCCTCGGTCTTCTTCGAAAATGTTTCCCGATACTTTATCTTCGGTTTAGCAAGTTCTACACTCACGCCATATTTTCTGTATAGCCTTGATAGAATTACATCCAGATGCAGTTCACCAATACCTGAAATTATGAGCTGTTTTATCTCCGGGTCGTATGAAAAATTGAATGTCGGGTCTTCACTACGAAGTCGATTCAAACCATTCGATATCTTTTCTTCATCACCTTTCGCCTTGGGGATAATTGCCATGGCGATGGTCGGTGCTGGGAATTCAATGTTTGGCAATTTTCCGCTAACTTTGCTGGTAAGTGTATCACCAGTATGTGTGTTTTTAAGTTTTACCAAGGCACCAATCATTCCGTTGGTCAATTGATTCGTCTCTTTCCTCTCTTTGCCCCTTATCAACAATATCTGGCTTAGCTTCTCATCCACCTCTTGTGTCGTATTAGTTATTATATCGCCGATCTGGACTTTACCGCTGAGCACCTTCATATAGCAAAGCTCACCAAGATGGGGTTCTACCGCAGTTTTAAAGATGTAACCTACAAACTTCTCTTTTTCGCTGCGCTTAATTTTCGTTGAATCGAGGGTAATATCTGACATCAGTTCCGGTGCCGGGAGGAATTCGATGATTGCATCAATCAAGTTCTTTATACCGATCAGTTCGAGGGCATCACCACAAAGACAGAGAGAAATTTTTGTTTCAATTATTCCTTTCTTTATCACACTGATACACTCATCAACTGATACCTCAACCCCTTCAACATACTTATTCATTAGCGCATCGTCGAGGTCAGCGGCGATTTCAATTAATTGTTCCTGATATTGGGTGGCTTTATCCTTAACTTCCTGGGGTATGTCAGCCTCACTAACTTTTCCATCTTTTGTTAAAAATGCCTTGCTCTTTATTATATCAACAACGCCCGTAAATTTATCTGCATTACCAATGGGAATATTTACGGGTAAGAGCCTCTTCTTTGTGATCTCGCCAATTGCACTTAAAGTATTATAATAATCGGTATTCTCTTTTTTCAATTTATTAATAAAAAAAAGGACAGGCAGATTCTTCTTCTCCGCCTGGTGCAGAAGCCTTTCTGTTCCCACTGCAATACCTTCAGCGGCATCAATTACTATTATTGCACTATCAACTGCCTCGAGACCACTGAGTGCCTCGCCGATAAAGTCGGAATAGCCTGGCGTATCAATAAGATTAAATAGCAAGTCCTGATAGGCGAAGGTTGCAAGGCCTAAATTTAAACTGCATCCCCTCTCCATCTCCTCAGGTTCGGCATCGAATACCGAGGTCTTTTCGCTAACCTTTCCAAATCTTGTATTGGCACCAGTTAGATAAAGAATTGCATCAGCGATTGTTGTCTTTCCGCTGCCGGCATGACCAAAAAACCCAACATTTCGGAAGCCTTTAGCCGTCATAAATCAACCTCCCTTAAAATCTTTTGTAAACAGAATTTTCGTCTCCTTTTTGAGACGTAACAAATACCTAAATCTATTCTACCTAAAAACTGCAAAAAGTCAACCCACGCCGTAAGTAGCGAGGATTATACATCAAATATTATCGTTGCCTTATAGAATTTTGGGGACCTTTCAATTTTTAAATTGTGGTATGTTGGATTCTTTATTTCGAGTTTGATCCGATGAATTCTTGGATTAAATTTTGCGCCCTTGAGTCGGGCAGATAAACTGGTATTTCTAACAATAATTTCATACTTTTTAGGAATAAATCCATTTACGGCGAAGTTATACAATAATTCACGGCACCAATCAATGAATAGGTCTTCAAGTGATTCACTATTGATTTTAAAACTAACCTCTTTTAATGTCGCAATTTTTCCTGAAATTTGGGTTTCAAATATTGCCCTGCCAATATTAACAAAAAGTTCCCTTAATGTCCTTCCGGTAACTTCTATTCCTAAATCTGCAGTGTGATTTATGTATTTATACGGCATAGTTAGGGTTTAGCCCCGCATTGCGGGGCTAAACCCTAAAAATTCTTAATAATACCAGAGAAGATAAAAAGCAAACGGCTTATCATTACCCAATTTGATTTGGATGGTAGAGCCACTTACATTGTCAGGATTTGAGACATAACGGAAACCGCTCAATGCTGCAAGATTAATTGAGAAGTGTTCACTACAAAAGTGTTCGAGGCCAAATCCAAATGGTAATTCGAAAACGATTTCTGTCTCGCCACCTTCAACACTTGAGATGCCAAAGCCCAAGCCACCCTTGCCATAGATATTTGTCTTATTATGTCCCTTTACAAGAAAATTTAATAGGCCAGCGAATTTGATGTCGGTGTCTGTTTCACTTGCGCCATCGCTTTCATTATACATGGTGAATTGTATAATGGGCTCGATCGCCATAGTCGGCGATAGGCCATATCTGGTTACTGCAATATCTACCACGGGAAATTCGATACCAGTCACAATCTCTTCACCATCGGGTGCCCAACCCAATCCCATGCCGATTTTTCCATCAAGGTCAACCGCACTGACCATTGCGACAATCGCCGCAATACCGACTATCAGTTTCTTCATTATATACCTCCTTTAGCATGAGTATAATCAAATTTTAAGAAGTGTCAATGCCTACTAATTTATTGATAATCTGCTGGATAGCTTTGTTGGTTTTAGAATTTTAATACGAAAATGATGACAAAATAAATACCCATAAGTATAAGCCCTACAGGAACACCAAGCCGTGCCCATTCTTTACTCGTAATACCAAGTTTATTCGCCGATATGATATTGGGGATGTTCCCTGGTATGAGCATGCCGCCAGAGATGAGAAGAGCCATCAATGCGCTCTTGATTTGTGTAATCTTTAAACTTGGGGCAATCTCGGCCGCGGTAAGGGTTGCATTATCAAGTATTGCTGAAACCATATTGAACCAGTATAGGACCTCGGCACGCACCGTAGCAAAATATTTATCTATGATAATTTTAAACCCACCACCTAAAAGAATAAGTGCCATCACAAATGCATAGACCCTCAATCCTCTTATCCAGACCTCGTTCAGCCGTTCGCCATCCGCAGTAACAATTGTCTCTTTTTCAGCACCTTTATCCCTGGCAAAAAAGAGGCTCAATATTCCCATTGCTATTACACCCGGGACGATATACTCTCCAAGCAGATGGAATAAAAATAAGAATGTTGCGTGAAAGGGCTCGCCTTGCAATTTTGTAATCGCTATTGTGGAGAGTGGTTCACCGACTGGGGTTAGGGCAGCACCCAGACCTATTGAGAAGCACGCCACTATTACAAGATTGATCCGTGTATTGCGGTTGAGGGGTAGAAGATTCATCAATTCGACTAACAGGAGTGAGGCAATAATTGCGGTAATGATACTCGATATCAATCCGAGTATTATTGTAATAGTAAAAACCACTATTTTAAGGGATATCCTTGTTAGGATTGAGTTCATTGCCCGTTCCGCATATTTCCTGCCAAAGTGGAAAAGTAAACCGGCAATAAGCACGGCCGGCACTATACCCTTCAAAATCGGCTCAGTAACAGCCTCTTCTATAAGTTTGACTTCCCAGACCCCGGCAATGGTTACACTGAAGACGCCCATTACAAATAGAAAGAGCTCAAGGTTGTGTTCAATCTTTTTGTTCACAAACGGACCTGTCAAAACAATTGCAAATATTGCAAATAATCCTAAATCGGTAGGTGTCAATTGACCCATGATTACTCCTTTTTAGTTATAAAATGAAACTGTTTGCTAACTGTCGTCTATCCTTAACTGTTTTTCGCACAGATTATAATTAGATTTTAATTAGTGTCAAGAGAAAACCATCTGCTCATATCTATATGCCGATGCCTGTGCTCGATTTATTAAGTTTTCAGCAATTTCGTAGTATTGCCTAATCCTTAAAGACAATTCTTCCGTATCAGCACCCAAATCTTTGATTGCCTTTATCGCTGAAATTATGAATAACCAATTTATTAAATCCTCAAAACCTTCTTTATTGAACCAGACGATACCCTCATCAATGTGCACATTAATATATGTTTTTACCCATTCATCCTCCAAAAATCTCTTGCCCCTTTCTTTATTCCCTCTAAAAATGGTTGCAAAATTCGTTAGAATTTTTATGAGTAAGGTCTCTCTCTTTGCCCGTCCCTCATCATGGCCCAGGTTCTGAAGCACCCTTTGAATTATCTTGCCAAGGAATAATTCATCAAGCCATAGGGCACTCTCCTGTTCGTAGTTCGTATCTCTTTTAATCCTTGCCATGGCATGAACAATGAGCCAGATAAATAGAATTATATTCCTATCCTCCCTTTTAATTCGAGACCTCAACATTTCTGAATACTTATTGACTGTATTATCCAAATCAAAAAGGATTATTTTCCAGATGTCCTCAAGGTAATTGCAAACTGCCATTTCGTCACCCTCTGCATTAAGGAATTTTTTTAACGAGCTGAGTAAGTTATTCATTCTTTGTCTGAAGAGCTCCTGACACTCGTAAGTTTCTATTTTGTGTAGCATCTCAACATTCATAATCTCTTTGAATGGATTAAGAATCAATGATAGGTTCATCTCTTTTATCGCTTCATTTATATCAGGGACACCGCGTCCATCTAAAAATGCTGTTAATCTTTTATAATCGCCCGCTTCATTATCTTTTATTTCCTTAAATTCAATAAATACATAAAACTGATATGGTGCCAGTTCGACAAAAAACCCCTTTTGGAAAAATTCCCTGCCTTCACGGATATATTGGAGATTTGCCACCTGGTCTTTGAAGATATAACAGTAGTCTTTTTTGATATCTAAGCCTTGCCCTAAGGTTTTCTTCATGACCTTTCCTTCTTTAGATAATGACACCGATATCCTTACCCAGCCGCTTGTCTTTTGATATTTATTATTATATAAGACCAATGCCCGCTCTTCTTTAAAACGATTGGAATAGACAAAGACATCTTCGTTGACAAGACCATCATTTGTCAGGAAGTCATAAAAAAAGAAATCCGCAACACCACTAAATAAATAGCGTTTCTTTAGGAGTGGAAAAATCTGCTCTTCATGTTTTTTTACTAAATGCCCGTCAATTTTTTCATCCCAGTATGACCTTTTATATTCCATCCCGTATTTTTCAGAAAATCCTTCAACCTGTCCATGACCAAACATCGGGAGTCCAGGCATCGTGACCATCATCATTACTACACCAAGGTATTTATCACCTTTGCCAAATTGGTAGATAGTCGGCATCTCATCCGGGTTGCTCATAAAATTTACAAACCTTTTCAAGATTTCAGGATTGAACTCAAGCACATTCTTTATAAAGTTCCGGTATTTCCAATTTTCCTCCATCTTGAGCATATTCATAAATGCACTGTTATATACCCGATGGATACCCAGTGAACGGACAAAATACCCCTCCATAAGCCAGAATGCCTCGGCCAGGAGCATTGTATCCGGTATCTCTTTTGCAATTCGGTCTGTGACTTCCCGCCAGAACTCGTTAGGAAACAACTTATTGAATCGTCGTTTGGACATACCAGATTCACTCCGTGAAGGTATGTCGCCACCTGTTCCCGGTTCAGGAAACCAGAGCCGATGATAGTGGAGTTTGGTCAAGGTCATTGCGGCATCGAGACGGATAATATGTGCCCTCTTTGCTACATTGAGGATTTTTTGTATTACCGCCTCTCGGACCTCAGGCGACAAAAAATTTAGTTGTGCTGTGTCATTCCAGGGCATACTTGTGCCATCATTGCCATGATAAATATAGCGTATCTCCCTGGTTCTTTTATCAACCAGTTTAAAGACCACCGCAGCATCGGTTCGATTCCAGTAGCCATCTTCAATATATATCTCAATCTTATCATCTTCTGATAGGTTCGGCCCTGTGAATTTATAACTGGGAAATGGTGAAGCCCTTAATTGGATGAACCAATCAGGATGTTCAAGTATCCATCTTGAGTAAATACCAGTATGATTTGGAACGATATCAACTGCCAGCTTTATGCCCCGCCTTTCCGCTCTTTGTTTCAGATTATTGAATGCCTTCTCGCCACCAAGTTCATCGGCAATTTCATAATCATATATAGAATAGGCCGAAGGTATCGCCTCAGGATTTCCACTGAGCTGTTTTATCTTCTGTGAAGGTTTACTCCGTTCCCAGACGCCGATAAACCAGAGTGTATTAATACCCCAATTAGCAAGGACATCGAATTCTTCATCAGGAATTTCATCGAGCCTATTAATTTCCCGACCATACTTTTTAGAAAGTTGAAACAACCAGACATAGGTATGTTTGGCAATCATCACGACATTGGACATCCAATCCGCATCACGGCTGAAACATTCTTCTTCTCGATAAAATTCAATCTCTGAGCTGAACTGTGGTACTACAGTTGGCCCGGGACCCAAAAATGTTGGTTTTTCTTCTTCTCTTATAAAATCTAATGAGACAAGCAACCTCCTTAAAAGCCGATTGAGAAGTTCCGGTGAAAGCATCAATCCCCAGTGGTCTTTTATATAGAGGAGTTGTCCGGTTAAAGAGGTTGGTGCGGCGATGACCGGCGATCTTAAAAGGTCAAGAATATATTGATTGTCGGGACCAAAAGAAGGTTGGGTTTTGAAAAATTCCCCAAGTGCAGAAATAACCTCTCTATATTTTGTCTTTTCTTCTAATATCTTATCATCAAATAGTTCTCGAAAGGGAGTAAATGCAGGATTCTCATTGGCAAGATATAATAAAAGCATCTCCTCCAGCACGATTAGCAAATTGGGAATACGATAGGTCTTCAATTTAAGATAATCCTCAATCAATTTCTTACCCTGATAAACCTTAAGCGGTGGAAAGACCTCGACAAATTTTTTAATGGCTTCGATTATCATCTCCTTGCCAAATTTTTCATTTAGATAATCGAATGCTAATTTTAGGGCATCAGGGTTTTTCTCACGGTGGTACTTGCCGAGCACATAGTGGAGAACCTCGTCAATCAACCCCAGGGCATTAATGTGGCTCGGTTTTATGCCCCGCTGACCCTTTGCCCTCTTTTTTCTATTTATCCTTTCGGCAAATATCTTTGCCGCCTGCAAATCTGCCAAAATTACATTCCCGGTGAGCATAAATATACCTCTATCAAACCGATAACGGTCTCGACAATCCTTCGAAATATGGAATTCAAATGTTGCTGACCTCACCAAAAGGGCATCAGTTTTGTCTCCGAATTTTGAGAGTCTGATATAAATAGGCCTCATAGTTATTTATGATAATCTAATTTTCTTCTTTTGTCAATGAATGTTAGGAACCCGAATTTTTATTGCCTTCGGAATGACTGAAACTACAATTTCACGTGCCTTTTCTTCTTCGCCATCAATATCCAAAATACAAATTTTTTCACTTTTGATTTTCAAATCTTTTATCCGATGATGACAGACATTTCTGTATTCCAAATGGCGGGCATCGTAGATCTTAAAAAGAACATTACTTATAAATTTAAAGACATTGGTATCTTTAACATAGAGCACCTCAAGGAATCCATCATCAATAGATGCCATTGGTGCAATATGCATGCCGCCACCAAAGAATTGACCATTGGCTGTGCCAATAATCGTTACCAGTTCTTCACCAATCGAATTTTTATCTACCCATATTTTTAATTTAATACGTTTAAATATTATAAGGACGATAAGTGTTGCGAGTAAAAAGGTAAAATATCCGCCAAAAACTTTGGGTATTATATTGGCAATTCTGACAACATTACCACCAAGTCCGAAATCGAAAACATTAGCGAAATATCGAACCCCGACCCTCCTGCCATCGCTAAAGGTTATTCTGCCAATGTCCATAAATCTTGTTATACCACTCTTTATGATATCAATTGCCGATTCATAATCGCCGCGAATGTTTAATGTCTTTACAAGGTCGAGGCCGGTGCCGATGGGGATTATTGCAAGTTCAGGAAGGCTACTTAATTGTTTTGTGCTGTTTAAAATGCCATTGACGACTTCATTGAATGTGCCATCACCACCCACACTGACAATAAGTTCTGCACCCTGTTCAACAAAATTTTTTGCAAGATGATAGGCATGAAATTTCCTTTCGGTTAAGTGGCTGACAACGGCAAAACCATTTTTAGTTAAATGTTTTAAGATATGTGGCCATCTCTTGCCTGCTAATGAATTGGCGGCACAGGGATTAACAACAACATGAATTTTCTTCACCTGGTTAGCTTCTAATCCTTCAAACCTTACTAGTTTTTTAGTAGTCTTTTAGATACTTCCTTACTATTAAGACCATAATTTATCATCGGCTCGAGTCTAAAAATTGTATATGTGGTGCAATTCTTTTTAATTCTCTTCCAGTTGTGCATAAATTAAGTATACAAATAATATTTCCAATGTCAACATACTATGCTGCTGAGTCCTCTCCACTTTTTAATCTCCTTCGGGAACCAAATGCAAAAGAAATTTAATTGATTCACACCTACCTGCTACCAATAATCCGATTCTAAATACACTCAATAATCGTTTGGATTCTCTACTCTTCGGCAAAATTGATATTTTCTCAATTAACTGGCGATACTTAAGCACTTGAGCACCAACAATTAGAATAAAAAGATAAACCAAGACACCCACCAACAACATCTTACCAACTTTATCCGCACGAGACAATTTCAACCGCTTAAATAATAATCCATCCTTAATATCCCGAAAACCCTCCTCAATCAACATGCGCCGACCATATATCTCTAATACTAACTGAGGAGAAGATAAATTGGTCACAATATATAATGGCTCGTCCTTCTCGTATTTGATAAGCAATTTTAAGACCACGCCATTCTTTTTATGAAACAGCACCCGTGGTAACCATTTTATCGCGCCTACTGATAAAGGAACTTTACTTATCCAGCCTTGATAGTTTTTAGTGGTTATCCAAACTTTGCCACACACCCCAATAACAAAGTTCATCTTAAGTTCATTAAGAAAATGAAAAAGCTCAGTCTTAGCATAACCTCGGTCAGCGATAAAGACTAATTTAGGACAGAGCTCAGCGGGTATTTGGGCGAGAAAGTGGCAGATTGCATCCCGTTCTAATTTATTGAGTGAGAAATCAGCGGGATCAGCAACGAGCCAGAGGAGCGGTATTGATTCTCTATGTAAAGTCAATAGTTAATTTAGATATCTTTTTTCGTCGTAAGGCTCCTTGTTTCTCAAAACTGCATAAACAATCTCGGCTAATTTTTTCGCCAATGCTCT